>TARA_B100000686_G_scaffold161022_1_pt1 | contig 10480 bp, 6 predicted proteins | sample TARA_B100000686 | Tara Oceans TARA_B100000686 (sample SAMEA2622733) | marine metagenome | biome: marine biome (ENVO:00000447); feature: marine epipelagic mixed layer (ENVO:xxxxxxxxx); material: "saline water (ENVO:00002010), including plankton (ENVO:xxxxxxxx)" | depth 150 m
GAGATCCTCTCTATCGTGCTGAAGCGGATATTGTTTTTGAGACGGACTCCCGCTCGCCGCATGCCGTCGCGCGGGATATCTGCGCGGAGATTCGCAAACGTTGGCAACGCTGAACGTTGAGCTCGGCAACCGAAGTTACCCGATCATGGTCGGGAACGGGTTGCTGAGAAACGAAGCACTACTCGCCCCCTATCTCGCCGGTGATGAGGTGGTCGTCGTCACCAACGAGACGATCGCACCCCTGTACCTCGATCAGGTCACTACGTCGCTGAAAGACCGCCGCCTTATCTGTCAGGTGCTTCCGGATGGAGAGCAGTTCAAGAATCTTGACACGTTGCAGCGCATCTTCGACACCCTGCTGGAGAATCGGTGCAGCCGCGCCGCTACCCTGATCGCGCTCGGCGGTGGGGTGATCGGCGATGTGGTTGGATTCGCGGCGGCATGCTACCAACGCGGGATTCCCTTTATTCAACTGCCCACGACACTGCTGGCACAGGTCGATTCGTCTGTCGGCGGCAAGACAGCCGTTAATCATCCGCAAGGGAAAAATATGATCGGGGCTTTTCACCAGCCTGCGTGCGTGGTTTCCGATACCGGGACACTGACCACCCTGGAGCCTCGTCAATTGGCAGCGGGCATTGCGGAGGTCATCAAGTACGGCCTCATTCGGGATCGGACATTTTTCATCTGGCTTGAAGAAAATATTGGGCGACTGCTGCGCTACGAGGATGACGCGCTGGAGTTCGTGATTCTGGAATCCTGCCGGCATAAGGCGCAGGTGGTGGCCAATGACGAAAGGGAGGCCGGTGAAAGAGCGCTCCTTAATCTTGGACATACTTTTGGTCATGCGATCGAAGCCGCGACGGACTATGTCGGTTGGCTGCATGGCGAAGCAGTCGCCGTGGGTATGGTGATGGCAGCGACCATGTCTCAGAAAATGGGTTGGCTGGACGTAGCAGAGGTTGAGCGTGTTCGGGAGTTGGTGAAACGAGCGGCCCTTCCGGTTATGCCTCCGGCCGCGATGTCGCCGAACGATTTCATGAAACACATGACCGTTGACAAAAAAGTCAGCGGCGGGCGAATCCGCCTGGTGCTGTTGAATGAGATTGGCCAAGCATCACTGAATTCAGATTATCCTGACCAATTGCTGGCTGAGGTGCTCGACGAGTTCAGCGCGTAAAGCAGTTAGCAGAACTGCACCATTGCGGGGCAGTCTCTTGTTCCATAAGCAGTATTCTTTCCCACCATAAATCCTTACCGTTTGAAGCAGTTTACCTCTGTCGGTATACTCATTCGGCCGTCGCGGCCAAGTGTGATTCGGGAGCGGCTCCTGCCTGTTGACGGGCGCTAAGTCCGCTTCCGTTTTTCGCCTCTTAATCGCGCTTCGGGGATTAATGTCTCGCGACACCCAATTGGCAACTGTCGGTAACCCTCCTGACTTGATGAACGCTTTGAAGACAACGATCCGTCAGCGGCGTGGTCTGTATGACCCCGCCTACGAGCACGACAGTTGTGGCGTGGGGTTGGTGGCGCACATCAAAGGTGTTCCCAGCCGTGCAATCGTCGATGACGCCTATGCAGTCCTCAAGAGCATGGAGCACCGTGCCGGTGTAGGGGCGCAGCCCAATAGCGGCGATGGGGCAGGCATGTTAACTGCGTTGCCTTACGATTTTCTTGCGCGGGTAGTGCCTAAGGAGCTGGGCGCCGAGTTGCCCGCCCGCGGCGCGTTGGGGGCCGGACTGGTCTTTTTGCCTCGCGATGCCAAAGAACGGTCATTGTGTAAAAACGAAGTTGAATCGCTCGTCGCTGAGCACGGTCAGCAATTAATCGGCTGGCGTGTCGTCCCTGTCGCGCCGGACGAGGCCGATCTGGGTGCTGCGGCGAGACTGACCGAACCTTGCAGTGAGCAGTTGCTCGTTGGCGCCGCACCCGGTTTGGATCAGGATGCGTTTGAGCGACAGTTATTCCTGATCCGCAAAGCGGCGAGTCACAAATTGCGCACGCACGCAGCACTTACCCAGGCAAAGATGTTCTATATCTGTTCACTCTCCAGTCGGGTCATGATCTACAAAGGGATGCTGCGCACCCTGCAGTTGATGGATTACTTTCCGGATCTGAAGGCACCGGACTATGTGAGCCATCTCGCGATGGTGCATGCCCGCTTTTCGACTAACACCTTCCCCAGTTGGGACCGGGCACACCCGATGCGGTTGATTGCCCACAATGGCGAGATCAATACCTTCAGGGGTAACCGCAACTGGATGCAGGCCCGTGAAGGTGCGATGCAGAGCGACGACTTCGGGGATGATCTCGTTTCTCTTTTCCCGGTGATTGAGCCAGACTGTTCAGATACCAGCGGGTTGGATAATGCGCTGGAATTTTTATTGAGAACCGGGCGATCCCTGCCGGAATCCATTCTCATGATGATTCCCGAGGCGTGGCAGAAACACGAGTCTATGGATTCGGCCAAGCGCGCGTTTTATGAATATCACTCTGCGATGATGGAGCCTTGGGACGGTCCTTCGTCGGTGACTTTCACCGACGGACGGTGTATCGGCGCCGTGCTGGATCGCAATGGATTGAGACCCAGTCGTTATTACGTTACCGCGGATGATCGTGTCGTCATGGCGAGTGAGGTTGGCGTATTGGATCTGGCGCCTGATGAAATCGTCGAAAAGGGTCGTCTTCAGCCGGGGCGGATGTTTCTTATCGACTTTGATAAAGGCGCGTTGATACCGGATGCTGACGTCAAAGCGAGCCTGGCGCAGCGGCGTCCTTACGGGACTTGGCTCAAGCAAGAGCGTATTGAACTGTCGGACCTTGTGGTGCCGTCGCAGGTCCCCGGACTGGATTCCGATTCCCTGATACCCCGTATGCGCGCTTTTGGCTATACACGGGAGAGTCTCGATTTCATGCTGATTCCTCTGGTGCATGAAGAGCGGGATCCTGTGGGGTCGATGGGTAATGACTCTGCGCTCGCCTGTCTTTCCGATCAGCCCCGACTGACTTACGATTATTTCAAACAACTGTTTGCGCAAGTCACCAATCCCGCGATCGACTCGATTCGCGAGGATATGATTATGTCGCTGGAGTGTTTCATCGGTCCCGAGCATAATCTGCTCGAGACATCGGCGGCGCATTGTCATCGACTGAGGGTGCCTCACCCCATCCTGACGCACGATGAAACCGCTGCGCTCAAGGCCCTGGATCATCGCGGCTGGCAGAGCCAGATTATTGATGTCACTTTTGACCGGGCTTCTGGAGCCGAAGGGCTGGTGCCGGTACTGCAGCGCATATGCGCAGAAGCGGAAGCAGCAGCGGATGCCAACACCAGCATCGTCATCCTGTCCGATCGTGCAGTAGCTGCGGATCGTCCAGCAGTCAGTATGCTGCTTGCCGCGGGTGCGGTACATCAGCATCTGGTCCGCTGTGCCAAACGGACTCGTCTTGCGCTTGTGGTCGAAACCGCAGAGGCCAGCGAAGTCCACCATCATTGCCTGCTCATCGGCTTTGGTGTTGATGTAATCAATCCGTATCTCGCGCTAGAGGCGTTATGGCAGGCTCGTCAGGATGACAAACTCAATAGTGAGACCTTGGCGGATGACGCCGCTGTGGTAGCCGCCTACCGCAAGGGCGTCGCCAAAGGGATGCTCAAGGTGATGGGCAAAATGGGCATCTCAACCCTGCAATCCTATAAGGGCGCTCAGATTTTTGAGGCCGTTGGCCTGCACAGCGATGTGATTGGGCTGTGCTTTACCAACACGGCAAGCCGCCTTGAGGGCGTGGGCTTTGACGTATTGGCTGACGAGATGCTCCGCCGCCATGACTTGGGTTTTCCTGAGACACCCCGGGATAACGTGGTCACGCTGCCAAATCCGGGCGAGTATCACTGGCGGGCAGGCGGGCGCAAGCATGCCTGGGAGCCGCGCGCGATTTCAAGTTTGCAGCGCGCCGCCGGAAAAAACAGCGAGGAGGCCTACCGGGAATTCTCCGAACTCATCAACTCAGAATCGAGCGGCCGTTGCACGCTTCGCGGCCTGATGTCGCTGCGCGAAGGTGTAGCAGGACCTTCCGTACCGCTCGAAGAAGTGGAGCCGGCTGCCGAATTGGTAAAACGGTTCTGCACAGGGGCCATGAGTTTTGGATCCATCTCGCCGGAGGCGCATGAGACGCTTGCCGTCGCGATGAATCGCCTTGGCGGCAAAAGCAATACGGGCGAGGGGGGCGAGGACCCAGAACGCTTCAAGCCTATGGCGAACGGCGATCTCAAGCGTTCAGCAATCAAGCAGGTCGCTTCAGGCCGGTTTGGCGTGACCGCCTGGTACCTCTCTAACGCCGACGAAATCCAGATCAAAATCTCCCAGGGTGCCAAGCCGGGAGAGGGGGGTGAACTGCCTGGGACCAAGGTGGACGGGACCATTGCGCGAATTCGATATTCCACGCCGGGTGTGGGTTTAATCAGCCCGCCGCCGCATCATGACATCTACTCGATTGAAGATCTGGCCCAGCTGATTTATGACCTAAAAAATGCGAATCCCCAGGCGCGTGTCAGCGTGAAACTGGTTGCGGAGGTGGGTGTGGGAACGATTGCGGCAGGCGTGGCCAAGGCCCATGCTGATCATATTCTCATAGCAGGCGATACCGGCGGCACCGGCGCTTCTCCGTTGACCAGTATCAAGCATGCCGGGCTGCCCTGGGAGTTGGGTCTTGCAGAAACGCACCAGACTCTGGTGATGAACGATCTGCGCAGTCGAGTGACCCTCCAGACAGACGGCGGTATCAAGACAGGCCGCGACGTCGTGATCGGGGCGCTGCTCGGTGCTGAAGAAATTGGATTTTCGACGGCACCGCTGATCGCGTTGGGCTGCATCATGATGCGTAAGTGTCATCTGAACACCTGTCCGGTGGGGATTGCAACGCAGGATCCCGCGTTGCGGGAGAAGTTTCAGGGCCAGCCTGAGCACGTCGTGAATTATCTATTTTTTGTTGCTGAGGAGGCGCGGGAGATCATGTCGCGGCTCGGCTTCCGTACTTTCAATGAGATGGTCGGCCGGGCCGACGTGATTGAAGCGGCCACGGCAATTTCACACTGGAAGGCAAGCGGTATGGATCTTGAGCCGTTGTTGAGTCCCGCAGAAAAGTTGAGTGATGATGTGGGTGTGTATTGTCAGAAAGTGCAGGATCACGGCCTGGATGAGGCGCTGGACTCGACACACCTCATCCCATTGAGTCAGCCCGCGATCCATGATGGTGAGACCGTCAGGTTTGAACTGCCTATTCGCAATTTGAACCGCACCGTCGGCACCATGCTGAGTCATGAGGTAGTCAAACATCGTGGTGAGGAAGGGTTGCCCGACGGTACGATCCATGGCCGATTCACAGGATCAGCAGGACAGAGCTTTGGTGCCTGGCTGGCGCAGGGCATCACGCTAGAGCTGGCCGGCGATGCCAATGACTATGTCGGTAAGGGGTTGTCCGGCGGTCGCATTGTCATTTATCCCCAGACGGGAACGACCTTTCTCCCACAGGACAACGTCATTGTGGGCAATGTCGTGTTGTATGGGGCAACCGCGGGGCAGGCATTCTTCCGCGGTCGGGCGGCCGAGCGATTTGCGATACGCAATAGCGGGGCCAGTGCCGTGATCGAAGGGCTGGGTGATCATGGCTGTGAATATATGACGGGCGGTCGTGTTGCCGTACTGGGGCCCGTAGGCCGTAATTTTGCTGCCGGGATGTCTGGCGGTATTGCTTATGTGCTCGCCGATGACCGGTCCGCATTCGCGACCAACTGCAATCAGGAACTGGTTGATCTTGAATCGATTACAGGCGAAAGGGAGGCTGACGACCTGCGCAGTCTTCTTGAGGAGCATGTCCGCTGGACGGGGTCCGATGTGGCTGCCGCGTTGATCGCAAAATGGGACGCATCCCTATCCCGCTTCGTCAGGGTGATGCCGCGTGACTACAAGCGGGTACTCGCCGAGCAGCAAACCGAGGATCTGGCGGCGCCGTCGGCAGCGCAAGGCACAGATGTTATTCATCAGCAAAGCGCGTGAGCCAGGAAAGGACAACTCAGTTATGGGCAAGGTAACGGGTTTCAAGGAATTTCCTCGTTCGGCAGTTCCCTATCGGGCTGAAGCCGAGCGTCTGGGTGATTTCGATGAGATTTTTTCCGGTGCCGATCCAGAACATCTGCAGACCCAAGGGGCACGGTGCATGGATTGCGGTGTTCCCTTCTGCCAGTCGGAGGAGGGTTGCCCCGTAGACAATCTGATTCCTGAGTGGAATGACCTTGTGTATCAGGACGAATGGCGCGCAGCGCTCGATCGTCTGCACGCGACCAACAATTTCCCGGAGTTCACCGGGCGGGTATGCCCCGCACCCTGTGAAGGAGCGTGTGTCCTCGGCATCACAGAGCCGGCAGTGACCATCAAGAATATCGAGCAGGCGATTATTGATCGGGGTTTTGAAGAGGGATGGGTAGAGCCCGTTGTTCCGCGGCAGCGCTCCGGCTTTAAGGTCGCCGTGGCAGGATCAGGACCGGCAGGTCTCGCTGCGGCTGACCAACTGAACCGCGCGGGTCATGCTGTTACGGTCTACGAGCGGGCAGATCGCATCGGCGGGCTGCTGATGTACGGTATTCCCATGATGAAGCTGGACAAGCGTTTGGTGGAACGCCGAGTCGATTTATTGCGCCAGGCCGGAGTCAATTTTGTGACCCGCACCAATATTGGTGCCAGGGCCGCCGTGCCGACAGACCATATGATTAACCTCATGGAGGAAGGGCGGGATGAGACCACCTATCTGTCCGTGGAGGAGGTGTTGGACCGGTACGATGCCTTGGTGCTCGCGGTAGGGGCAACCGACGCGCGCGATCTCCCCATTCCAGGCAGAACAGCAACGGGTATTCATTTTGCGATGGAGTACTTGACGCGCAGCACGCAGAGTCTCTATGAAAAGAGACCGCCTTCGATCAATGCTGCCGGCAAACGGGTCATTGTGATTGGCGGAGGCGATACCGGTGCCGACTGCATCGGTACCGCACTGCGACAAGGCTGCCAAAGCATCGTAAACTTCGAGTTGCTTGATCGTCCGCCCAATGAGCGGTCATCAGATAACCCCTGGCCGCAGTGGCCGCTTATTGTCCGCAGTGACTATGCCCATTCAGAAGCGCAGCACCGGTTTGGAAAAGATCCGCGAAACTATAGCCTGCTCTCAAAGTCCTTTCTTATGGGCGATCAGGGTGAGGTGTGCGGCGTCCAGACGGTCGAGGTGGACTGGTCACGGCCCAGTGACGGCGCACCGTTTTCCGAGATTGAAGGTTCTGAGCAGGAATGGCCCTGCGATCTGGTTTTTCTCTCTATGGGATTTACGGGGCCCGAAGGGACATTGCTCGATCAATTTGGTCTTGAGAGCGATTCGCGTTCGAATATTCTGGCCCAGGTGCCTGACTACCTCTCTTCTCGTTCGCCTGTTTTTGCCGCAGGTGACTGCCGGCGGGGCCAGTCTTTGGTCGTCTGGGCGATCCATGAGGGTCGAGAAGTGGCCGAGGCGGTGGATAACTATCTGCGGAAGCGATCCGAGATTTCTGCTGTTGCCTGAGGCGCTGTGCCCATGAGCCGCGCGACCATCCCCGTCGATCAGCGGCTCATCGTTGCACTGGATGTCCCCACTGGTGCTGAGGCCCGAGAACTCGTCGACACCTTGGGCGACAGTGTCAGTTTCTATAAGGTGGGGCTTGAGCTTTTTACCAGCGCGGATGGTTTTGCGGCCGTCGATTGGCTGAGTGATAACGGCAAACAGGTTTTTGTTGATCTCAAGTTCTTCGATGTCCCGGCGACCGTGGCGCGGGCCGTGAAGCAATTGCGGGGACGGAATATCACCTTTGCGACGGTGCACGGAAACGACACCATCATGCGGGCAGCGGCTGAGGCCTCGGAGGATGTCGGCATTCTCGCAGTAACGGTGTTAACGAGCCTGGATTCGGCAGATATGCGGGACCTGGGGTTCGACTGCGACATCCCAGCGCTTGTGCGGTCCCGGGCAGAGCGTGCCGTGACTCTGGGGTGTGCGGGCGTGGTGGCGTCTGGAGAAGAAGCCGCAGTACTGCGAGGCAGCCTGGGCGACCGGGGCGTGATTGTGACGCCCGGAATCCGCCCGGGACAGCATGATGACGACCAGAAACGGGCAGTGACCCCCACCCAGGCGTTGCATGATGGGGCGGACTATCTCGTGGTCGGCCGGCCGATTCGCGATGCAAACAATCCAAAAGCGGCAGCAGAGGCGATCCAGTCTGAGATCCATTCGGCCCTGGCGGTATGAACGCATCCCATCCTGAACTGAAAAACGACCGCCTGATGAGGGCGCTGCGCCGTCAGGACGTTGACTGTACCCCGGTCTGGATCATGCGCCAGGCCGGCCGGTATCTCCCGGAGTACCGCGCAACCCGCGCTCGAGCGGGAGACTTCCTGACGCTTTGCAAAACGCCGGAACTGGCCTGCGAAGTGACTCTCCAGCCTCTGGAGCGGTTTGATCTCGATGCTGCTATTCTTTTCTCGGACATCCTGACGATACCCGATGCGATGGGTTTGGGGCTCAGCCTCAAAGAGGGCGAGGGCCCGCGCTTTTCCCGCTCGGTTCGGACGGCTGCGGATGTTGATGCGCTGACGTTGCCTGATCCTGAGGAGGAGCTTCGCTATGTCATGGATGCCGTCAGGCTGATTCGACAGGAGCTGCACGGCCGGATCCCCCTGATTGGATTTGCGGGCAGTCCCTGGACCCTGGCGACTTATATGGTAGAGGGCCAGAGCAGTCGTGATTTCTCTATCGTCAAGAACCTGATTTACCAGGAGTCTTCAGTGGCTCGTCGACTGCTGGCCCTTCTAGGCAATGCCATCGCGTTGTACCTGACGGCACAGGCGCACGCCGGGGCCCAGGTCCTGATGCTCTTTGATACCTGGGGTGGCGCGTTGGGTCATGCCGAATACCGTCATTTCTCCTTGGATCCTATGGCGCAGATAGTGGAGGCACTTCGGGCTGATGCGGTTGCTCGTGCGTTGCCGATCATTGTTTTTACCAAAGGAGGCGGTCAGTGGCTGTCCCGCATCTCGGAAATCGGATGCGATGCCTTGGGTTGTGACTGGACCACCTCTCTTAGGGAGGCTCGGCGCCTGGTACAGAACCGGGTGGCACTACAGGGCAATCTCGACCCGGCAGTGCTCAATGCTTCTCCTGAGAAGATCCGCTCAGCCGTTCGGGACGTTCTCGAAGATTATGGAAGCGGCCCCGGCCATGTCTTCAACCTGGGTCACGGCATTACGCCGGGGATTGATCCTGAGAATGTCAAGGTTCTGGTGGACTCTGTTCACGAATTGAGTCGAACCCCGATTTGAGTCGATCGACTGGGCCCCGGCGCGTTTAGTCGGGGACAGGCACTGTGTAGTTGAGAGCCAGTCGGCCACCATCCGCGTAGATGCATTGCCCCGTGATATACGACGCATCATCGCTTGCGAGAAACAGCGCAATACTGGCGACTTCATCGATGTCGCCAAAACGTCCCATGGGAGTGCGTGACAGGATGGCGCGGCGTTTGGCATCGTCCGTTATGACCTGCTGCAACAATTCCGTCTTGATGGTGCCGGGCCCAATCGCGTTAACCCGGACATGCTTGTCCGCAAGTGCCACCGCCATGACCCGGGTGAGTTGATCCAACCCCCCTTTGGAAACGTTATAGGGCAGGATGTTGGGGATCGTCATAATCCCATTCACGGAAGACATATTGATGATGCTGCCGCCCCCGGCAGCCACCATATGCCGACCGGCGGCCTGACTCATCAGAAATGCACCCTTGAGATTGACCGAGAGTACTTTGTCAAAATCCTCTTCACTGATCTCAAGAACATCTCCTGAACGCAGGATGCCCGCGTTGTTGACGCAGATATCGATACGGCCAACATCGGCAATAATCTCGTCGACGGTGTTGTCCACTGCGGCTTTGTCAGAGATATCGGTACAGAAAAAACGTGCACTTGAGATATCTGCTGCAGCGCGAGCGCCAACGTCTTCGTTAACGTCGAGCATCATGACGCGCGCGCCTTCTTTTGAAAAACGCTGCGCAATGCCGAGGCCAATTCCTTGTGCTGCGCCGGTGATCACGGCAACCTTGTCCTGAAGTCTCATGGATTCCTCATCTCAGTGATAATGACGCTATGATGATTCTATCCCTTGTTTCTAGCTCAGAACACTTCAGGGAAGGCCAGTTTCGGCAGGGTCATACGGGAAGCAGTACCGACACTGTACGCCGGGATTGATCTTAATGCACAACTTGGTTTTGTTCCCGCTCCGGCCTATCATCACCCTACGGCGTCCGGTGTCAGGTTGTTGATTAAAGAACTGGGGACACGAAGAGCGCAGAACTGATTTTGATTTTGGCGGGATAAATCTAAGACTTCATGAAACTGGGTGAACTTGCAGAAAAGTTAGG
>TARA_B100000686_G_scaffold160642_1_pt1 | contig 10473 bp, 9 predicted proteins | sample TARA_B100000686 | Tara Oceans TARA_B100000686 (sample SAMEA2622733) | marine metagenome | biome: marine biome (ENVO:00000447); feature: marine epipelagic mixed layer (ENVO:xxxxxxxxx); material: "saline water (ENVO:00002010), including plankton (ENVO:xxxxxxxx)" | depth 150 m
AAGCAGTTAATGAAGCAAAATCTATAGCAGATATTATATTGATTGACTGCCCTCCAGTATTGATGGTTGCTGACACACCCATAATATCTACTTTGGTAGATATGGCTGTCCTGGTTGTCGACTCATTCACAACTAAATCTTCTTCTTTTGCCGCTACGGTAGACACTCTCAACAACAGCGGAGTTCAGATAGCCGGAGTAATCATGAATAAGGTGAAAAAACCTCGCTTTGGTTATGGTTATGGGTACGGCTACGGCTATTATTACAATTATTACTATTATAATTACAAATATTCAGCCGAAGAATCAAATTCAGAAACCAGTAATTCGAAACTAGGGTTTTTTAAATCTATATTCGGTAAAAATTAAACTTTATAAAGAATATCTACATCTAATACTACAAAGTATTAAACATTAGAAAGATTTAAAAAACTTGTAGATATATTTATAAAATCACAATCACCCAAAAGATTTAGTACTACTATCAACATCTAATCCAATGCGTGCAAGAAATTTAAAATACGCAGCAGAGTCTAACCCCTCAGTTTCACAATCAATGAGATTTAAATTCTTATGGGTACTAATTTGCAAATACAAATACGTGGTATTTACATCTATGTCTGTATCTATATTCATATCACTATGTGATATAGCAAGTATTGGGCTATTGATACCGTTAGTTGATAGTTTGCGAAATGATGGTACGCCGTCTGATTTACTAAATAAATTTGGTCTGTCCCCGATAGCAACATATTTTGCTGAACTATCTAATTTGGAGAAAATACAGCATGTAGCGGTATTGATGTTTGTAATTCAACTAATTAAATCCTCTCTTCAATATTTAAATGTGAGATTAGGAGTGAAATTTCATATACTGATAGAAAAACATTTGAGATTAGCAGTATTTGACAGACTATTAACAACCAAATTGCAAAAATTACATTCTAGTTCTATTGCTAGCCACTTTACTTTGCTTAACAACTACACTGGAGAAACAGGTTCTTTAGGACAAACACTCCTTGGAATGTTTCCAACTGTACCTACAATTATTTTGTATATAACCGCTATGCTTGCAATATCTTGGCAATTAACACTTGCCGGTCTATTTATGGCAGTATCAGCTACATTAATTGTAGGTGTTGTAAATAAATCATTAATCACTATAGGAAGCAAATACAACAAAGCAGCTGTTTATCTAAATCAGATTGGATACGAAAGCCTTAGCGCTATGATATTAATTCGTTTATTCAATCGCCAATCACATTCTAAAGGTAAGTTTGAACAAGCAGTTAGTTCATTACAAACCCAAAGATATTCAAGAGGTAAGATACTAGCATTAATAACTCCATTATATGGAGTGTTAATGACTTTTACCTTGTGTGTCTTGTTTATTGCAGCTACGCTCGTTTTTGATAAAGAAAATACTGAATGGATTGGATCAGCTTTAATATTCATGGTAATTCTCTTTAGATTGAAAGGACCTGCCGGAACTTTCACTTCGCAAAGAGCACAAATAAATTCTTCGATTCCATCAATCAACGGCTTAATTGAATTTTTTAAGTTTAATGAAGAGGAAAAAGTACAAGAAGGTTCATTACAATTTAATTCAATCAAAGAAACCATAACTATCGAAAATTTGTCTTTCAGATATTCTGAGCATGATCAATTTGTTTTAAATAATCTAAATTTTGAAATCCCTAAAAATAAAATGACCGCTATAGTAGGCGGATCCGGCGGTGGTAAATCCAGTTTCATTAATTTATTTACCGGACTATACCTTCCAACTAAAGGATCAATCAAAATAGATGGGATTGACCTCAAAAACTTTGCAACCAGTAGTTGGCAAAATAAAATTGGGGTTGTTAGCCAAAATCCTTTCCTGTTTAATGATACCATCTCATCTAACGTAAGATTCGGTAACCTATCTGCTACTGAAGATGAAATAATATCTGTCTGTAAACGTGCAAATGCTCACGAATTCATTGAAGATTTCCCAGAACAATATCGCACGGTGGTAGGCGATCAAGGACATAGATTATCAGGCGGGCAAGCGCAAAGAATAGCAATAGCTAGAGCTATAATTGGCAACCCGGAAATATTGGTACTAGACGAAGCAACCAGTTCACTTGATGCTGAATCAGAAACAATAGTACAACAAGCAATAGATGCTATTGGAGAAAACAGAACTGTACTATGTATCGCGCATCGTTTCTCAACAATAAAATCAGCATCAAACATCATAGTTTTAGAACAAGGAAATATAGTTGAATCAGGTACATATGAACATTTAATTGGACTAAAAAGCCACTTTTATGATTACGTTGAACTACAAAAACTCGATTGACTCATCTATGAAATATCATTAATGTGTACTGTCAAACTTGAATTTTAGTCCTGCTAACTCAACGTATGCTCCAGGTGCATTTGGAAAAGTAACTGCTTTAACTCTCTTTTTGATTTCGGCTTCAGACATATCAACAGTTATTTTGCATAATTCGTTTAGTTGCTTTCTAGTGTATGGTTTTCTTTTCCAAGATTCATCTGAAATGGACAAATGAAGTTCATCACGTATCAAAATGATTATCTCGCTAAATAATTCAAATATTTTCTCATAACATCTCATTGTCAACGAATAGACAGTATCTTCAGTTAAAACAGGAAATCTAATTACTTTAATTATTTCGCCAGTATCCACTTTGGAATCCATTCTGTGACAGGTTATACCAAAAACATCTACTTCATCATAAATAGCAAAATTAGTGCACCCTATTCCAGGATATTCAGGTGGACCAGGATGGAAATTTATGGCATTTAACTTTGTCTTCTTTAAAATATTTTTTGGGATGATCCATGGAGATAAATATGAGATTATATATTCTCCCCCTTCCCAGAATTCAATTTCACTTGGTAATTCATCAAATTTATCACCTAAAACAATTTGGTAATTATCAAAATTATTTTTAATAACATCGACTGCTTTATCACAAAATGCATCACCTTTTTTACCTACAAATAATATTGATGGTTTCATTATTTCACCTTCATTTTAAAATGGTCATTGATGATAAATAATACTTTTAATTCTTTAACATCCAAATATATAACTATGGGCATAATAATTAAATAATGAAAATCGGATATGTGTTTTCAAATTTACTTATGGGTGGCATACAATCGTTTTTTACTGAAATAGCTGTCTCATTCAATGAATCAAAAGAAGTCAAATATACTTTACTCGACGACAAATTAGCTGACCCAATATTAACAAAGCGGATTGACAATATTGAAAGAGTATCTAAGGAAGAATTACTTAACTGGAGTGACATTATTAATTTTGACGGGATCATCAATAATTCAGACAAACAATTTTTCAAACCTAAGTGGAAAAACACATTAGAATATCTCGGATCAGCAAGAAGCTATTCTATTTTTGAAAGAATCTTTAAACCCAACCTATCTCCCAATATAATAGCATGCTCAAAATTTGTGAGTGAAAGCTTGAAAGTTTCTAACCAAGTTATTTACAACGGGAAAGATACAAATTGGTACAAACCAATCAATTTAGAAAAAAAATATGATGTGGCAATTATAGGTAGAATGAGACCTATAAAAAACCACAAATTATTTTTAGATATTTGCGAATTAGGCAATTTTTCATTTGTAACTATTGGCGGAACTCATCGCAGGTTAGAGGGCCACATAAATGATATTGAAAAAATGTGTAGAGCCAAAGCTAGACCAGGAATTGATCATGTGCCTGGATTTGTATCTGATAGAGAAGTTGTAAAGTTAATTAATCAATCTAGGATAGGATTGCTACTAACTACCGGGCCAGAAGGTGGTCCTGCAGGAGCTGAATTCATGTCATGCGGGGTCCCATTAATCGTACGCGATACTGGGGGTTCAGCTGAACTTCATGAAGAATTACAGGAGTTAGTAGTACCATACAATGCTCCTCCTGATATATATGTTGGAAAAATTAAAAAATACATGAATGACCAAGAATTACCGAAACGCGCGCGTGATACAATATTGCAAAAATATTCTAGAGACAAAACCATTTCACAATTTGACGATCTTTATAACAATATCTTGATAAAGAGTAAAAAGTAATGAAAGCAGTAATATTAGCTGGGGGACTCGGAAGTCGCCTAAAACCCTTTACAGACAAACTGCCTAAACCTCTTTTGCCAATTAACGGCGAGCAAACTGTATTAGAAATACAGATACAGCAACTTAAAACTCATGGCGTTAAAGATATATATATAGCGACAAATTACCTGGCTGACCTAATTGAATCACACATGGGAGATGGATCAAAATACGGCGTTAACTTAACGTTCAGTAGAGAACAAAAACCACTAGGAACTTGTGGCCCTCTTAGCCTTTTGAAATCAGAACTTACTGAACCTTTTATAGTTATGAATGGTGATATCATAACAGATTTGAATTTCGAAAATTTGTATGCTGAATCAAACCAATCAAAGTCGAACATTACAGTATGTACTAAAGAATTGGTAAGACCTTTTAACTTTGGAAACGTTATAGTCAAAAACAATGAAATAATTGAAATCCAGGAAAAACCGGATATGAGGTTTTTGATAATCGCAGGTGTTTATTTTATGAAACCACCAATATTGAATTACATACCAGACAACAAATATTACGGAATTGATAATTTAATACAGTTTTTACTAAACAAATCAGAGCCTATATCTACTCACCTCATTAAAGAATATTGGATCGATGTTGGAAGTTTTGAAGATCTAGATAAAGCAAGAAAGGATATTCGTAGCCGCAACTCATGACAGTGAGTAGTTTTTAAATTCGAATATACAAATTTTTAATGAACACAGAAAAAAATTTTAAAAAAACGATTATCATCACTGGCGGCGCCGGGTATATAGGTTCAATTGTCACCAAAACATTATTGCAAAATAATTACAAGGTTATCTGCATTGACAATCTAAGATACGGAGACAAAGGTATTATAAATTTATACACCAATCCAAATTTTACCTTCAAAAATATAGATATAACAAATCATGATGTAATAACAAATATATTTGATGAAACTAAAGATTGTTACGCCGTCATCCATCTAGCGGCAATCGTAGGAGATCCAGCTTGTAAATTAGAACCAGTTTTAGCTGAAAATATAAACCTAACTAGTTCTATCAATCTGTTAGAAAAATCGGTTCAATCCTCTATTGAAAAATTCATATTTGCTTCAACATGTAGCAATTATGGCAAAATGACCAACAGAGACGGCTATGTAGATGAAACTACCCCACTAGCCCCTCTGTCACTCTATTCAGAACTTAAAGTTAAAGTTGAAAATTACATTCTAAATGAAATTACAAAAAGTGAAGGATTCAGTCCAACGTGTTTAAGGTTTGCCACAGTGTTTGGGATTTCACCAAGAATGAGATTTGATCTAACTGTCAATGAATTCACAAAAGAAATTGCTATGGGGAACAAATTGGTTGTTTTTGGAGAACAGTTTTGGAGACCCTACTGCCACGTAACTGACTTTTCATCGGCCATATTAAATGTATTGAGTCAACCTAAAGAAAAAACAGCATATCAAGTATACAATGTGGGAAACACCCAAGAAAATTACACTAAACAAATGATAGTGGAGTACTTGAAAAAATTAGAACCGAATTTGAACGTAGAATATGTTAGCAAAAATGAAGACCCGAGAGATTACAAAGTTAATTTTGACAAAATAAATAAAGAATTAGGATTTAGGATATCGAAAACAGTATTTCAAGGGATGTCAGAGATATTTTTTAAAGTCAGAAACGGGTATTTCGGTAATGTAAATGATCAAATTTATTACAACACTCCATACAATTCTGAATCATAAATTCTACAATGAAAAAAATCTCTGAAAATCCAAATGGACAAAATTTCATACCTTTATGTGAACCATATATTTCTGGGAATGAATGGGATTACATAAAAAGCTGTCTTGACGACAACTGGGTTTCCTCAATTGGAAAATATGTGGATGAATTTGAAAAAAAAACAGCAGAATATACAGACTCGCTCTATGCGATAGCTACCGTAAATGGCACTGCGGCCCTACACATAAGTTTACTGATATGCGGAATCAAACCAAATGATGAAATACTAACATCAAATTTAACATTTATAGCACCAGCGAATGCAATACGCTACGTAGGAGCTTGGCCGGTATTTATAGATGCAGAGCCCAATCATTGGCAAATTGATATAGACAAACTAACTGATTTCATAACTAACAAGTGTAAATGGGAAAACGGTTCCTTAATAAACAAGACATCAAAAAGAATAGTGACCGCAATACTTCCAGTAAACATACTTGGTCACCCAATAGATATTGATTCAATAAAAAAAATCGCAGATAAATACAACCTTAAAATAATAGAAGACTGCACTGAGAGCCTCGGGGCTAAATATTACGGCAAAATTTCAGGATCTGTATCAAATGTTTCTTGCTTTAGCTTTAATGGGAACAAATTAATCACAACTGGTGGTGGAGGTATGATTGTAACGAATGATCAAACGCTTGCTGAACATGCCAAACATTTGACGACTCAAGCGAAATCTCCCGGCATTGAATATATTTATAATGAGATTGGATATAACTATCGACTTACCAATTTGCAGGCAGCAATGGGAGTTGCTCAAATGGAAAAAATAGATCAATTCATAAATTCTAAAATCAAGACAGCTGAAAAATACAATTCCTCTTTACAGAATATCCCCAACGTTACTACTATGAAAGAAGCATCTTGGGCCGAAAGTGTTTGGTGGATGTATACAATTTTAGTCGGTGACCATAATGACGATTCTTCTCGGAAATTGTTAGATATATTGGATAAGCAAAATATACAAACACGTCCCATTTGGCAACCAATGCACTTGAGTCCTGTACACTTGGATAGCCAATCAACCGATTGTTCCGTATCAGAAATGTTATATAAAAAAGGGTTAAGCCTACCTTGTTCGGTCGGACTTAATGAAAATGATCAAAAGTCAGTTATCTCCAAAATACTCTTGGCTTTAGACACCAAAATTTAATCGATTATTTATTTAGCATCTAATTCATATTCAAAACATTCATGCAAACTGCAATACATCTATTCGTAATTTGGAATCGCGCAGAAAGTTGGCGCACTAAGATAATTGACGACTTAAAGTCCAAATTCATCATTAAGGAAACTTATGAAATCAAATGGGACTTTGATTTGTTTGGTATAAACTTAGCTAGATTTTATGGTTCTAAGTTACCAACTAATTCACCAAAGGAAACGCGTATTGGTAGAGGTCCTTTCACTCTTGTGATTGTTGAAGATCAAAATCCTAATCTACAGGAACGTCGCACCCGTGCAAACAAAACTGAAATAGTTAACACCAACATATTTGATTGTAAAACTAAATATCGACAATGGACAAAAGATGAAACCAGCATACCTGACTTAATTCATTCAAGCAACTCGATTAAGGAAACCAGCAGAGACTTGACGTTACTTTTGGGTGTAAATATGGATGAATACCTAAATAAATCTGATTTGAAAAAATGGAATGGTAAAATAAAAAAGTTATCTTTGAACATAATTGGCGCACATGGTTGGCCAAATATAAACAAGTTATTATTTGTTCTAAATTCGACTACTGAATATGTCATTTTACGGAATTTTGAGTCGATACCTGAGCAACTTAACAGCCCCAAACATAAAGACATAGATTTTCTTGTAAGCGACTACGAAGAGGTTCGTATGCTTCTAAATGCGAAACCGCTTACTTCTATTCCTTATAGGGTTTTGAACGAAGTAGAAATTAATGGGATCCTCACTCCAATTGACCTACGAAACATAGGAGATGGGTATTATGATGAACAATGGGAACGGTCCATATTAAAATCGCGAATATGGGATAATAAAGGCTTCTACAAACCAAATAAAGAAAACTATTTTTATTCCCTCATCTATCATGCTTTAATCCACAAAACCAATATGTCAGGAGATTACAAGTCAAAACTTAATCTGCTCAGTGAAGAATTAAAAATCAATAATTTTAATCGAACCGCACTTGATAATTTTATGAATATAAATAATTATTCATACTCAGTTCCAACAGATAAAAGCGTCAAGTTTGTACCAGATATTGAAGCAAGGCAACTTAAAAAAGAACGTATAGAAAATTCATTTATTCTTAAAATTTTTTATTTATTTTATAGACGTATCTATCACCCAAACAAAAATGTGCCTTCAAGATTAATTAAAACTTTTTACCATATAACAAAAAGATGCAAGACACTTCTACAGTAATTACAAAATTTAAAAATCTTTGTTCAGAAATCATTGATATAGACAGAAGAAAAGTCAGTCAATATCCTCAGGTAACTTTACTTGGAAGAGATTGTTATTTATGGGATGAATATGTCATCAAATCATCACCTGGAATATGGAATTTTAAAACAACACACGAGATTAATATGCTTAAACACATTAATTCAGAAGTTAAAACCAATCAATTCCCACTACTACTAAGCGAATATAGATATAAAAACAGAGATTTTATGCTATTGCCATATATTCCTTTTTTGAATCTTCATGACAGTCTATATAAAAATAGACTTCGTGGTTTCAAATTAACTCCCAAGGTAATTAGTAAGCTAAAAAAAGAATCTGAATCTATCCTTGATAGTTTGGCTAAACTAAATATTATCCATAGGGATATCAGTCCTTCAAATATCTTGTTGAATCCCCTAACAAATGACATGATTTTAATCGATTTTGGTTATGCTGTATTCCAAGGAAACGAAATAAAACCTCCAAACAAAGAAGCTAAAACTTTATTAGAAAATGCTTTAAAAAATAGTTTAGGAGGCGATTACAGGCATCCTTCAAATCATTTCACATTTGAATCGGACAAATATGCGATGGAAAAAATCATATTTGAACTAACACAATTATCGCCATGGTTCAGGTTACCAAAACCTCTTAGTTCAATATTTGGGTTACATAAAAATTAGATTAATAAATTGATTTATTATAAATATTCCATGAACATTTTTATCATAAAAAGAGAGTATATATGGCTAATAAAATATTAATTACTGGAGTGGCTGGTTTGCTAGGTTCAAGGCTAGCATCTTGGATATTGGAAAATACTGACAATATCGTTATCGGCATAGATGATTTGAGCGGAGGATACATAGAAAATGTGCATCCCAATGTAAAATTCTACAAATTCAATTTGGTTGATTTGGATGAAGTAGGTGGTGTATTCAGTAAAGAAAAACCAAATATTGTTTACCATTTTGCTGCCTATGCAGCAGAAGGCTTGAGCCCTTTTATAAGAAAATACAATTATGAAAATAACCTGATTGCCTCAACTAATCTAATAACCAAAAGTATTGAATTCAATGTAGAAAGATTTGTGTTTGCAAGTTCAATGTCAGTATATGGAGATAAATATAATCCGCCATTCGATGAATCACTACCTCAAAATCCTATAGATCCTTATGGCATTGCTAAATTCGCTGTAGAGCAGGATTTGGCTATAGCATATGTTCAGCACGGATTACCCTATACGATTGTAAGACCTCATAATTTCTACGGACAAAATCAAAATATCTGGGATAAATACAGGAATGTATTGGGAATATGGATGTACCAGATATTAAATAATATACAACCAACAATATTTGGAGACGGTGAACAAAAAAGGGCTTTCAGTTATGTAGATGATTCTTTGATACCTCTTTGGAATGCATCACAAAAACCAGAATGCATCGGAGAAATAATCAATTTAGGGGGAATAAAAGAATACTCAATTACTGAAGCATGTGAAATTTTATTGAGTATAACAGAAACAAGCCTAACGCCCAAATATCTTGAAAAAAGACACGAAGCCAAATATGCATGGTCCACTTGGGAAAAATCAGTTGAATTACTTGATTTCAAACACCAAATAGATTTGCCAGAAGGATTGAGTAAAATGTGGCAATGGGTAAAATCCCAACCACCAAGACAAAGGTTCGTTTGGCCAAAGTATGAATTAGATAAAGGAGTCTACACCTATTGGCAAGAAGATTAATTAATAATTCAAAATTAATTACAAACATGAACACCATAAATTAGCGACGGAGTATGATTGTGAAAAATACATTCAACAAAAACATTATAATTGATAACCATCACTATAATTTAGATATAGTTAAAAACGTTGATAAAAACGTAAATAAAACTAGGGTTTTAATACCTACTTTTATAGCTAATGAAACACACAAAAATGTCACACGTGTATGTATAGAAAGCATTAATAAATTCACCTCGGATGAAGTAGAAATTTGGGTGATAAATAATAATTCTCCTGAACAATATTGTGACTGGCTAACAAAATTAAGTGCAGAATTAAAATTCAACTTGGTATTGAATCGCACTGAACCTGTAAATCCTTTGCATAGACGAAATCC
>TARA_B100000686_G_scaffold181780_1_pt1 | contig 10469 bp, 7 predicted proteins | sample TARA_B100000686 | Tara Oceans TARA_B100000686 (sample SAMEA2622733) | marine metagenome | biome: marine biome (ENVO:00000447); feature: marine epipelagic mixed layer (ENVO:xxxxxxxxx); material: "saline water (ENVO:00002010), including plankton (ENVO:xxxxxxxx)" | depth 150 m
GGAGGTGGCTAATTGGGTGACCCTTTTGGGTCTGTTTCGGTCCAAATACAATTCAATGGCCACAGCGTTTCCGGCAGGATGAATGTTATCACGGAATGGAAAATGTTCGGGCCAAGCAAATTCCTCGATCGGCATAGCATCTCTAAAGGCACCTGAATGGCTATCGTACAAATTTCTCTCCGCCCAATTCAACGTTTTTTCCGAAGCCTCCATAAAACGTTCGTCGCCACTCCATTCGTGCATCAGCCACAAAGCACGGCTGACAAGCAGCTGGTCTATCAGCAATCCGGACGTGCATGAATTTGCTTCACCAAGACAATGACGAACACAACCATTCGAATAAATGAATTCCGCCGACAAAGTCTCTGCGACACACAAGGCCATTTTAGCCCACTGTGATTGCCCAAGTACCTCAGCCGCCCGAAGCAAGGCAACTACCAGCCGCGCATTACGATCGGCATACGCAGTACGGTCTGTCCACCACCCAGATTCATGATTACTAATCAGAACCTGTCGTCCATAAAACAAATTTTGTTCACTATCGAATAGATGTCTCTTTATATAATTGAGCTGTTTATTTAGTCTGGGAGCAAAGCGCTTTGTATCGATTTCATGCGCCATCAAAAGCAACTCCAAAATTCCTGCCTGATCTGCTGCATCCTTAGCACCGGATGGCATTGTCCAGTCTGCAGTGTACGAGAACGTATGGATACCGCCTATCTCAGCATCCCATATGGGCGATTGTAGTAAAGCATCCACTGCACTTTTCCACATTTCCAGCGCCTGTTTGTCCTGAAAAATTCTATTGTACTGCAACAGGAAGTGTAGAACCACCAACTCAGGAAATTTCTCCGTACGACCAAATCCTCCATAAATCATGTCAGCCTCTGCCAATACCACTTTGTACACACTGGCCACTTCCAATGGGATCGGAGATCCTAAAGGCTTTTTACTTGTGGCTCGCTCAGCAAGAACGTGGCGCCGCTTGTCGTAATGATCCGCCATTCGCATGAGCCAAGTACGAGCATTGTGGGCAGGAAGATCAGTGGCCAGTGCTACGTGTTCTCCTCCGTTAAGCAGCAAGGATAGCGCAGGCCAACCAACAGGAGCATAACGTCGAGCCAAATCGGGTCTATGAAAAGGGTTGACACGCACAGAAGTAAATTTGTTTTCGACAAGATAGCGGACAGAGGCGTTCTCGATGGAAAAAATACCGTCAGCTCCCGAAACCGCAAAGTAAAGCAACAAAGGTTTATCTTGCTTTACCGCCTTTCCTAAGATGTTGGCATTCCATTCGTTCCAAGAAATATTGACGTCCTGAGAAATGTGGTTTTTGAATCCTGGCCCATTGTCAATTCCTTCATCAGACTTATTACCAATAATGACTCCATCGTCGATTTTCGGCGAAGTGCAGCCAAGAAAAAACATGAGAAAAAAACCCAAATTGATTAGCCTGCGCCCAATCCGATTGAATTTCTCACGAAATACCATTGAGAGCAGAAAGAAAGGACTTCGAGGCAATCTAACGATCCAGGATTTCACACCGTAGTTTTCAGCTGAATTGTATTCGTACGGCGGTAGTCATGTGCGACCAACTATGGGGAATTCTGAAAAGCCAGTACATACGTCTGTGAGTTTTTGCGTTGAAAAACGATACGGAAATGATTCGGATTGTTTTTGATGGCGGGAATTAAATAGCGCGTTGTAGAATTAAACGGCAACCGATCAACAACAACGTAATCAACTCCCTTGTTTTTCATGTCGGCTAACAATACCTCCGGTTCCTTGAACTTGTAACCAACTGTTCGTCTCCCAGACACCACGTGCATCCAAAAACCTTTGCGGCAGGAAATAATTGTGTCTTCTTCTAAATTATTGCGAATCCACATCCCTGCATCGTAATACTGCTGCCACCCGGGTTGATATGGACCTCTGGCATACTTTACCTGCTCTTGCAAACCCTCAGCCTGAGATAAAAACAGCACAGATATGGTAGCAAAACACAGCACAACGGTAACAGTACGCCCGGCAAGCACTTGCAATTTTCCGAAAAAATTTTGGCCAGCGTATACAGCAAAAAAAAGCAACAACGGAATAATAGGTAGAAGAAACCGATCGCCCACCCATGGCCACAAAAAAATCAGGACTAAAAATAGCAGGATGTACACCCACAGCAACAAATGCGTACGCTGACGAATACATAGATAACCGGCGTAAATGATTACGGAAACGATCACCAAGGTTACAATATTCAAAGCAGATTCGGCACCCGTAAACGAGGGCCACAACGTCTTCGGGACAATATGAACGAGGTAAACGTTTAAATTGTTTAAGACGCGATCGAACAAGCCACTAATATCAAGATATCCTCGATCCGGGTGATAGGGATTGACTTGCAAAAACTGAGTCGCATAAACGCTTCCTCGACCCGTGAAGTGATTTCTTAGTGCCCATGGCAGAGCGAATACAAAGGATAAGACTGTCAAAAGGATCGCGCGTCGGTACTGGCGATTGATTGCAAAAAACAAAATGACGGCGGCCACGAGAACTATGCCTACGCTGCGCACGTAATAAGACCACATCATGAAAAAAAATCCGGAGACAAGCCATTTATTCGTCAAACGATTCTGATCTCGAGCACTGCGCTCGAAAAGAAAAAGAGCCACTATGGAAAACAGGGTGTAGGGTATTTCTGACATCACCTGGCTTCCATATTCGACCAATTTAGGATGGATCGCGCACAGAAGCGCCACAACCGATGCTGATAGATCCTCCAAATGTTCTCTGGCCAGTACAAATACTGCGGAACTAAGGACGCCAAACAAAATTACCACCAGCCATTTCATAGCAATAAAATCCCGCACCGGATTACCGCCGATAGTATTATCTTTTTGCTGTTCAGAGCTATAAATCCAAGACAAAGGTGCAAGCATTAATGGAAAGCCGAACGGGTATTTTGTCGCCGCCTTCGGGTTGGCATCGTTGATGTAGCTCAGTCCTTCTCCCTGGGTAATTGATCTGGCGAGGGTAATGAACTCAGCGTTATCTCCGCTCAGAGATAGTTTCTCATCAAAACTCCAAGCTGCAATGACAAATCCTACCGCACCCCAAAATGCTGGCAATCCTACTCGGCTCTTGGGAGAATTCAATATCGTCGCAATTTTGGCTGACAAAGTCTGTTTCAGAAATCATTCTCCGCGTTATCTCTTGGCACAAAATCAAGATTCTCGATGGTACTCCCTAAGTCAAAAACTCGACGGTCATTTGCGCTAATAGCATACCCAAGCAAAAACCGAGAATCTGTTTCCAGGGCGCGCGAAAAGGCCTGTACGCAATCTCGGTGACTGAGGTACATCGCGCGCATGTAATCTTCCGATTTCGTTCCCTGCATCAGGCTGGCATCATTTTCCTTTGTGATCCAACCAATTCGTAATCCGACAAAATCTAATCCGCGTTGTTCGCTAAAATACTTCCCCAGATTCTCCCCAAACAATTTTGACACCGCATACAGGGAATCGGGGTTTGGTGGATCATTAAGTCGAAGGTGTCTCTTTTTGAATGGATCGAGTGTCTCCGGTGTGGTAGCAACTGTATCTCCATGCTGCGTGTGATTTGTTGTGGCAAACACCACCTGTCTGACACCACTGTTGCAGCATTCTTCAAATACGTTGTATGTCCCTTCAATGTTGTTTTCACGAACGGAAGACCATGTTGCTCCCGGATCTGGATCTGCAGCCAGATGAATTACGGCGGCCAATCCTTGGAAAGCTCCCCGAATTTGGTTGGACTGCGTCAAATCAACCACAAAAGCGGTGTTGGGTCCGGGTTCTCGGTCAAATCCGATTATTTCATACCGATCTTTCAGCCCTTCGCTTAATACCCCGCCAACAGTTCCGTTTGACCCGGTCATGCCGACCTTTATTGTCATTCACTGGCTCCTTAGTAATTGTGTTCTTGTGAGCTCTAATCAACTCTGCCAATCCCACAGAACCTGCTTTGGCGAATGTAGGAATTCGTCGAATAACCGCAACGATGCTCTCAGAGTCTTAATTATTGCTTGCCGCCGTTTGCCAAATACACAACTTTACGGGCAACTCTTGCTCATTAGGCCCCCATGAATGATAAACCCAATCTCCTATATATCCACTCAGACCAGCACAGTCCATACGTTACGGGTTGTTACGGGGATCCTATTGTCCGCACTCCCAATATCGACCGTCTTGCTGCCCAAGGCATTGTCTTCGACAATGTTTACTGTCCTTCGCCAATATGCGTGCCATCACGAATGTCGATGCTCAGCGGGCGTTATCCTTTTGAGAACCACGTCTGGACTAACAGCCACATTCTGAGTTCCGCCATTCCAACCTTCGCACACGCCATGGGAGCAGCAGGCTACCGACCTATACTCATCGGCCGTATGCATTCGCTGGGACCTGACCAACTTCACGGTTACGCAGAACGATTAGTAGGCGACCACGGCCCCAACCACCTTGGTGGCAATTCCGGCGCAGACCGTGGAGCGCTGAGTGGCTGCGCAGGACCATCCCGTGTCAGCCTGACTCAATCAGGGTCGGGACAAAGTTCATATCAAATACACGACGAAGAGGTAACCGCCGCGACCATTAGTTTCCTCAACGGTCTTGGCACAAAGAAAAAGGCAGGTATGGATTCCGCGCCTTTTTCAATTTCCGTTGGCTTTATGCTGCCTCATCAACCATTTGTGGCTCGTAGCGAAGATTATGCCCTCTACCAGGACTGCATACAGATGCCAAGGATTCCACAGTCGTATAGCGACAAGCTGCATCCTCACATCGCCCAGTGGCGTCGAGACACTGACACAGTTGAAGTAAGCAACGAAGAGATAAAGCGGGCACGTACAGCTTATTGGGCGCTTGTAACACGAATGGATGCATTGATTGGGGACATAATTGACGCGTTGCGCAAAAACGATCTAACAGACAACACTATAATTCTCTACATGTCCGATCATGGCGAGCAGGTTGGAGAACACGGACTATGGTGGAAACAAACTTTCTACGAAAACTCGGTAAAAGTACCTGCGATCCTGTCGTGGCCTGGACACTTACCCAATAATGTGCATTGTGATCGTGTCGTCAGCTCGCTTGATCTGAACGCAACCATGTTGGCAGCCCTTAATGCTCCGCCCCTACCCCACTCGCGGGGACGATCTCTACTTGAATTATTACACAACCCCGGCACATATTGGGAGGATATAGCGTTTTCTGAATTTTGCCTCGATGCGGCAGGAGCGGGTGGTCCATTTTCCGAGCACGGCGTTTACCAACGTATGGTTCGCAGAGGCAACTGGAAACTCAACTATTACCATGGCATGCCTTGTCAGTTGTTTAACTTGGAAAATGATCCGTTTGAGATGGATGACCTTGCACACAATGTGCAATTTGAGGAAATCCGTAATGAGTTGTTAAATGAGATACTTAAAGACTGGGATCCAGAATGGGTAATGGGTGAAATGGCCGCCAAACGCAAGGATCAGGACATTCTGAGTAGCTGGGGAAAACAGATCCAACCACCGGATCAATACCGCTGGCCGTTGCTGTCTGGTATGGACTACCTTGAACCCGGATAGTCGGATTGCGCATGAGGAATTTTTTTAGTCGGGCCTAACGGGAGAAAAATATGGCACTTGAGGTATATGATTTTCGTAACGACGAAGATATTTGTCAGATGCTGGTATGTCCTGAGATACGATGCCGGTTTATGCGAGTCGAACCAGGCACAACACAAACGGGGCAACACAGTCACGATCTTGGGCACGAAATTTTTCTGATCCTACAAGGACGTTGCGAATTCCAAATCGCTGATGAGACCGCAGTACTCGAACCCGGCCAGTTGTGTATAGCTTTGTCCGACGAGCCACACAAAATCCGCGTCATCGGTGATGAACCTATGATCATGTACTTATCGGTAACCCCCCATATTCAGCCAACACACACTAGCCGGAACGATGATGGCAGTCGTCACCCCCTAAGTTTTTCTCCCAATAGTAGCTACGAGGTAGAAACGGACACCGTCACTCCTGCCGAGGAACTCGTCGACCGCTTCGTAGCAGCTTCTGATAACTATGCACAGACGTTACGAAATGCGGCCGATAATCAGCAAAAAGTGGCTGTCAAATTGAAAGAAGCACTCAAGAGTGGTGACTTCGCCCAGATGGAGGAGTATCGTAATCAATTGTGGCAAGGAGTGTATCAAGGGTATAAACAGATGTACTCACTGGGTGACTTATGGAACACCTTGGCCCCACGCATTAGCAACTTCAGATGAACCCCGCGGATCCAATAAGGATAGGAATTGTAGGATGCGGTGCGATAGCCCAAGTCCATCATTTGCCCAACTTGACTACGCTCAAAGACTTATTCGAAATCCGAGTGGTCTGCGATTTGTCTTCCTCTCTTGCCGAGACAATCGCTTCAGATTTTCATGTCCCGCGCCATGTCACAGATTACCGAGAAGTATTAACCGCAGATATTGACGCCGTTCTGCTGTGTCATGGCGACCCGAAAACTAAAATCGGGCTCGCCGCACTAGAAGCGGGAAAACACTTGTTTATTGAGAAACCAGTTTGCTTCACACTCTCGGATGCCGACGCCATGATTGCGGCAGCAAATTTGTCTGGTGTGGTTACTCAAGCTGGTTATATGAAAGCGTATGATCCCGCTTTTGAATTATTAAAGATAGAGGTTTCGTCAATGGTGCCGATGCGGTTCATCCAAGTCAATCACCTGCACACAAACAACGACCATCACTTGGCTCACTTTGGGGTCAAAAAATTTGACGATGGACCTGCCACTACAAATAATGATAGAGCTCGAGATGTCTTGGAAGCTTTGGGCGAAAATATACCTGACGAGGCGCACAAAGCCTTTTTTGTTCTCGCTGGGAGTATGATTCACGACCTTTACGGAATCAGGCTTCTGTTCGGCCAACCAGATCGTATAGTCACTACCGAAATTTGGAATGGGGGATTAGGCATCACAACCATTCTAGAGTACCCATCTGGAGCTCGCTGCTCGGCAACTTGGGTTGAGTTGTCCGGAATAAAAGAATTTGTCGAAACTCTTGAAGTGTACAGCGACGATCGAGGTGTGAAACTGTCTTATCCTACGGGTTTTTCGCGGGGCATACCGTCAACACTCGAGATCCGAGGTGTAGACGATTACGGCCATTCTTTTCGACAACAGCCATTTGTTGACTGGGAAAGTCCCTTTGTGCGAGAACTCCGTCATTTCCACAAGTGCATTACGCAAGGGGCTGAATGTCGAACCTCACTGGCAAATGCTCGATGTGACGTTGCTCTCGTTATCGACATTGTAAAAAAATATTTAGACGGATAGATCATTTTCTAACCAACTATATCTGCGAAAATATTTCATTTGCCTCTGATGTACCGTCCACTGGGCGTAATTGTCCCTTTCCCGTAACTGCACAGAATCGCCCATCTCTTCGACAATCGGTTGCGTACCGAGCATACCAATCTTGTAGAATTCCCTGGAACTCGTTGCTCCTTCGCTGGTAGGCAACGTCACCAGACAAGTTCGAATGCTCACCGGGATCTTCCGAAAGATGGTAAAGCTCGTGGGGACCCTCTTGAAAACGATGTATATACTTCCAATCTGGAGTTCTCACCATTCGTGTTTTGCCGTACTCGCCAAACCCGACCTGTGCCGTTTCCGTCACGACTAAGTCCCGTTCTTTGCTGGAGCTGGTTTCAGAAGCCCCCGCATTTAGCATATGCGCAAAACTAAGCCCCGGTAGATTTCTAGTTGAAGGCACCTCGCATCCAACAAATTCGAGTAATGTTGGCATGAAATCATACGAGCAAACCAAGCCATCTACCGCGGAGCCCGCATTTACTATACCTGGTTGACTTACTAAGAAAGGCACTTTGATCGAGTTTTCGTACATGTTCAAAGGGGAAGTTCCGTTGCCTTTTCCCCAAAAACCATGATGACCACAACTGAAGCCATTGTCACTCGTGAAAACAACTAATGTAGATTCTCTAATACCAAGCGCTTCAAGTTTGTTCAAAAGTTTGACAACTCCCATATCCATCGCCGTAACAGAGGCGAAATAGCCTTTCAGCATCTCGCGGTTACCCAAGCAGTTCTGTGTCAGCGGCTGATCGACAGCCCATTCGTGAATCGCTTCTTGGGGACATGACTCAAAAAGACATTCTTCATACGAATCAACAATAGCTTGAGGATGGCCAGTCCAGGGGCTATGGGGGGCCGTGTAATGAACACCGAGATAAAACGGCTGTTCACCGTTTCCATGGCGATCGATGAAAGAAAGGGCATCTTCCGTGATGGCATCGGTAACATAACCTGGCTCCTCGATCAATTCCCCGTTGCGAATCATCGGTGCATTGTTGTACTCTCCGCCACCTTGCTGGTGAACATACCAATGCTCAAACCCATGTTGTTCCTGCTGACTGTGACCCAAGTGCCACTTGCCACTGATGCCACAGATCCAGCCAGCCTGGGCAAGCACATCGGTGTAGGCTAATTCTCCTTCGAGATAACAGGCAGCATCAGAACCGATGTTGCCTTCTCGGATCCAATCATGAATACCGTGTTGCGAAGCGATGCGGCCGGTCAGAAATGTCGCTCGACTTGGGGAACAAACCGGGGTTTCAACAAAAAAATTGTCGAAACGTATTCCAGTACTGGCCACGCGATCAATACCTGGCGTTCGTATTTCCTTGTTACCGTAACAACCCGCAGCCCATACTCCCTGATCGTCCGTTAGAATAAATAGTATGTTTGGCCTATTCACCTAAACGTTCTCCTCAATGGCTATGATAACCAGCATACGAACACGATTCCATCACGTCGATACCGCTAGCTCCTGACGATACCATTCAATCGCTTCCTCCAAGGCTGTGTATAATGGCGTGTAGACTATGCCAAGTTCACGTTTAGCCTTAGCCCCATCGGCTACTATACCTTCACGCAGTGTGTTCATTTGATCCATTGACATACCCCACGGAGGTGCCTGACGAGTCACTTTCGCAAGAGCCGTCAGTAAAAAAGCATTTACAGACACGAGAAAATCAGGCAACCGTATGCGTGGGGAAGGTACACCTGAAATCTGCGCAACCATGTTTGTGAATTCACGGTTCGTCACCTGTTCACTGCAAATGAGATAACGCTCGCCCAGATTGTCACTCAGTTCCAGCGTTTTTACAATTGCCGTCGACACATCTCGGACATGGACCCATGTCAGGATGGAATTGTCGTACACACGCATAGGCAATCGGCGATTAATCAAATCATGTATATACTGACCACTCGCCTTCAAATCTCCAGGACCTGCTACCGCTCCTGGATACACCATTACTACCGGAAGGCGCTGGTTTTTGTATAGTTTCCAAACAAGAGCGTCTGCCGCACTCTTTGTCCGAGCATATTCGCTAAATAGCGAAAGACCTTCTGGCGTTTCCTCGGTAAACGGCAATTGATCGGGTCGTCCGTAGGTCACCACGGAGCTTACATGGACAATTTTGGCAGCCACGGTCTCAATTGCGGCTTCCATAACGTTGCGTGTGCCGTTTACGTTCACACTTTTGTACACACTTTTGTCTGGTTCCCAGAACGAATACACATTCGCCAAATGGATAACCCATTCACACCCTCTCATCCCAGAAACAATCGATGGTTTGTCGGTGACATCGCCGTGCACGACAGTGACTTTGTCTTCAAGGTCACCGATATCGCTGCTTTTTCTAACTAGGCAAACAATGTCATGATCCTTTTCTTTTAGCATCGTCACTACATGGGATCCTATGAAACCAGTGGCTCCCGTTACAAAAACTCTCATAACCAATTTCGCATTTCACCTGAAAGATTGCATACAGCGAATTTTTCGTAGACTCAGATTGAGAAACCTCTGCCGACTTATTCACACCTGAAAAACTACCAGATCGACTGCATCTCCCATGCGTCAAGCGAAGTAAGGTAAGCATCGCATCCCTGAGATCGCAGGGAAACACCAACGCTGTCAGCGCGATCAGGATATACGCGTACGGAAATGCACTGTCTACCATTGGCAAAAACTTCCACAATACTCCGGTCTATGAACACATGCAGTTCGAGAAGTTCACCTTCGTCGAGAAACAACGGTGCTGTTTCGGGTGCGCGCGAAATAACATCAGACGCGGTAGAAGAATATGACGAATCAATCGTCAACAAACTTTGTCTTCGATCTTTTCCAAAAACCCTGTCGGAAAAACCTCGCTCCTTGTAAAAAGATATTTTGGTGTACTCCTCGCGTCCGGAAGAACGCAACACGTTCATTTCAATCGCAGGAGCCTGTTTCGGATCAATCCGCGCTACAACCTCCAATGCGTTACCCGCTACCGATTGGAGCACGATCTCTCGATTAGCCGGCAGAATCTTGTCCTCTATTCTTTGATGTCCCTCACGCAA
>TARA_B100000686_G_scaffold23373_1_pt1 | contig 10463 bp, 8 predicted proteins | sample TARA_B100000686 | Tara Oceans TARA_B100000686 (sample SAMEA2622733) | marine metagenome | biome: marine biome (ENVO:00000447); feature: marine epipelagic mixed layer (ENVO:xxxxxxxxx); material: "saline water (ENVO:00002010), including plankton (ENVO:xxxxxxxx)" | depth 150 m
ATATGCTATAGCTTACATTTTCCATCATGGAATGATGCCTCCTGTTGTTTCACAATAAACATAGCTAGGTTTTCTTCATCTTGTATAATCATAACTATTTCTCTATCATCATATTTAAAATTTGCCCATATAGCTCAGTCGGTAGAGCACTTCCTTGGTAAGGAAGAGGTCACCGGTTCAAATCCGGTTATGGGCTAACAAAGCAATGTTTCTACAGACAAAATCTTCAATGAATAAAGGGGTTTTCTTCCATATTTTACTGGATTTTAGTAAAATTTTAGTGTATTTGAGATTAAAAGTAGTTTATTATTACACCACTTGTAAAACTGTAACTAAAACTGAGGCTTTTAAACATGTCAAAGGAAAAATTTGAAAGAAATAAACCGCATGTAAATGTAGGTACTATAGGCCATGTCGATCATGGTAAAACAACACTAACCGCTGCTTTAACAAAAGTTATGGGAGAAAAGCACGGTGGAGAATTTAAGGCGTATGATCAAATTGATAATGCTCCTGAAGAAAAGGCACGTGGAATCACAATAGCAACAGCGCATGTGGAATATGAATCTGATGATCGTCATTATGCACACGTAGACTGCCCAGGTCATGCCGATTATGTCAAAAATATGATTACAGGTGCAGCTCAAATGGATGGCGCAATATTAGTTTGTTCAGCAGCTGATGGACCAATGCCTCAAACCCGAGAACATATATTATTAGCTAGACAAGTAGGTGTGCCTCACGTAGTTGTTTATTTAAATAAAGCAGATCAGGTTGATGATAAAGAATTAACAGAGCTAGTTGAAATGGAAATCCGAGAATTACTAACCAAGTATGATTTTCCTGGAGATAAAGTTCCAATAGTTAGTGGTTCAGCGCTAAAAGCAATTGAAGGAGATGCAAGTGATATTGGAATACCATCAATTGAGAAGCTTATATCTGAAATGGATAAATTTATTCCAGTACCAGAAAGACCGATAGATGGAAAGTTTTTAATGCCTATTGAAGATGTTTTCTCGATTTCTGGAAGAGGTACAGTAGTTACAGGAAGGATAGAAAGAGGAAAAGTAAACGTTGGCGATGAAATAGAAATAGTAGGAATTAGAGATACACAAAAAACAACTTGTACTGGTGTTGAAATGTTCCGTAAATTACTTGATGAAGGTGTTGCTGGTGACAACGTAGGTGTGTTACTCAGGGGAACAAAAAGAGAAGAAGTAGAGCGCGGACAAGTTTTATGTATCCCTGGTTCTGTGAAACCACACACTAAGTTTGAATGTGAGGTTTATGTATTATCAAAAGAAGAGGGCGGTAGACATACTGCTTTTTTTGGTAACTATAGACCACAATTTTATTTTAGAACAACAGATGTTACCGGTGCAATTGAGTTACCAAAAGATGTTGAAATGGTAATGCCTGGTGACAATGTTAAGATGAATGTCGAACTTATTACACCAATTGCGATGGAAGAGAAGCTTAAGTTTGCAATTCGTGAAGGTGGTAAGACAGTTGGCGCTGGAGTTGTCACTAAAATTATAGAGTAAAAGCCAATCATCTGATTTAATTAGATTGATAGGCTAGTAGCTCAATTGGTAGAGCGACGGTCTCCAAAACCGTAGGTTGGGGGTTCGAGTCCCTCCTGGCCTGATGAGATTCGATGGGAAGATATACTATGGTTGAGTCTGATAAGTTTAATAACAACACACCGCTTTTACTGTTATCAACAACCATACTGATTGCTGGTATAATCTCGTTTTATTATTTTTCTGAAATACGTTTATTTTATAGAGTAGTGGCACTCATTTTTATAATGATTATTGCAGCTTATATAACATATCTTACTGATTTTGGGAAAACTGTATATAGTTATGTAATAGATTCCAAAGTTGAACTAAAAAAAGTAACTTGGCCAACTAAACAAGAAACTTTGCAAACCGCTTTAGGTGTTTTTGTGGTTGTTATATTAATAGGTATAATGCTTTGGTTATTTGATATGTTGTTAGGTTGGGGTGTTGGAACTTTATATGGAGTTGGGTAATGGCTATGAGATGGTATGTTTTGCAATCCTTTTCGGGTTATGAAAACAAAGTAAAATTAGCATTAGAAGATAGAATTAAAAGAAGTGGATTTCAGGATTCTTTTGAGCAAGTCTATGTTCCAACAGAGGAAGTAGTTGAAATGAAAGAAGGACAAAAGAGAAAAACCGAAAGAAAGTACTTTCCTGGATACGTTATGATTAAAATGGATCTTAATGATGAAACTTGGCATCTTGTCCGAAATGTACCGAAGGTTTTAAATTTTGTAGGAGCATCTGGTGACAAACCTTCTCCTTTAAATAAAGAAGAAGCTGAAAATCTTATTAGAGATATACAAAAAGGTGTTGATAAACCAAAACCAAAAGTTATTTTTGAGGCGGGCGAAGTTATAAGAATAACTGATGGTCCATTCAATGATTTCAACGGAGTTGTAGAAACAGTTGATTTTGAAAAGAATAGATTAACAGTTTCTGTATTAGTTTTTGGAAAACCAACACCTATTGAATTATCTTTAACGCAAGTTGAAAAAGGTTAGATTAATGGCAAAAGAACTCATAAACCAAGTTAAATTACAGGTACCTGCTGGAAGCGCAAATCCAGCTCCTCCAGTTGGCCCAGCACTTGGGCAGCATGGTTTGAATATACAAGACTTCTGTAAACAGTTTAACGACAGGACTAAGGATACAGAAAAAGGTTTAGCTCTACCGGTAGTTATAAATGTTTATAAAGACAGATCATTCGATTTTATTATTAAATCTACACCTGCTGCCATTTTGTTAAAAAAAGCTGCGGGCATACAAAAAGGAAGTCCTACACCTCAAAGCGATAAGGTTGGTAAAGTTACAATCAAACAAATAGAAGAGATTGTGAAACAAAAAGAAGGTGATTTGACAGGAGCGGACCTAGAGAAATCAGTAAAGATAATTGCTGGAACAGCTAGGAGTATGGGTATAGAGGTTGAGAATTAGTATGGGATTGAGCAAAAGACGTAAAATAATTGATGAGAAAGTAGATGCAATGCAAGCATATTCTCTAGATGATGCAATTGAAATGTTAAGAAGTCTTCCTAAACTTAAATTTAGTGAAACTGTTGATATAAGCATAAATCTAGGTATAGATATAACTAAATCTGATCAAAGTGTTCGTGGTTCTTCAACTCTACCACATGGCATAGGAAAACCTTCGAAAGTAGTTGTTTTTGCAGAAGGACAAGACGTAACAGCTGCCAAGAAAGCTGGGGCAGATAAAGTTGGGTTTGAGGATTTAATTGAAGAAATAAAAAAAGACAAAGATTTAGATGCTGATATTGTAATTGCTACTCCAGAGTGTATGAAATTATTAGGACAATTAGGAAGAATTTTAGGACCAAAAAATTTAATGCCGAATCCTAAGGAAGGAACGGTTACAAAAAACATTGGTCAAGCTGTAGAAAAGGCAAAAAAAGGACAAATTAGATACAAAATTGATAAGGCTGGAATCATACACACTACCGTTGGGAAAGTAGATTTTGAGGCAAAACAACTGTCAGAAAATATCAAAACGCTAATAAACGACCTAAATAAAGTAAAACCTTCATCAACAAAGGGAAAATATATGAAAAATCTTACAATATCCTCTACTATGGGGCCCGGAATTAAGGTAGACTTATCCACAATTGCTGAAGGAAATACTTAAGGAAGCGAATCATGGCATTGAATCTAGAATTAAAAAAGAATCTAGTTAAAGAAGTATCTGATATCTTAAGTGAGGCAGAAACTGTTTTAACGGCGGATTATCGCGGACTTACTTCAAATGAGCTAAATGAATTTAGAAAGCTGTCTAGACAATCTGATATATATGTAAAAGTTGTTAAAAACAATATGTTAAAAATGGCTTTAAAAGATTCTGAATTTTCAAATTTGGGTGAAAAAATAGTTGGACCTCAGATTTTGGCAGTTTCAAAGGATAACCTAAGTGGATTTGCAAAGCTCATAAAGAAATTTGTTGATGATCATGAAAATATAACAATTAAATCATTGTCATATAAAGGAAATGAGTTAGATGTATCGGAAGTAAAGAAATTAGCATCTTTACCATCTTATGATGAAGCGATATCAATGCTGATGTCTGTAATGCAAGCACCAATACAGAAACTCCTGGCTACCATGAACGCAGTACCTACTAAAGTAGTCAGAACTTTTGAGGCAATTAAACAATCTAAGAATTAGTAATTTTTTTGAATGGGAGTAAATAAAATGGCAGTAACAAAAGACCAAATTCTGGAAACAATATCAAATATGACTGTTATGGAAGTTGTAGACTTGGTTTCAGAAATGGAAGAAAAGTTCGGAGTTAAAGCAGCCGCCGCTGCACCAGCAGCCGCACCAGCAGCCGCTGATGCTGGAGAAGCAGCCGCTGAAGAGAAATCAGAATATACTATTTCTTTAACCGGCGTTGGTAGCAACAAAGTTGCAATTATCAAAGCTGTAAGAGCAATTACTGGATTAGGTCTTGGAGAAGCAAAAGCAAAAGCAGAAAGTGCTCCATGTGACTTAAAAGAAGGTGTAAAAAAAGAAGAAGCTGAAGCTTTCAAGAAACAACTTGAAGAAGCTGGCGGAACAGTTGAACTTAAATAAAAGCGTTGAGATTAAACAGGCTTTCTAGGGATCGCTATTAATTAACTACCTTCATTTGAAGGTATCAAGGATTTATTTGTATATGAAATATAGCTATACAGCAAAAAAAAGAATAAGAAAAAATTTTGGAAAACTTAGTGATGTTTTACCAATACCAAATTTAATAGAACTACAAGTAACATCTTACAATCAATTTTTAGAAAGGGATAATTTAAATAATCAGAAATCTGGTTTGCATAAAGTTTTTGAATCTGTCTTTCCAATATATGATTATTCAAATAATATTAAGCTGTCATACAATGGATACAAGTTAGGTAAAGAGGAGTATTCAGAGGAAGAATGTAGAATTACTGGTAAAACCTATTCTGTCCCTCTTAAGGTAAATTTAAAACTTGAAGTTGGTATCGACAAAAAATCAACAGTGAAATATGAAGCTGTTGAGAATCCAGAAGTATTTTTAGGCGAATTACCAATCATGACTAAGTTTGGGACTTTTATAATAAATGGAACCGAAAGAGTTGTGGTTTCTCAATTACATCGTTCACCAGGTGTCTTTTTTGATCATGATAAAGGCAAAACACATTCATCAGGTAAATTACTTTTTTCTGCAAGGATTATTCCATACCGTGGTTCATGGCTAGATTTTGAATTTGATCAGAATGATATAATATTTGCAAGAATTGATCGTCGAAGAAAATTGCCTGCAACAATAATACTGCGTGCTCTTGGTTACAATACTAAAGAAATTATAGATTTATTTTATGACGAAAATGTTGTAACCATTGAAAAAGGTCAACTTCTAATCAAACAATCCTTGGAAGACTTAAAAGGAAGTATAGCGCCTTTTGATATAAAGCATGGCCAAAAAATAATTGTTCAAAAAGGAAAGAGAATAAATATCAAAAGCATTGAATTAGCAAAAAAACATAAAATGAAGGGGTTCATAATCCCTCCAGAACATTATAGTTGGATTATAGGGAAAAGAATATCTGAAGATATAATAGATAAAAAAACAGGTGAATTAATTCTTCAATGTAACCATGAAATAACTGAAGAAACTATTAAAAATATTCTTGATTTAAAGTTAAAACAAATAAAAGTCTTGCACACGAATGAATTAGATAGAGGACAGTTTATATGCAATACATTAGATAAAGATGATACTCATGATCAAGAGACTGCGCTAATAGAAATATATAGGATGATGAGGCCAGGTGAACCCCCAACCAAAGAAGCTGCATCTCAACTTTTTAATAATTTATTTCAATCTTCAGAAAGATATGATTTATCTGCTGTGGGAAGGATGAAATTTGATTCCAGAGTTGGCAGAAAAGCCGTTGGAGATAGCGGTGTACTTTCTAATGAAGATATAATTGATGTTCTAAGAACTTTAATAAATATCAGAAATGGTTTTGATACTGTTGATGACATAGACCATCTTGGTAACAGGAGAGTGAAGTGTGTTGGAGAAATGGTTGAAAATGTTTTTAGAGTTGGCTTAGTTAGGGTAGAAAAAGCTGTCAAAGAAAGATTAAGTACAATGGAGCTAGCAGACAAATTACAGCCTAAAGACATTGTAAACTCCAAACCAATTACTGCTACATTGAAAGAGTTTTTTGGTACCAGTCAATTATCTCAATTCATGGATCAAAACAATCCTTTAGCTGAGATTACACATAAACGCAGAATATCAGCACTCGGACCGGGTGGCCTTACGAGAGAAAGAGCAGGTTTCGAAGTTAGAGACGTGCATCCAACTCACTATGGAAGAGTATGTCCGATTGAAACTCCTGAAGGACCAAATATAGGTTTAATTAATTCACTTGCAACTTTCTCGCGCACAAATGGATATGGTTTTTTAGAAACCCCATACAGGAAAGTTTTAAGTGGAAAAGTTAAAAGTGAAATACAATGGCTTTCTGCTATTGAGGAAAGCAAATATACTATCGCGCAAGCAAATACTACATTAGACAAAAATAATAAAATTGTAGGGGATTTAATTTCTTGTAGATACAATAATGAATTTGCAATTACTTCTCCTGAAAAAGTCGAGCTTATGGATGTTTCTCCTAAGCAGGTCGTTTCCGTTGCTGCTGCATTAATTCCATTTTTAGAACATGATGATGCAAATAGAGCTTTAATGGGCTCAAATATGCAGAGACAAGCTGTGCCGATCTTAAAACCAGAAAAACCACTTGTTGGAACTGGAATAGAAAAAGATGTAGCTATTGATTCAGGGGCATCATTTGTTGTAAAAAGAGGAGGGGTTGTTGATTATGTTGATGCTTCGAGAATTATAGTAAATGTTAATGATGATGAGGTTAAAGGAGATAATGATACTGGCGTAGATATATATCCGCTTACTAAATATACCAGAACTAATCAGAATACTTGCATAAATCAAAGACCACTTGTAAAAACAGGAGATGTTATAGAAAAAGATGATGTCATAGCAGATGGACCATCTACCGATTTGGGTGAACTGGCGCTTGGCCAAAACCTTTTAATTGCATTTATGCCTTGGAATGGATACAACTTTGAAGATTCAATATTAGTTTCAGAAAGAGTAGTTCAGGATGATCGTTTTACTTCTATACACATTGAAGAATTAGAATGTATTGCGCGTGACACTAAGCTTGGTTCTGAAGAAATAACTTCTGATATACCAAATGTCAGTGAGAACTTATTAAATAAATTAGATGAATCAGGAATTGTGTATGTCGGAGCAGAAGTTAAATCAAATGATATATTAGTTGGCAAAGTTACACCTAAAGGTGAAAGCCAATTAACGCCAGAAGAGAAACTCCTTAGAGCAATTTTTGGTGAAAAAGCATCAGATGTAAAAGATACTTCATTAAAAGTCCCTTCAGGAATGGATGGTACTGTGATAGATGTTCGTGTATTCACCCGAGAAGGAGTTGAAAAAGATAAGAGAGCGCTTGATATTGAAGAATCTGCAATAAAATTAGCTAGGAAAAATTTAGAAGATGAATTGAGAATTAACCAAGAAAATATTTACACCCGTATACGGAAAATGCTTTTAAATAAATTAGTTGTTTCTGCACCTGGTAATATAAAAAAAGGATCAAAAATTACTGAAGCAGTCTTGACAAGTATACCCAATAAAGATTTACAACAATTTCAAGTCAAAACAGAAATAGTAAATAAAAACCTTTCCAAAATAAGAGAACAACTTTCCGCCTTAGAAGCAAAATTTAATAGTGATTTGGAGCATGTAACACAAAAAATTTCTCAAGCTGACGATCTGGGACCAGGAATTCAAAAGAAAGTTAAAGTCTACTTAGCTGTGAAAAGAACTCTGCAACCGGGTGATAAGATGGCAGGTAGACATGGTAATAAAGGAGTTATTTCTCAAATAGTGCCAGTGGAAGATATGCCACATACTGAAGAAGGTAGACCAGTTGATATAGTTTTAAATCCATTGGGGATTCCATCAAGAATGAATATAGGACAAGTTTTAGAGACACATTTGGGGTGGGCAGCAAAAGGAATTGGATTCCAGATTGGAAAAATGCTTGAAGGAAAAAAAGATTTAAAACAACTTAGAACTTATCTAAATAAAATTTACACTACCTGTCCAGGATACGAAAAACCACAACTAAAATCATTTACAGATAACGAAATCCTCACACTTGCACAAAATTTAGAAGATGGATTACCAATGGCTACTCCAGTATTTGATGGAGCATCGGAAGAAGCAATTAAATCTATGCTAGAGTTAGCAGAATTACCTACTTCAGGACAATCAATTCTAGTTGATGGTAGAACAGGAGAAAAATTTGAGAGACCAGTAACAATTGGTTACATGTATATAATTAAATTAAATCATCTTGTTGATGACAAAATGCATGCTCGTTCTACTGGCCCGTATAGTTTAGTGACACAACAACCATTAGGTGGTAAAGCACAATTTGGTGGGCAAAGGTTTGGTGAAATGGAGGTTTGGGCATTACAAGCTTATGGAGCTTCACATACATTACAAGAAATGTTGACGGTAAAATCTGATGATGTCTCAGGAAGAAATAGAGTCTATAAAAATATTGTTGATGGAGATTTCACAACTGAACCAAATGTCCCAGAATCTTTTAATGTTTTGTTAAAAGAAATTAGGTCGCTTGGCATTAACATCGATTTAGGATTAGAAAATAAAAAAACATAAGAGAATAATAAATGAAAGATATACTTAACCTATTCAAAAAACCAACTAATGATAATAGCTTTGATCATATAAAAATTTCTCTTGCCTCACCAGATTTGATGAGGTCTTGGTCTTATGGAGAGGTTAAAAAACCAGAAACAATTAATTATAGAACATTTAAACCTGAAAGAGACGGACTCTTTTGTGCGAAAATTTTTGGTCCAACAAAAGATTATGAATGCTTATGTGGAAAATATAAAAGATTAAAGCATAGAGGAGTTATCTGTGAAAAATGTGGTGTAGAAGTGACTTTGTCTAAAGTTCGAAGAGACCGTATGGGACATATAGAATTAGCGTCACCTGTTGCACATATATGGTATTTAAGATCTCTGCCTTCAAGAATAGGCCTTATGCTAGATATGACATTGAGAGAAATAGAAAAAGTGCTCTATTTTGAGTCATATATAGTTGTTGACCCAGGAGCGAGTGAATATGAAAAAGGAGATTTATTGAATGATGAAAAATACCAAGAAGCAATAGTGGAGTACGGCACCGACATAAAAGCTGGTATGGGGGCTGAAGCTATAAAAGAATTATTAAGTGAAGTAGAGCTTAAAAAAACCTACGATGATTTAAAAAAAGCTAAGGAAGAAAATAAATCCCAAGCTAAAGAGAAAAGAATCGTTAAGAGATTAAAATTAGTTGAATCATTTATAAAGTCTGGGAATAATCCAGAATGGATGATTCTTAGCGTACTACCAGTATTACCACCTGATTTAAGGCCACTTGTTCCGTTAGAGGGTGGAAGGTTCGCGACTTCTGATTTGAATGATTTATATAGAAGAGTTATTAATAGAAATAATAGGTTGAAAAGACTATTAGAATTAAAAGCTCCAGAAATAATTATTAGAAATGAAAAAAGAATGTTACAGGAATCTGTAGATGCCTTATTAGATAATGGTAGAAGAGGTAGAGCAATAACAGGTAGTAATAAAAGACCTTTAAAATCACTAGCGGACATGATTAAAGGAAAACAAGGAAGGTTTAGACAGAATTTATTAGGTAAAAGGGTTGATTATTCTGGTAGGTCAGTAATTGTTGTAGGACCAACACTTAGGCTACATCAGTGTGGAATTCCTAAAAAAATGGCTTTGGAATTATTCAAACCACATATATTTGGGAAATTACATACTAGAGGAATTGCTACGACAATCAAAGCTGCTAAGAAAGTAGTTGAAAAAGAAGGTGAAGAAGTTTGGGATATTTTGGATGAAGTTATAAAAGAATACCCTGTTCTTCTTAACAGAGCACCTACACTACACAGATTGGGTATACAAGCATTTGAACCTATATTAATTGAAGGTAAAGCAATTCAATTACACCCACTAGTTTGCGCAGCATTCAATGCTGACTTTGATGGAGACCAGATGGCAGTTCATGTTCCGTTATCTATTGATGCGCAGGTTGAAGCACGCGTATTAATGATGTCTACTAACAACATTCTTTCACCATCAAATGGGAGTCCAATTATTGTACCTTCACAAGATATAGTCCTTGGTATTTATTATTTATCTCGTGAAAAACCTAATGCTTTAGGTGAAGGTATGATTTTTACAGATGTTGATGAAGTACATCGTGCCTATGAACAAAAAA
>TARA_B100000686_G_C16804464_1_pt1 | contig 10454 bp, 10 predicted proteins | sample TARA_B100000686 | Tara Oceans TARA_B100000686 (sample SAMEA2622733) | marine metagenome | biome: marine biome (ENVO:00000447); feature: marine epipelagic mixed layer (ENVO:xxxxxxxxx); material: "saline water (ENVO:00002010), including plankton (ENVO:xxxxxxxx)" | depth 150 m
GACCCTAAACGGGCTTGACTTCTAGAGAGGAGTCTAACTGATGTTGTACCTGTTGTTGGATAAACTTAAGAGTCCCTGTTGAGGCGGTGGCACAACTGCCGCACGCCCCTTCGTAATGAATCAAAATAGTGTTTTCTTCAAGTCCTTTGACCTCTACTCCACCACCATCGCGGGCCAGGTTGGCGCGAATTGATCTATCTAACACAGCCTCGATAGCTTTCAATTTATCTTCATGATCTAAATCCCGGAACTTCTTAATAAAAAGCTTTGCTTCAGGCTTCTCCTTTTCATCGGGATTATAGTAGTCGATGAACTTGTCGATAACTCTCCAGATCGGCTCCTTGATTTCAGACCAGTCGACAGCGGGACGTTTTGAAACCGTAATAAAATTTTCCATCACGAACGCTGATTCAACAGAATCTAATGCCAACAACTCTTCAGCCATGCGGTCTCCCTTACAGTCTTCTGGTTTGGTGTAATTACGTTTTCCTGTTTTGAGAACATGGGCGTTTAAAACATATTGCAGAGCATGAATATTAGGCGTTTCACGGACGCGCAAAACCTTTATGATGGACTTTTTCTCATTTGCCGATTTAGGAACATAGGTCCTACCACCCGCCAAAGACTTCGGTGGGTTTTCCTTATGATCTTTTAACTGCTGCTGCCTCTTTAAGACTTCGCTGAGTTTCATTAATAAATCCCAGACCATTAAAAGCCCATGATAGAACATTTCCAACAAGATTTAAAGAATGGATAAATCCACATATATTCTTTTCCGAAATATTAGCCTAACTATTCGAAAAATAAATAATTATAAAAAATAGCATTTACACGGAAATCTTGTGTTAAAATTTCAGCTAAACTTAGATAATTTAATTACTTAATGATTGGGAGCCCTATCATGCACGAGATGGTTGAAAGTTGGGTAGGTTATATTTGCATAGTCATTTTCGTTGTGGCCTATTCCCTTGTAATTCTTGAAGAAAAAATTCATATGCGGAAATCTAAACCAGTGATTCTCGGTGGTTGTGTCATGTGGCTCTTCATCGGAATTTATGAGGTCTCCCACGGCGGCGGGCATTCCCACGATTTTGTTAAGGAATTGATCGCTGAAATTGGTGAACTATTTTTTTTCCTCTTGGTGGCAATGACTTATATCAACGCCTTGGATGAAAGAAACGTTTTCAAATGCCTGCGTGTCTGGCTCCTGAAAAAAGGACTCGGCTTCAGGCAATTATTCTGGGCGACAGGGGGCATTACCTTTGTTCTCTCTCCCATGGCTGACAATCTAACCAGTGCCCTGCTCATGTCTACTGTCGCACTAGCAGTTAGCGGAGGAAATTCAAAGTTTATCTTACCGGCGTTCGTTAACATCGTTGTTGCCGCTAATGCCGGAGGCGCGTGGAGTCCTTTTGGAGATATTACCACCTTAATGGTCTGGACATCTGGAAAAGTTCAAACTCAAGAGTTCGCCTACATACTAATTCCTTCAGTCATAAATTGGCTCGTACCGGCACTCATAATGTTTCCGTTCATCCCAAATGAAAAACCTGACATTCCAGACGAGGAAATAGAACTAAAACCAGGGTCAAAAATCATTATCATTCTTGGCATTCTTACCATTGCCACAGCAGTCAGTTTCCATCAATTTCTACATTTGCCTCCATTTCTAGGCATGATGTTAGGCTTGGGATTACTAATGATGCATGGTTATTACCTTAAACGCTGGGGAGAAAAAAAATGGCTAGCATCCATTGGTATCGACAAAGAACGACGTAGTTCGAGACGGTTCGATATTTTCAAAAAAATAGAAGGAGTGGAGTTCGATACCCTGCTATTCTTTTTTGGCGTCCTGACCGCTGTGGGTGCCCTGCAATACCTTGGTTATCTGGCAATGGTAAGCAATTCCTTATACGGCACTCTGGGAGCCACAACATCCAACATCCTAGTCGGAGTTTTTTCAGCAGTGGTTGATAATATTCCTGTTATGTATGCAGTTTTGAAAATGGATCCTTCCATGGGACTCGACCAATGGTTGTTAATAACCCTGACTGCAGGAGTCGGAGGAAGCTTGCTTTCGATTGGTTCCGCCGCGGGCGTAGCAGTGATGGGGGTCGACAGAAAGAATTATACTTTTATGGGACACATGAAATGGATTCCGGCTATCACGGCAGGATACATCGCGAGCATTTTGGCTTGGTGGTTTGTGACAGGCGCATTGAGATAGACATTTAGGAAGTTGAATTTTTTGACATAATTGATCGTTGAAATGCTACGATAGTCCGAAAAAAATTTTGCCAGTCTAATGGAGACTCACAATTGGTCACAAGACAATCTAGAACACCCATTACGAATCACTTTCTCAAAGTCAGCGTTTATTTGACAATAGCAAACAAAGCATGATAAATTTTCTATGCCGATTAAAGATTTGAAAGATTATTAATTAAGAAACGTGGGTTTGCTGATCTTCTAGGTTTCCCCTCCCCTATCGTAAGTTTTTGCCTTGAAGATCTTTTCTCCAGTAGCTTTAAAAATCCAAAATAAATTAGTACTCTGTGGGAGGCCTGAGCGTGTTTATAAACTTTTTTTTGGTAGGCGGAAAAAAGGCTTTAAAAATTCGATTTTTAGAACGTAATTTTTTTTTCCTGAGTTTTCTAAGCCTTTTTCTATATTCTTGTGGTTCACTTGTTAGCAGTCTTGACGGGTCTTGGTCAAGTGAAACAGTGAAAGTTTTCATAACTGCAAAGGAAAAAACTTTCCGATTTGAAAATATCACAGACCCAACTCAAAGTTTTTCGGAAAAAATAATCTCTGTTAAGAAAAAAGCAGGGAATAAAATTGAAATTCAACTAACGAACAATAGAGAAGTTACTTTAAAAACCTTTGGCGGAGATACCATGTTCGTATATTTAGAAGATGGTTACCTTCGTCTAAAAAAAGATACCGAGTGAAAAACTATCGAATATTCGACCTAATTAAATAGTTTTTTCAATTTAAGATTTTTCGTTAAAAATTTTCTTGTAAAAAAAACCAAATAACTTCACCGTTAACGTAATAAAAAATAGCTACTTACCTTCCTTCCCGAAAATCTACAGATAAAAGGTCAACTACTTAATTAAGCCGCGATTGTCAAAGCTAATGGTTTTCCTTTAAATACCATTTATTCGATTCTTCTAAGTTTTTAGAAACACCCCTTCCCATTTCATACATTATGCCTAGATTTATTTGGGCCTGCCTAAAACCTTGATTTGCTGATTTGAAATACCACTCTACCGCTCTACTCGGGTCTTGCTTTACGCCCATTCCTTGGTCGTACATCCATCCAATCTTATTTTGTAGTCTTGGGTCACCAGCATCTGCAAGTTTTTTGATTTTTTTGAATTCTTCCATAGATTTTTCAAAATATTCTGAAATCTTTTCAGATTGCGGATTGGGAAAAGACCGTTTATTTTGAAATGAAATTGCAGATGACGACAGAAAGAATAAGACTAACAACGCCAAAACTAACAGGAGTGGAGTCGACAAACTTCTCATTTTTAGACCTCAAAAGTTTGGACAGAGTATAAAAAATTACCAAATACTCTCACGCCGAAGATAGTATTATAGGATTTTTCTTATGTCAATAATTATTCCTTTACACCCTTTTAACATCAATCTAGTTAACTTATGGCAAGTCCTTATTTTGAAATTCTTACTGCCCTTAAGTGCCTTAACCCTTTAACTCTAAATACTTCTAAGTATTTGATAAAATTTCAAGGGAACACCAATTACGCAAATGGGGCTAATCTTCCAGGATTCGTCAGAGTTTTTGAAGCTATCCTAGAATATGGCTCAATTTGAATTGCCACATTTAAAATTCTCCTAAAAAAGGATCGAGAGGATTGGATGAAGACATGCCGTGTGAATCAACTCCCGAATCTTTCTACTTCGTGTTCTCCAACAATTCAATTTTCATTTTGGAGGCAGTCGGATAAAGTTGTGGAGAAGTTTTTGAAGGAAGATCATCGAATTTTCTGCGCTCGGCGCGAAACTTTTTCAACGCTGACAAACCGACGGGTTTTCTTTCGGGTAAATCGTTGCAAATCGATTCTGCTGCTCTCCTAGCAAACACAATGATATCTAACAGAGAGTTCCCCATAAGCCTATTTGTCCCATGAAGTCCTCCCGAAACCTCCCCAGCCGCCCATAGACCCGGTCTCTCCGTCCGTCCTTCGCCATCGACACGCACCCCACCGTTTTGATAATGGAGAGTCGGGTAGATCAGCAGCGGATGACGGTCGGGGCGTATTCCGTATCTTTCAAAACGGTGCATAAGCCCCGGAAATTGCGACTTAACAGTTCCTTCTCCATGTATTAAATCGATCAAGGGAGTATCTAGCCAGACCCCCTTAAGGCCTAATGGAGTAGACACTCCTCTTCCCTGCTCACACTCGCGGATGATCGCCGAAGCCACAACATCGCGATACGTTAATTCGTTGACAAATCGTTCGCCATCTAAATTCAGTATCTGGGCACCAATGGCACGAATTCCTTCTGTTAATAGTTGACCTGCTAGTGCATCAGGATAACAGGCTCCCGAGGGATGATATTGGTAACTTTCAAGATTCATTAGAAAGCAACCTTGACGGTAGACCAATGGCAATCCGTCTCCAGTGGAACCAAAATGATTACTGGTAGAAAACCCTTGTAGACGCATTTGTCCGCTTCCTCCTGTAGCCAAAAAAACAGCCCGGGAAGAAATGGCCGTCAATTTTTTAGTTTCCGAATTCCAAAGCACGGCACCACTAACGTTTCCATAACCGTCATCTAGCAACTCTACAGCGGATTGTTTTTCTAAAACCTGAGTTTTTCCTAAACGAAGCGCGTCTCGCAAGACACGCATTATCTCCAACCCTGTATAATCGCGGCAGGCCAAAACTCGAGGAACGGAAGTCCCCCCTCCCACGCGCAAGCGAAAAGTTCCATTCGAATTCTGGTCAAACATACAACCTTTTTCCACAAGCCATCGAATAGCGTTGGGCCCAGCTTCGCAGAGTAGCCGCAACAAACCTGGGTCGTTTTTGCCATGTCCACCGACAAAAGCGTCAGCAAAATGTCTTCGTGGCGAATCTTCTTTTCCAAGAGCAGCCTGGATCCCTCCTTCGGCCATTATTGTATTAGAATCTCCAAGACGCAGTTTGGAGGCAAGGTGGACCATAAGTCCAGAATCCTCCAATTCAAGTGCCGCCGTCGTTCCAGCACCTCCACCACCAATGATCAAAACGTCTGTCTCAATATCCACTTTAGGATAATAGGTGTCAGGCAAAGGACTGTCGGCTTCCAACAAATCCGCCAACTCCAAGGGGAAATAACAACCCTGCGCGTTTGGGCCAAATCTAATCCTCCTTTGTCGTCCCGCGTAGTCCGGATGAAAATTTTTAAGGAGAGTTTCTGTATTGTCGATTATTGGGGCAGACTGATCAACTCTTTCCCGGCGAGTTGTCTCAATCTTCGCGAAAAATTTTTCCGCCCACTCAATCAAGAAACACCTCCTTCCTCACGAAACTTTTTTGCCCTGTCCAATAGTTTGTCCTTATCGGAATTTAAAAAATAATCCCACTCCAATTGCGTTGTAGAATCATTTTCAGTTTTCTCGGTAAGAGCCGGATACTTTTTTGTCATCCCAAGCGATCTACGAACCCACATGCCCATATTGTGGGGCTTCACCTTATCCTCGCAAACAAAACGGCATAGCCCGCAATGAATACAAGTTATAAAATCCTCCGCTACAGCCTCAAACTGTCCTTTTTGCATTCGAAGAACAGATTCCATTACGGGAATATCCATCGGGCAAGCCTTAGTACAACTCTCACATTTACTACAACGATCTAAAGTTGGAAATGCTTCACGCATTTTCCCAACATCTGGCGAAAAAACTGGAGGAAGGGGCGTTGAAACTTCTATGGGATATGGGAAAACTTCCATTCCGTCCTCAACCGACCTCAAACAAGCAAGGTCCGTTTCACCAGGTCTGCCATCGGAAAAGCGAACGGATATAGTGCACGCACCGCAAACCCCACCGATACATCCTGTCTGAATTTTATCGGCCCAACCAGTCATCCACATGGCATGCATAACCGTCTCCCCTTCTTGTGCTAAAAGAGGTTTTCCCGAAACTTTGATTTTAATTTTTTGCATATTCGACAGATGTTCCAGTAGCAGTTTTAATTTTAAGACCCTATCAAAATAGCGCCTTCGTCGCAAAACTCAAAAACTCTCTTAGTAAAAAGTGCCTCAATAAGTTTGAGTTTACTTGCCAAAACCAACTATGCTAGATTACAGATGATGATGGTTTTTTTGCAATTAGAGAAAGGTTTTCCATTATGTCAGGTCATTCTAAATGGTCCACCATAAAACATAAAAAAGGTGCCGCTGACGCAAAACGAGGCAAGTTGTTCACAAAATTGATCAAGGAAATTACCGTAGCAGCAAAGCTTGGCGGGGGCGATTCAGAAGCTAACCCAAGGCTTCGCAGCGCAATCGCGGCGGGAAGAAACGCCAACATGCCAAACGATAACATCACTCGAGCAGTAAAAAAAGGTACAGGTGAATTAGAAGGAACACAATACGAAGAATTAACCTATGAAGGCTACGGCCAGGGTGGGGCCGCCGTATTGGTAGAAGCCATGACTGATAATAAAAATCGCACAGTGGGAGAAATCCGCTCTATATTCGCAAAAAACGGAGGAAACCTAGGATCTAATGGATGTGTTGGATGGATGTTCGAAAAGAAAGGGTTGGTGGTGGTTCCTGCAAAAGATAACGACGAAAACTCATTACTGGAATTGATAATGGAAGCTGGTGGCGACGATTTAAAACTTGAAGAAAATCATTTCGAAATCTTAACATCTGTTGAAAACTTCGAGTCCGTACGAAAGGTTATTGAAGACAAAGGAATTAAAATGGAAATCGCTGAATTAACTCGAATTCCGCAAAATTTGGTCACCGTCACTGATGAAAAAGAAGGTAAGGCTTTGTTAAAGATGATGGACTCCCTTGAAGATCATGACGACGTGCAAAAAGCCTTCTCCAACTTTGATATTGCTGAGAACGTTTTAGCTAATCTGGAAGATTAACCAAGTGATTCTCGCTTTTTGCGACCACCTTTCCAAGTTTTCATTTCAATACGATTCACTTAATCGGGAGGCAAAGTATGCGCGTCATGGGAATCGATCCCGGAAGTAACTGTACCGGGTACGGTATCATTGAGTCTTCAGGCCACAGTTTAAAACTGATTCATTACGATACCGTGCGCACAAAACCAAAAAGCGATTTCCCAACTAAATTGAAATCCATTTACGATAAGTTGATTTCTATTATTCGCCAATATAAGCCCGACCAACTAGCTGTTGAAGATCTTTTTTTTTCAGTCAACGCTAAATCTACTATCAAATTGGGGCAAGCACGAGGTGTCGTTTTATTGGCGGGAGCCCATGAGAATATTGTTATCGCAGAATATAGTCCACTACAAGTCAAACAGTCTACTGTCGGCTATGGTAAAGCAGATAAAAATCAAGTACGAGCAATGGTCTGCCGGTTGCTAAATCTCAAAACCATACCAGATTCGTTAGATGCATCTGACGCGTTAGCTATAGCAATCTGTCATTTGCATTCGTCCTCAATGGGGGAAAGGATTCGCGTCTGAGCCATGATTGCTTACCTTAAAGGCAAGCTCATTGAAAAAACGCCACTTTACGCAGTGATCGACGTCAATGGAGTCGGTTATCAAGCATATATTTCGTTGCCAACTTATTACGACTTACCCGACCTCGGTGGAGAAGTAACGTTAAACATTAATACTCACGTGCGGGAAGACGAACTCAAATTGTTTGGTTTCGCTAATGATTTAGAGAAAAAGGTCTTTGAAAAACTGATCAGCATCACAAAAATAGGTCCAAAGTTGGCATTGACGATTCTTTCTGGACTGTCGGTGGGTGATTTTTTAGGGGCGGTGTCCAGTCGGGATATCGTTCGCTTGAGTGCTATCCCTGGAGTTGGCGCAAAAACCGCTGAGCGCTTGGCCCTGGAAATGAAGGACAAATTAAAGGACCTAGAGAAAACTTCTAAGTTAGACTCTTCAGAACAAAACCTAGAATTCGACGACGCACTATCCGCTTTGATAAATTTGGGCTATAAACGACCTTTAGCTGAAAAAGCTTTAAAGTCAGCAGTAAATCAAGGAAATCAAAACTTACAAGATTTGATTAAAAACGCTTTAAAATTATTGGCATAGGCTTTAGGTTTTTAGCATGGAAGACGAAAGAGAAATAACCTCTAGGGCGGATGATGAAGAAGTCCAATACGAAGCAAATTTAAGGCCGTCTAGTTTTCAAGAATATGTCGGGCAAACCAAGGTTAAGGCGAACTTGGAAATTTTCATCTCCGCCACCCGGCAACGAAACGAGCCGTTAGATCATGCTTTATTCTATGGGCCGCCTGGACTTGGCAAAACCACACTGGCAAATATCATCGCTAAAGAGATGGGATCTAGCCTTAAAACAACATCTGGCCCTACTTTAGAAAAACAAGGTGACCTCGCTGCCATTCTCACTAATCTACAACGAGGTGAAATTCTCTTTATAGACGAAATTCATCGTTTGTCCAGAGTGATCGAGGAAGTTCTTTATCCCGCGATGGAAGATTTTAAATTGGACATCATTATTGGGCAAGGCCCTAGTGCTCGTTCAATAAAAATTGACCTACCACCGTTCACATTAATCGGAGCCACCACAAGGGCTGGCCTACTAACATCCCCATTGCGCAATAGGTTCGGCATCGTTCATGCTCTAGACAACTATTCCGTCGAAGAATTGAAACAGATCATTAACCGTTCTGCCGGAATTCTAGAAGTGTCTATTACTTCTAACGGATGCCATGAAATCGCTAGTCGATCCCGTGGCACACCAAGAATCGCAAACCGGTTATTACGTCGTGTCAGAGACTTTGCCCAAGTCAAAGCCAGGGGAAAAATTGACAAAACAATTGCGGATCAAGCGTTGGAAATGTTAGAAGTTGACCGACGCGGTCTGGACAAAATGGACCACAAGCTCTTGCTCTCGTTAATCCAAAAATTCAAGGGAGGACCTGTTGGACTAGAAACACTGGCAGCCTCAATAAGCGAAGAAAAAGATACAATAGAAGATGTTTACGAACCCTTCCTCATTCAGTCAGGCCTACTTAACCGTACTCCTCGAGGTAGGGTTGCCACCTCAGCCGCATTCGAACATTTCGGCGTTTCTCCTCCCAAAGGCAACCGACAACAATTTCTGTTTTGACAAAATCAACTTTTAAGCAACCGAACGACAAACCTTTAAACTGCAGACTCTTTTTAAAGTTCTAACGCACTGACCTTAGGAAGGCGCACTCTAAACTGACTTCCTTTTTGAACTTCGCTTTCAACTTCGATCTCTCCTTTGTGCAGAGCTACGATATATTTGCAAATCGCAAGCCCTAACCCACTTCCACCTTCATGGCGGGAACGAGATTTATCTACTCGATAAAAACGGTGAAAAATATTCTCAAGGTGTTCTTTAGGAATGCCAATACCAGTATCCTCGACAGTCAAAATCGCCAAATGACCTAAGTTTTTCAGAGAAACCTTAACCCTTCCCCCTGAAGGCGTATATTTAATGGCATTGTGCAAAAGATTCCACACCATCTGCCGCAAACGGACTGGGTCACCCTCAATATCCGCTGACTCTAAATAAGCGATAATTATATTGATATTTTTTTCGTCACCCAACAATTCAGCGTGTCGGCAAACCTCTTCTACGGTTGTTTGCAAATTAACCCTTTCTCTGTCAAGACGAAGTTTTGTTTCGTCAGATTTGGAAAGATAAAAAAGATCTTCCAGAATCTTTGACATATAATTGATTTCTTCCAAATTACTCGACAACACTTCCTGGTATTCCTCCGGTTCTCGCGATTTGCTAAGAGCTAATTCGCTTTGTCCTTTCAAAACAGTTAATGGAGTGCGTAATTCGTGGGAAGCGTCACTACTGAATTGTCTAATCCTTGAAAACGAACTCTCTAGACGTTCCAACATATCATTGAAAGTAATAGCCAACTTTCCGACCTCATCTTGAACATCGGGCACAGGAATTCGTTTCGTCAAATCGACACCGCTTCCAATTGCCCTGGCCGTCTGAGTAATTTTAGCCACTGGATTGAGTGCCCTTCTCGCCATAAATCCTCCGACTAAAGTAGCGAGAGCCAAAACGCCCGGTATTCCAGTATAAAGGAAAACCCGAAGGTTTAGCATGGTCTCGTTTACTGCTTGAAGTGAAGTTCCTACCTGTATCAAATTGGCAAGTTTTCCATTGCGAAGAATAGGCCGGGTAAGAACCCGGATCATCTGCCCCTCAGACAGTTTGAACGTCTCAAAAGAAGGCACCCCATCTAATGCCTTAACATAA
>TARA_B100000686_G_C16804460_1_pt1 | contig 10438 bp, 7 predicted proteins | sample TARA_B100000686 | Tara Oceans TARA_B100000686 (sample SAMEA2622733) | marine metagenome | biome: marine biome (ENVO:00000447); feature: marine epipelagic mixed layer (ENVO:xxxxxxxxx); material: "saline water (ENVO:00002010), including plankton (ENVO:xxxxxxxx)" | depth 150 m
AATAAGTTAACATTTAAAACAGCACTCGCATTAGCTTAACATCATATGGAGAAATAGAAATGGTAGAGAATGTTTGGTTATTAGTTGAAAATGCGGAGAAAGATATTGACTGCTTGTCTGTGGAACAATTTTCAAATGAGCTCGAAGCTGGCACCGCTATAGGACTTGATATACGAGATACCAGAGATAAAGCGCGACAAGGCTCAATTCCGGGCACTAAGCACGCACCGAGAGGAATGCTGGAATTCCTAACTGACCCTAACTCTGGGTACCATGATGAAATATTTGATCCAACAAAACGTTATATTTTGTACTGCGGCTTAGGAGGCCAATCTGCATTAGCCGCTAAGACAATGCGAGAAATGGGTTACAACAACGTCGGCCATCTAGAGCCTGGCCTAACTGGTTGGATAGAAGAAGGAAAACCCATCGAAAAAGATTGAAATCAAAAAAGACCACCGAATTTCTTTATAGTTAGATTAAATGATTTCCTTGAATAGACAAATTTATAGAGACGTATAGGTGTTTATCGAGAGCTTAAAATCCATCGTCGGTTCAAAGTTTGTCATTGAGGATCAAACCCAGCTCTCCTCATTTATAGAGGAAGCGCGTGGAGACTTTAAGAGCGAAACTCGCGCGCTAATCTTCCCAAAATCAACTGAGGAAACGGCTGCGATTGTCTTGGAGTGTAAAAAAGCAGGAATATCAATCGTTCCGCAAGGTGGAAACACTGGACTTTGCGGTGGAGCAGTTTCAAAACAAGATCAGATAATACTGAACTTGAGTCGTATGAACCAAATTCTTGCCATTGACAATATCAATGACACCCTTACGGTTGAGGCAGGTTGTATTCTTAATACCATCCAAGATTTTGCTAAGGAGCATGATAGATACTTTCCACTTAGTCTTGGGGCAGAAGGAAGTTGCCAAATTGGTGGAAATTTATCTACAAATGCTGGGGGTATTAATGTACTTCGTTACGGAAATGTGCGAGATCAAGTATTAGGTCTTGAGGCAGTTTTAGCAAATGGCGAAGTTTGGAATGGCATGACCGAACTCAGAAAAAACAACACGGGATATGATCTGAAAAATTTATTGATCGGATCGGAAGGAACTCTCGGCATAATCACCAAAATTGTTCTTCGATTATTCCCACTTCCACGTCAAATTGAAACTGCTTTTGTGGCGCTCTCTAATTTAGAGTCTAGTTTAGAACTGCTAGCTAACGCTCGTTCAAACAGTGGTGGTGCATTGTCAAGTTTTGAGCTCATTCCAGGTCTCGGGATAGAGCTCGCTGAGAGATACATTGCGGGAATTAATAATCCTCTAGAAAGTGTGCCTAATTGGTCCGTGATAATGGTTTATAGCAGTAGTTCGGAAGAGCATAATTTACAGGCCTCTCTCGAAGCCACTCTCAGTAATGCTTTTGAGTCAGGAATATTGACAGACGGTGTAATAAGTCAAAATCAATTACAAACTAAACAAATATGGGCAATTAGGGAGGGTCTTCGAGAAGCTCAAACTATGGAGGGTGTCGCTTTCACTCATGATGTTTCTGTAAAAGTGTCGCAGGTTCCAGACTTAATTAAGCGAGCCGCTAACGATGGTGAGAGAATTGTACCAGGTGTACGTGTATATCCATTCGGGCACGTTGGTGATGGGAACATTCACTTAAGTTTTCTACAGCCAAATAAAATGGATAAAAATGTATTCCAGACTAAGAAGATGGAATTTAGCAAATTAATTTTTGACATTATTAATGAGTTTAAGGGCTCATTCAGCGCTGAACATGGCATTGGTTTGCTTCGCCTTAATGAAATGTCTCTTTACAAAAGTCCTACAGAAATTGGCATGATGTTGCGAATAAAGGATGCGTTAGATCCGGAAGGGATTTTGAACCCTGGGAAAGTTATCCCACGTTAAATTCAGCTATATACTTTAGAGTCGATCATCCTTTACCATCTGATGATTGACTAGGCTAGCATACAGACCTTGCTTTCTGAGTAACTCATCATGAATTCCACTTTCTACAATACGACCTTTATCCATAACCAAGATACGATCGGCTTCTTGTATTGTCGATAACCGATGCGCAATTACCAATGTGGTTCGATTAGCCTGCAACTTGCTTAACGACTGATGTACTACTTGCTCACTCAAGGTATCAAGATGAGAAGTAGCTTCATCAAGAATTAAAACCGGGGCATTTTTAAGGAATGCTCGTGCTATAGCAACCCGTTGTCTCTGGCCTCCTGATAGTGATGTACCTCGCTCTCCGACATTTGTTTCCAATCCAACAGGCAGTGAGCTGATTAAATCCTCTAATGCTGAATATTCAATCGCACGGTAAAGCTCTTTTTTTGACGCGTCAGGCTTTGCTATCCGAATATTAGCTTCTAATGTATCGTTGAAAAGATATGTGTCTTGAGAAACTAATGCAAGTTTCTGACGTAACTCATCCAATTTATATTGTCGTAAATCATGGCTGCCAAATGTGATTGTTCCCTTAGTTGGATCCCAGAATCGCATCAATAAGTTAGCAAGAGTAGTCTTTCCGCTTCCTGATGGGCCAACAATAGCTACTGTTTTACCTGTCTCAATTTCAGCTGATACATTGTCTAAGACTAGAGCGTTACTGCCGGGATACCAAAACGAAACAGCTTCAATGTGAATTGTTTGCTCGCTTGTTTGGGAATCTAACCCAGGTCCATCATTAATAATTACCGGCTCGTTTTCTAAACCGTAAAGCCTTCTTGTGGCTCCAAGCGTATCTGCGAGCTGGCGGCCAATTTCAGCAATTTCTGAAATAGGGAGAAATGCAGCCATCGCCAATATTGTTAGCAATGGGAGAGTCCCCGCATCAATGCTGTTGCTTTGCACAAGGGTTGCTCCCGTAGCGATAATGGTCAAACCGCCTAGTCCGGTCAAAGTATCCAATGCTGCTTCTTGGAAAACTAGTTGACGATAAAAAGGAAGTCGTAGTGAAATATGGTTCTGAGCTAATACATGCAATTTATCCCTCTGCCTTATCTGATACTGAAACGATAAAATTTCCGCCATCCCCTGTATAGAATCAATAACATATGCGGTTAATTCTCCAGAAGCTTCTTTTGCTTTAGAGCCTAACTCATCGACGCGTTTTCGCATTAGGAATGGACTAATAGATACCAAAATCAGGAATGGAAGAATAGATAACCCTAGCCAAATATTTTGACTAAGTAAAACACCTAACACTACACCTGGAACAAGAATAGAGACTAATGCAGGAGCTATTGTGTGCGCAAAAAAATACTCAATCATCTCGATATCTTGAGTAGCTATGGACATAATGTCACCTGTGCGCCGGCGCGTAAGGAAAGCAGGTGCAAGACGATCGATTTTCCTGAAGGCAGCAATTCTTAGATCAGCTAAGAGTCTAAAAGCCATATCGTGAGCAAGCCAAGATTCTAGCCAATGCAAAATTCCAGTAAGGGCCGCTGAAATCCAAAGTCCATTTATAAAAAATTGAAATGATTGATCATTTTTTAATGCCCATATAATTAATGCGCTAAATATTCCTACCCCAATGTAGGTAAGAACCCGAAGAATTCCACAAATAAATACGACGGATACCTTTGCTCTCCACGGAATAACATGTCTAAGTAAAATCAAACCGGTCTGCGACCAACTTAAACCTTCTGCACGAATGACTCCTTCGGTAGGAGGTAATCCCACATCAGGTTGAAGCATAGGATCCTCGGAAACTCCATTCTCTCGCGCTATAGGTTCTCGTTTCAAACTTAACTGCACCTCTTCTACACTATTTAACTGATCTGCCATAAGTGATTTATAGCATTGACCTGACCTAATTAGCTCAAGATGAGTCCCTTTTTCTTGGATATTGCCATCAGCAAGGACTAGTATTCGGTCACATTTTATGATGCTAGATAATCGATGTGCTAATACTATAGTGGTACGTCCAACCATAAGCTTATCGAGCGCATCTAAAATAATTGCTTCATTTTCTGCATCTACTGATGAAAGGGCTTCATCAAGAATTAGGATTGGCGTATTTCTTAATAAGGCTCTTGCTATAGCGACCCGCTGTTTTTGGCCCCCAGATAATTTAACGCCTCTTTCTCCAATTAAGGTGTCATACCCATTCGGTAAATCCATAATAAACTGATGAATATTTGCTTTTTTTGTTGCATCATCTAGCTCTTGATCAGTTGCGTCATACTTTCCAATTTGGAGATTCTCTCGGACTGTTCCATGGAACAAAAACGCGTCTTGGTAGACAATGGATATATTCCGTCGTAATACATTTAATGGCAATTGGCGTATATCAGTTCCACCGATATGAATAGCTCCGTCAGAAACTTCATGAAATCGCTCAATCAATCTGACAATAGTAGACTTCCCACATCCACTCGGGCCTACAATTCCTACACGTTCTCCTTGATTTACTTCAAAACTTAGCTTGTTATGAACCTTTTCACGTTTTCCAGGATATTCAAATTCAACATCGCGAAAATGAATCGACGAATCCTGAATTTCCTCTTTTGGCCAATTGCTCCCCTCAGTCACCTCCGGCTTCGCGTCAAAGATCCGATATACCCCTACTGCCGCAGACCGGCCCACCATGCCTTGATGAAGTACGCTTCTCAACTCCCGCATTGGGCGAAAAATTTCAACCCCAAGTAATAGTATGATTAATAAAGCATTAAGCTCCATGTTTCCACTAATCACCCTGCTTGAACCGATAATGAGCGCAGCCGCAGCTCCTAACGCTATTGCTGTATCAGTAATGCCTCTAGCTAATGAGTTAGTCGCGAGAACCCACATCGTGGTTCGAAACAATTCTTTTGCCTTATCACTTAATAATCTTGCTTTTGATTCGCTCTGTCCGAAAGATTTGAGGGTGGAAAGACCTTGTATCGAGTCTAGGAATTCTGCAGCGAATGCGCCATATGCTTTAGAACGTTCGAGTGATTTTCTTGAATCAAGTTGATGCCATAAACTTGGTCCAATTAGAGCAACTACTGCTGCCACTAAAAGAGTTAGCGCTACAGGAAAGTCAATAAAAACTACAACACAAAAAATTATCAGGGGAGTAATAGCGCTAATTAATACCTGAGGTAAATAACGGCCAAAATAAGTCTCTAATTGATCAATACCATCTACTAAAGTCAATGCCAGTTCCCCGGAACGTTGATGGGTTATGTATCCCGGGCCCAAACTCATGACCTTATCAAAAAGAATACTTCGTAACGTTTGTTGTATTTTTGAGGCTGTAGTATGGGCGATTATGTTTCTATAATATTCAAGAAATCCTCTGGCACACATAAGGCCTGCTATCAGGAAAAATGGCAGGATCAACTCGTGAAAAGCGATTCCTTCAAAGATTTTTCCTATTAACCATCCTAATGCTGCTAACCGCGCAATACCGATACTTACCGACAAAAGTCCAACAAAAAAACACAAGAGAAGCTGCCAACGAAATCCCTTCGTTAGGAACCATAATCTTGACTCGAAATGCACTTAAGTCATCCTATATCGGCCAAAACTTTCAGGTTCTTAATTTGCAACGAATATAGTTCAATGTCATAACTTAAAGCCAACTAGGTTGTCCAAGTCAAATTAATATAGAAACGGAGAGTAGACAGGAATTAATACTAAATATCTAACATCCATTCGTAATGATCATCAATCTCACCATATTGAACATTCGTCAGTTCTCGATATAGCCGAGAGCATATTGCGTCTTTGCCGGGATTCGGAACAACAATTTGATTCCCTTTGAATTCAATGTTTTTGATCGGAGCAACGACAGCAGCCGTCCCTGCTCCAAACGCTTCAAACAAAGTACCCTCTTTCTCCGCAATCATCAGCTCGTCTACCGAGATCGGTCGCTCTTCGTGCTCAATCTTCCATTCCTTTAAAAGATGAAGAATAGAGTCGCGTGTTACGCCAGGTAAAATTGTCCCAGCAAGTGGAGGGGTAACGACTTTGTCTTTGATTCGAAAAAAAATATTCATATGGCCAGCTTCTTCAATATACCGATGTTCCTTCGAGTCTAACCACAAAATTTGGTCGTATCCGGAGATTAATCCGTCCCCAGTTGCCTTTAATGTCGATGCATAATTACCGCCGGTTTTAGCAGCACCCATCCCGCCCGGCGCAGCTCTTGTAAATTGGTCTTCGGCTTTTAAAGTTATACCTGGCCCGTCACGATGGAAATATTCGCTCACCGGGGCTGTAATGATCAGAAATTCATAAGAGGTGGCTGGCCTTACTGACAAATGCCCTTCTGATCCAAATATTAAAGGTCGCACGTATAAGCTATTTGATCGACTCTTAGGCACCCACTCTCTCTCGACCGCAACTAGCGCGGAAACAGCTTCAACAAAAAAATCTACCGATATTGTTGGTATACATAAACGCTCACATGACTTTTTAAAACGTTCTCCATTTATCCACGGCCGAAAAACTCGAATGATGTTATCTTGGCTGCCTCTATATGCTTTTAAACCTTCGAAGACTGATTGACCATAATGCAGTCCAAGACAGCCGGGGCTTACTGAGAGAGGCTCGTGTGGCACGATTGAGCCTTCACGCCATGCGCCGTTGCGCCAAGATTGCCGAAACATATGGTCGGTAAAAATATTGCCAAAACCAACCGAATCTAGGTCTACCGATTTATATTTGGGATTTGTTGTTTTTTTTATTTTAATAGACACAATGCGCAACGCCAAAACCTATTGCTAACTAAAACTTAGCATATTTGTTAACCTCATCGCTATGAAATCTTGCAACTTTATTCGTTGGCGCTAAAGGCTCTTCGTAAAAGAACGATGGCAATTCATCATCCGCATCTGTAAATCCTGCTATCCGATTGAATTCTCGCTCGTACTCAATAGTTTCTCTACCCAGCGTCATAAAAAAATCTGTGTCTAATTTAAGACCGAACGCATCATTAAGAGTTGTCACGATAAATTCGATGCGAGTAAAAGTAACGGAGCGACCAAAGATGCAAATACCAAGTGAGTCAGATGCGGCGTATTGAATCTGAGCCTCAAGACTTGCCTCCACTATCTCTTTAGCGTCCATTTTGTCAGTGTCCAATACTGGCAGATTCCCTGCCGTATGATCCGCGCCTTGTGGTGTCATCATCATTGTTATGCCAGTTGCTTCCACCACTCTGGGATCATAGGCGCTAATAGCTTGGTTTTTTATAACAGGAATGCGAGTAGCGTTATAGTGCGCACCTACTTTTGCCGTACCTTGAGCCCATAGTCGGCCTAGTTCCGTACCTGCCTTTATTTCGTTGAAGAATTTCTTCATAAATGAACGATCACCAAACTCTGCTAAACCCATCTCCATTAACACGCCAATTGTGGCCCCTGTTTCTATAGTATCTAATCCTAAATCGTTTGCAATAAAATTCATCTGAGCCAAATCATCTGGATCATCTAATCCACAGTTAGTCCCCATGAGTCCCAAAGTTTCATATTCGATTGGCGATGCAATTTCAACACCGTCTTTATCAACATATACGTTACTGCATTCAATCGTGCACCCTGGCATGCAAGCATGTGTAGTTTGACCCCCTCGGGAAAGATTCAACTCACGGATATGGTCCCCTCCTAATTTAAATGTTTCTAAATCAGGGTCCACAAAACGTCCAACACTAAAATTATTAACAGGTATCCCGCCTTGATGATTCTGAATATCCGCCATCATGGCGGTGCCAACCTTACGAAAAGTATGAACTGGAGCTTGTTCATCTAATAACCTGTTGTATTCTTTGACAGACCCCATTACTTTTTTCCGGTCAACAAATTGGGGCATTTTGTTTAAGGGAATTACTATTGCTTTTACTTTTTTACTGCCCATAACTGCACCAACGCCTCCACGTGCGGCTAATCGAGATGGGCGCAAATCAACATCGCTCGTCGCGATACCAGATACCAAACCCATATACTCTCCAACAGGACCGCAAATCGCCAGACTAACTTTCTTTCCGAATCGGTCATGAAGCATGTTTGCAACTTCAAAGTTATTTTTTCCTAGGTAGTCATCAGCTTTGTGGTGCTGAACGTCACCACTTTTCATAATTTCAAGCACTGTCCAGTCTTCGCTCGCATCGTTCAGTGTAAATCCTGCTAATTCAAGTTGGCCCATTGCAAAACCGAAAGTTCCGCCTGAATTAGATTCTTTTATTCCTCCCGTCAAGGGACTCCGGCATCCAATGCTCAATCTGTTTGCATTAGAAAAATTTGTTCCTGCAAGAGGTCCCACAGAAAAAATTAATGGGTTCTCTGGAGAAAGAGGCTCTACAACAGCAGCGCCACGCTCAAGGAGAGTTTTTGCGATATAGTGCCTTCCTGCTTTTATGACGTCATCAGGCGCTACCTCTTCGATATTACATCCCTGATTTCTTAGATCTATATGTAAATGTTTCCGCATTATTAGGTATCCTAAAGTTTCTATTTTCCGAGAGGTGGTTTTATTATTTTGAATTAAGTTTCCGCCAAATTAGCGGCACCGTTAAAACGGCAAGTGCAATTTTAAATAATTCAGGCCAAATAAACTGAACAAATCCAACTTGGATGCTCGCCTCCCATCCAGTAAATCTAGCTAGCCAGATGACGCCTAAAATAAATATTATTAATTCACCGACTAGCATCACAGAAATCATATGGCGAAATGATTTTGTAAACCCTCGCTCAGCGAGAATTCCCACTGAAAACATTGCGAGAGCAAAACCGAACAAGTATCCACCGGTTGGGCCAATTAAATAGGCAGGACCTGACCCTGTCGCAAAAACCGGGAGGCCTATGGTACCTTCAGCCAAATATAACAGTCCGGTCGCTAATCCGAGTTTTGAGCCGTATGCGATCCCTAGAATTAACACTATGAAAGTTTGCATCGTGAAAGGTACAGGCCCAATTGGAATATTTACTTTGGCAGAGACAGCTAGCAACAATGTTCCGATAAACGCAAGAAGTGCTTGTTTTGGCAAAGATTTCTGCGCTGCCGGCCAAATCGTACTAGTTATAGTATTGTTCACTGCATAGCTCCTGTTAAGTTCTCAAATATTATAGTTGGCAAGATCCATCCGTGGAGCCTGTCGGTCTAAAATACCGGGTTAATTTTTTTGTCGCGCTAGGAATTTCATCTGGCCTGAAAATCCTAATATTGAACTGTTTACTCTTTTGGTTGAACTCTATTAACCAAGAAATCTAATTTAGGTATAGTGTAACTTCTAAGGCTAATATCTCAAAACATTGTTTGTTCATGCTACTCTATTAATTAGCGCCGTATTTTTCGTGCTTAAACGTCGGATATTTTCTAACAGTATGTCCATCAGATTATCTTCGTATTTTGCGGTTTCACCACCAGTATGCGGAGTTATAATTAAATTTTTAATGTTCCAGAATGGGGACGATAATGGCAATGGCTCATCTATAAAATGATCAATAGCAGCTCCAGCAATTTGACCACTTTCTAGCGCCTCTAATAACGCTTTCTCCTCTACACACCCTCCACGAGCGACATTGATCAAATAACTAGAAGCCTGCATCTCAGCAATTGCGGCCTTATCCATCAAATTACGAGTATCGGGCGTTAAAGGGCAGCATAAAACGACGAAGTCTGCTTTGTTTAATAAATATTTAAATTTCGATGCAGGATGCAATTCATCGACAATACCATTATGTTTAGTTATGTCGTTCTTAACGCCTATCACTCTCATTCCAAAAGCTTTGGCAATGCGGGATAATCGCGAGCCAATTTCTCCTAACCCAATTATCAACATAGTTGTTTTGCATAGATCTTGTTCTCTTCTATTTCGATCCGAAACCCATGGTCGCCAGTATTGAGATGTTTGATTATCACGTGCGATATGAAGTTGCCTGACAAGTGATAGCACTAGACTCATCGCGTGGTGGCTTACAGCATCTGCGTTTACGGTGCTTGCCGTACACAAATATATGCCCCGGCGTCGAAGTTTATCGACTGGAAATTGTTCATAACCTGCACTAATTGACTGTATATATTTGAGTTTATGGGCGCTTTCTAACAGACTGTCTTCCCAAAATCCTGAAATAGTAAGAATATCTGCTTTTTCTACCTCAGCTAAGGTATCCTTGATATTCCATGTTTGAAAATATTTGTAATTTACTCGTCTAGAGAGCGCAGTCTCTGAAAATCGGTAAGTTGGATGCGCGAAATGTACGCATAACTCCGTGTCAAGTAGAGAAACTGCAGTATCTAAAGTATGACTTTTATCCATAATATAAAAAACTGATAGTTAACTAATAGGTTGCGCGACCACCGCTTAGATCAAAAACAGCGCCGGTAGTGAATGAATTTTCTTCTGACACTAGCCAAGCCACCATTGCTGCGACTTCTTCGACTAATACAAACCTACCTCGAGGTATTTTAGATAACATAT
>TARA_B100000686_G_scaffold210660_1_pt1 | contig 10433 bp, 10 predicted proteins | sample TARA_B100000686 | Tara Oceans TARA_B100000686 (sample SAMEA2622733) | marine metagenome | biome: marine biome (ENVO:00000447); feature: marine epipelagic mixed layer (ENVO:xxxxxxxxx); material: "saline water (ENVO:00002010), including plankton (ENVO:xxxxxxxx)" | depth 150 m
CAGATAATTATGACATTATTAAAGACTTTTTAACTCCAACTGAAATAGTCGTTGAGGAATCTGGACCAAACAGGTCTAAGATAGTACTCGAACCTCTAGAGCAAGGCTTTGGGCACACTTTAGGGAATGCACTAAGAAGAATTATTTTATCTTCTATGCCTGGAACTGCCGTGTCTGAAGTAAAGATAGATGGCGTACTTCATGAATACAGCACTATAGAAGGTGTTCAAGAGGATGTTATTGATATACTTCTAAATCTTAAAGATTTATCAGTAAGACTTACTGAAGTTGAGGATGCTGAGTTGATTCTTAGCAAATCTGGGGCTGGTTCTGTGACCGCTGAAGATATTGAGATTCCTAACGGAGTAGAGATAGTGAATCCTGATCACCTTATTGCAACTTTAAATGAAGAAGGATCTTTAAATATGACTATGCGTGTTACTAGAGGCAGAGGTTTTGTTCCTGTTAAAGCTTTGTCTGAGGAAGAAGGTCAAGAAGCTGGTCTTTTAAGACTTGATGCTACCTATTCTCCGATAAGAAAAGTAACTTATCAGGTAGATAATGCTAGAGTTGAACAAAGAACTAACCTAGATCGACTTACAGTAGACATACATACTGATGGAACTTTAGACGCGGAAGAAATCTTAAGAATTTCTGCAACTATACTTCAGCATCAGTTATCGGCTTTTGCGGAATTAGGAAGGCTAGAAGAGGTCATTGAAGAGAAAGAAGAAGCGAAGATTGATCCAATTATGTTAAGACCAGTTGATGAATTAGAGTTAACTGTAAGATCTGCTAACTGCCTAAAAGCAGAAAATATACATTATATAGGTGATTTAGTAACTAGAATGGAATCAGATCTACTAAGAACTCCTAATTTAGGTAAAAAATCTTTGAATGAGATAAAAGAAGTTTTGCTTTCTAGAGGTTTATCTTTAGGGTTAATCTTAGAGAATTGGCCACCAGAAACTAGTTAAATAAAAACATGAGACATAGAAAGACAGGTAGAAAATTAAATAGAAACAGTCCTCAAAGAAATTCTTTAATGAAGAATTTAGCTATATCAATAATAGAACATGAGTCTGTAAGCACCACGCTGGCTAAAGCAAAAGAAATTCGAGGATTTTTAGAGCCTTTAGTTACGTTAGCAAAAGAAAATACAGTCGCAAACCAGAGGTTGGCTTACTCAAGGTTAAGATCTAAAGAAGCTGTTGCTAAACTTTTTGATGAGTTAGGTCCTCGTTATAAGGATAGGCCTGGTGGTTATTTAAGAGTAATAAAAAGTGGTCTTAGAAATGGTGACAAAGCTCCTTCGGCCCAAATAGAATTTGTAGACAGAAAAAAAGATACTACTTTAGAAGAAGTAGAAGAGGCTATTTCCTAAGCTTCAATTCTTTTGTTAAGTGCTTTCCTGTGTGAGAACCTTTTACTTTAGTTATCTCTTCTGGAGTTCCATTTGCAATTATTTGCCCTCCTTCAGAACCTCCTTCAGGGCCTAAGTCAATAATCCAGTCGGAGGATTTAATTACTTCCATATTGTGTTCGATAACAACAACACTATTTCCGTTGTCTCTTAGTCTCTTTAATACTTTTAGTAATAATTCAATGTCATGAACATGCAGTCCAGTTGTTGGTTCATCTAGAATATACAGAGTATGATTAGAAGGACTTTTGGATAATTCTTTAGCTAACTTAACTCTTTGTGCTTCTCCGCCTGATAGGGTAGTTGCTTGTTGACCTAATTTTATGTATCCCAAGCCAACGTCTTGTAATGTACTTAATTTCTTCTTTATGGAAGGTATAGAGTCAAAAAATTCTAAAGAATCTTCTACTGTCATGTTTAATACTTGATAAATATTTTTACCCTTGTATTTAATATCTAGAGTTTCCCGGTTATATCTATGCCCATCACAAACATCGCATTTAACATATACGTCAGGTAAGAAATGCATTTCCACCTTGATTACACCATCCCCTTGGCAAGATTCGCATCTTCCACCTTTAACATTAAAACTAAATCTTCCAATCTTATAACCTCTTGACCTAGCTTCTTGCGTGCCTGCAAAAAGTTCTCTTAAAGGTGTAAATAAACCGGTGTAGGTTGCTGGGTTTGATCTAGGTGTTCTTCCTATAGGACTTTGACTAATTTCAATTATTTTGTCTACATACTCTATACCTGATAAGTTTTTAAAAGGCTTAGGGTCTCTTCTGTCTGCTCTTGATATTTCATTTGACATTGCTGGAAGAAGAGTTTGATTGATCAAAGTAGATTTTCCTGAACCTGATACGCCCGTTACACAAACAAATAAGTCTAAAGGTAATTCTAGATCTACATTTTTAAGGTTATGTCCGCTAGCTTTGGATAGTTTTATTATTCTATCTTTATCAATTTTCTTTCTTTTCTTTGGAATCAGTACAGCTCTTTTTCCTGAAAGGTACTGGCCAGTTATTGAGTTTTTTGATTTTGCTATTTCTTTGGCAGTACCTTGCGCACAAACTTGACCACCATGAATACCGGCACCTGGTCCTATATCTACAATATGATCTGCGTACATCATTGTCTCATGGTCGTGCTCTACAACGATTACGGAATTCCCCATATCTCTTAATTTGGTCAGTGTCTTCAGTAGCTTCTCATTATCCCTTTGGTGCAATCCTATTGATGGCTCGTCAAGAATATATGTAACTCCCACCAAACCAGCTCCAATTTGACTAGCTAGCCTAATTCTTTGTGCTTCACCTCCGCTTAAACTTTCAGCACTTCTTTCTAAGGTTAAGTAATTCAAACCCACATCAATAAGAAACTCTAAACGTTCCTTAAGTTCTTTTATTATTCTGTCAGCTATTTCTTTTTTCGAACCAGTTAGCTTCAGCTCAGAGAAAAACTTAAAAGCTTGATCTATTGTAAAAGAAGTTATTTCGGGCAAATTAGTATCATTAATAAAAATATTTCTAGCTTCTTTTCTTAATCTTGTTCCAGAACACTCCTTGCAATCAGAAACACTGATTTGTTTCGAAAGATCTTCTCTAATATAGTTTGATTCAGTTTCTTTATACCTCCTATTTATGTTGTTGATCACACCTTCAAACGGAAATCTTCTATCTACTAACCTACCCCTTTTAGTTCTCCAGCTAAAATTGACTGGTTTTCCATTACTTCCATTAAGAATAAGATCTTTAGTTTCTGTATTAAATTCCTCGAAGGGTTCTTCCAAGGAAAATCCATATTCTTTTGATAGACATTTTAGTAAATGAAAGTGATATTTATGGCTCATATCCCAACCCCTAATAGCGCCTTCACTTAAGCTTGCAGAAGGTTCATGAATTACTTTTAAAACATCTACATACGGCTTTACTCCTAAACCTTCGCAGCCAGAGCATGCACCAGCAGGGTTGTTAAAAGTAAATAATCTAGGCTCTAGGTCAGGAATGCTATAACCGCATTTAGTACATGCCATGTTTGAGCTGTAAGCTTTGTCTTTTTCTTTATCAATTAAAAAAAGTATAAGATTTCCTTCACCTAAGTTTAGTGCATTTTCAACCGATTCAGAGAGTCTAAGTTTAAAATTGTCATCAATCTTTACAGGCATTACAAGCCTATCTATCACTGCTTCAATAGAATGTTTTTTATTTTTATTTAATTTAGGTATATCGTCTACATCAACTGTTATGCCGTTAACTCGTACCCTGACATACCCCTGAACCTTTAATTCTTCAAACACATGAAGATGTTCGCCTTTTTGGTCTTTGATTATCGGTGCAAGAATCATAAATCTTGTTTCTGAATCTAATTCGAAGATTTTGTCGCAAATTTGGTTCGAACTTTGACCTTCTAAAGAAATCTTATGATCAGGGCACATAGGTGTTCCAGCTCTAGCAAAAAGAAGCCTTAAATAATCATATATTTCAGTGACAGTGCCTACAGTAGATCTCGGATTATGAGAAGTTGATTTTTGCTCTATTGATATTGCTGGGGATAAACCTTCAATATGATCAACGTCAGGTTTCTCCATCATTGAAAGAAATTGTCTAGCGTAAGCTGATAGAGATTCTACATATCTTCTTTGCCCTTCCGCATAAAGAGTATCAAAAGCTAAAGAAGACTTTCCTGAACCTGAAAGACCTGTAATAACAACAAGGTTATCTCTAGGTAGATCAACATCTATATTTTTAAGATTATGCTGTTTTGCACCTCTTACTTTAATGTGCTTCATTATTTAAAAGATTTAATATTATTTAAAAGATTTAATTATTTTGGAACTTTAATTTCGAAAAGTGATTATAATCTTAGTTGCAAAGATTAACTAAACTAAAAAACAATATGGCAAGAAGTGGAATAAATAAAGTAATTCTCGTTGGGAATCTAGGTCAAGATCCTGAAGTAAAGTATACGGCTGGTGGAGCTGCAGTAACAACATTAAGTCTAGCTACTTCAGATTCTTGGAAAGACAAAGAGACAGGAACTGATCAAGAGAGAACTGAGTGGCATAGAGTGGTTTTATGGAGAAGGCTTGCTGAGATTGCTGGAGAATACTTAAAGAAGGGCTCTAAAATTTATATTGAGGGACAACTTCAGACTAGGAAATGGGAACAAGATGGTCAAACTAGATACACAACTGAGATTGTTGCAAGAGATATGCAATTTCTAGATAGCAAAGGTTCTTCTGATTCTTCCTATAACGATACTAACCAAGATACACAGCTCGAGGATGTGCCTGAAAGTGGAATAACTGATGAAGATATACCCTTTTAAGGTATTTCTTTCTCTAAAATTAGTGTAGCGTTAGTACCGCCAAAACCAAAACTATTACTCAAAACTCTAGTTAAGTCAAAAGGCTTATTTTTTTGTATTATTGGGAAGTTTTTTGCTCTTTCGTCCAGGTTTTCTATATTTGCTGAACCAGTTACAAATCCATGCTCTAACATTATAAGGCTATATATGGCTTCATGTACTCCTGCTGCTCCTAGAGAGTGTCCAGATAAAGATTTTGTTGAGCTAATCATTGGGATTTCAGTATCAAATACTTTTTTTATTGCATCAAGTTCAGTTATGTCTCCAGCTGGCGTACTAGTGCCATGAGCATTTATATAATCTATCTTTTTATTGCCGCACATATTCCAGGCGAGTTCCATACATCTTTCTGCTCCTTCTCCTGAAGGGCTGACCATATCTTGACCATCTGAAGTAGCTGCATAACCTGTTAGATCAGCATATATCCTTGCTCCTCTAGATAGTGCATGTTGCTTTTCTTCGAGTATGACCGCTCCACCTCCACCAGCAATAACAAAGCCGTCTCTATCTTTATCAAAGGCTCTAGAAGCTTTTTCTGGTTTGTCATTATATTTGGTTGATAGTGCTCCCATGGCATCAAATAAGCTCGTCATACCCCAATGTTCTGCTTCCGCACCACCTGCAATAATTACATCTTGTTTGTCTAATTGGATTTGTTCCATGCCGGCCCCAATACAATGCGCACTTGTAGAACAAGCTGAAGAAATTGAATAATTGATACCTTTTATTCCAAAAGAAGTTGCTAAACATGCCGAAACTGTACTTCCCATTGCTTTAGTAACTCTATATGGACCAATCTTTTTTAAACCTTTAGTCCTAAGTATGTCTGCAGATTCAATTTGGTCTTCTGAGGACGCGCCTCCTGAACCCATAATAATTCCAGTTCTAAAGTCATTTAAGACATCTTCAGAGAGATTGGCATTTTCGATAGCTTCTTTAGCGCTCAGATAAGCATAAGCAGCTGCATCTCCCATAAACCTATAGAGCTTTCTATCAATTTTATCTTTGAGAGTTAAATCCGTTATAGAGCCAGAGATATAACTTCTTAATCCTAACTCCTTGTTAACTTCGTTAATTTTAATTCCAGAAGTTGAATTTTTTAGAGAATTAGTTACTGCATCTAAGTTATTTCCTAGACAAGAAATAATTCCGTAACCTGTAATAACTACTTCTCTCATTATTAAAAACTCGAAGTATCTTTAAAGAGCCCAACTTTAAGACCTTTAGCAGCATAAATTTCTCTATCGTCCACTAACATTAAACCTTCACCAATTCCTACTGTAAGGTCTAAGTTTAATACCCTTTTCATATCAATTGTAAAAGTAACTTTCTTAGCAGTAGGTAAAACTTGTCCAGAAAATTTTATTTCTGAAGCTCCTAAAGCTCTACCTTTCCCAGGATTACCTAACCAACATAAATAGAAGCCTACTAATTGCCACATTGCGTCCAAACCTAAACAACCCGGCATAACTGGGTCCCCTTTAAAATGACAATTAAAAAACCATAGATCTGGATTTACATCCAATTCAGCAATTATTTTTCCCTTTTCATATTTTCCATCTGATTCAGAAATTTTTGTAATCCTATCAAACATAAGCATATTTGGAGTAGGTAATCTCCCATTATCTTCTCCAAATAGATTTCCATCAGCACAATCCAATAATTCTTCTTTTGAATAGCTGTTTTTAGGTAAAAAAGTCATTAATCCCTCTTTTTAATAGATTTAATATACGTATGATACCTTAAAAGGTTGGTTGTGATCTTAACTTACTCTGGCGTTAATATTCTCTACAATATCAATCAGTCCAGTTCTGTAGTCTGATTTAGGAAAATTTTCTAATTCCTTGATGCAGTTTTCTGAAAATTGATTACATATATCTTCAACCTTTTCAATTGCACCAGTTTGTTTAATTTTCTTTATGATTGTTTTGAAATCAGACTTTTTATTATTAAAAAGAGTATCTAAAACCATTGAAGCGTCTGATTTTTCCATTAAAGGAAGGGCTGTAATTAAAGGGAGAGTAAATTTACCTTCTTCAAAATCCTTTCCAATTTTCTTACCAGTTAATTCTTCCTCTCCAAAATAATCTAACAAGTCATCTTTAATTTGGAAATTCATTCCTAAAGAAACAGAAAAGTTAGTTAATGCAGTCAGCTCATTTTGATTACAGGAAGCTAGAGTGCCAGCAGTAGTTGCTGAAGCTTTAAAGAGTTCAGCAGTTTTTCTGTTAATAATGTCAAAATAATCTTCTTTCGATAGAATTTCTTTTTTCTTTAAAGATAGTTGCTTGACTTCTCCTTCAGAAATTCTATTCGTAGAGTCAGCTAAAATTCTAATGATTTCTGGATTATCGAAGCTTGCCATTAATTGAAACGCTTTGGAATAAACAAAGTCTCCTACAAGCACACTATGAGCACTATCCCATTTTGTATGAATACTTTCTTTTCCTCTTCTAGTAGAACTTTGATCTACTACGTCATCATGGATTAAGGTAGCAGTGTGTAACAGCTCTATAGAGCTTGCTAATTTAATCAGCTCTAGACCTTTATAATTAAGCATTTTTGCAACTAAGATGCATATAACTGGTCTTATTCTTTTGCCACCTGAATCAACCACATGTTGGGTCACTTCAGTAGCCAGATCAATGTCAGAGCTTATTGAAGAAATTAAAGTATCTTCTAATTGTTGAAGCTCATTTTTTATAATTTTCTTATAAATTAGTTCCATACAGTTGTATTTTAAATTAACTATGACTTTTAAAGGAATTATATTGCGATATAGCCTTCTTTTTCGTATAGTGCTCATCCTTAATTCCACAGTTTTGGAGAAAAAAATGTTTGCCGTAATAGAAAGCGGAGGAAAGCAACACACAGTATCAGAAGGAGACAATCTCAAGATTGAACTTATTTCTGGAGAAGAAGGAAGTACATTAGAGTTTGATAAAGTTTTAATGATCTCAGATGGTGAAAATTCTAAGATAGGAAGTCCTTATATTGAAAACGCTAAAGTCACTGCCAAATTAGTTTCTCATGGTAAACACGATAAAATAAAAGTCTTCAAAATGAAAAGAAGAAAAGACTATAGAAGAACTTATGGCCATAGACAAAGTTTTAGTCAGGTTCTAATAGAGTCAATCAGTAGTTAAATTGAGGCGATAAGATGGCACATAAAAAAGCAGGTGGAAGCAGTCGTAACGGACGAGATTCTCAATCAAAACGATTGGGTGTAAAGAGTTTTGGTGGTCAAGAAGTCCAGCCTGGAGCTATTATCGTTAGACAAAGAGGAACAAAATTCCATCCTGGAAAAAATGTAGGTTGTGGAAAAGATCATACTTTGTACTCTAAAGTAGCTGGAAAAGTTTCCTTTGTTAAGAAAGGCCCCAAATCGAGACAATTTGTTAACGTAGAACCAGTCTAAGTTACCTTCCCGTTTAATCAAATTATAATGTTTCAATGAAATTCATTGATGAAGTTGTTATTGACGTTTCTGCAGGAAATGGAGGCAATGGTTGTATGAGCTTTAGGCGGCTAAAGAATATACCTAAAGGAGGTCCTGATGGAGGGGATGGTGGAAAAGGAGGTAGCGTTTTTTTAAAAGCAACTAGTAATTTAAATACTTTATCAAAATTTAGATACCAAAGATCTTTTGAAGCAGAAAATGGTAAAAGAGGAGGAAGTCAAAATAAAACAGGAGCTGATGGAAAAGATTTATTTATAGAAGTACCTCTAGGTACAGTTGTTATTGATATTGAGTCTCAAACCCAAATAGTTGACCTTATTACCGAAGGTCAAGAACAATGTATTTGCTTGGGGGGAGAAGGAGGCTCTGGCAATCTTAAGTTTAAAAGTTCGACAAATAGAGCTCCCACTAAAACTACTGAAGGAAAAATAGGTTTAATCAAGAATTTAAAACTTGAATTACGACTTCTGGCTGATATTGGACTTCTAGGCAAGCCTAATGCCGGTAAATCATCTTTAGTAAATGCTGTTTCTAGCGCAAAACCTAAAATAGCAGATTATGAATTCACTACACTTTATCCTAGTTTGGGTGTTGTAGATTATTCTAGTTTATCTAGCTTTGTAATTTCAGATATCCCAGGTTTAATTTCAGGTGCATCTAGAGGAGTTGGTTTAGGGATACAATTCTTAAAACATCTTTCTAGAACTAGACTCATACTAGCTGTAGTAGACATTTTTGATAAAGATTATGAAGAAGTCGTTAAAGAAGTTGAGGAATTAATTTACGAAGTTAGGGAATATAATAAAGATCTAGAATCTAAAATTGTTTGGTTAGTTTTAAATAAAAAGGATTTAATAGATGCAGAAGAGTTAAGTAAGTTAGTTAAACAATTAGAATTAAATTATGAAGGCAAGCTAAGAGTATCTTGTATCTCTGCAGCGCAGAGAAAAGGGACTAAAGAGCTTGTGAGGGATATAGGAAGATACCTGGAGACTGTGAGTGGATAAAGGCAATAAATGGGTAATAAAGGCTGGAAGTAGTCTAGTTTCTGGCGTTCAAGAAGGTATAAATAATACTTTTATTAACGATCTAGTTAAGCAGGTTGATTATTTATTAAATAGAGATCAGGAAGTAATTATTATTTCGTCAGGAGCTGTAGCAAAAGGCATGCATGAACTGGGTATAGAGGAGAGACCTGCTTCTTTACATTTATTACAAGCTTGCGCAGCTGTTGGCCAAAGAGGTCTTATACAAATTTATCAAAATGCTTTAGATAAATATAATTATAAAACTGCGCAAGTATTAATATCCCATGATGATATTTCAAATAGAGTTAGGTACTTAAACGCAAAGAGTGCTATCGAAGCGCTATTGAGTTTAAATATAATTCCAATTGTTAACGAAAATGATTGCGTTGCGATTGAAGAAATTTCTTTTGGCGATAATGATAGACTAGGAGCTGCATTAGTTGGTCTAATTAGAGCAGATTATTTTGTAATGCTAACTGATCAAGAAGGTATTTTTTCTGAAGATCCCAATAAAGATTCTCAAGCTAAATTAATTCAATCTATAAATTTAAATGACACGAATCTGGATTTATCAAAGCAAATGAATGCCTCTGCTGGAATTCATGGAAGGGGTGGTATGAAAACAAAATTGGAAGCTGCAAAAATATCTATTAATTCTGGTGCCAAAACATGGGTTGCTGATGGAAGAAAATCTGACACTCTTATCAACCTATATGAAGGAAAGGAAGAAGGTACAGTTCTTTTTAGCAATAAAGAAACTCTCCAATCTAGGAAACTATGGTTAGCATCATTTGGATCCTCATGCGGAGCTGTAATTCTAGATGATGGCGCTTCTGAAGCTATATCTAAGAAGGGAAAAAGCATTCTTCCTGTTGGCATCATAGAGGTCATAGGGGAATTCAATCGAGGCGATCTAATCACATGCCTTAATGCAGATTCAGTAGAGCTTGCAAAGGGCCTTAGTAACTTTAGCTCTAAAGAATTAAATAAGATAAAAGGTTTGAACTCTAAAGAATTATATGAAGTGCTTGGATATGCTACCGAAGAAGAAGCAATACATAGAAATAACTTAGTTTTGTCTTAAAGAGCTTTTATACGCTTATTCAATCTAGATTTCGTTCTAGAAGCTTTATTTTTTGTAATAACTTTCTTG
>TARA_B100000686_G_scaffold43223_1_pt1 | contig 10431 bp, 8 predicted proteins | sample TARA_B100000686 | Tara Oceans TARA_B100000686 (sample SAMEA2622733) | marine metagenome | biome: marine biome (ENVO:00000447); feature: marine epipelagic mixed layer (ENVO:xxxxxxxxx); material: "saline water (ENVO:00002010), including plankton (ENVO:xxxxxxxx)" | depth 150 m
TTTTTTTTCCTTTTAAAAGTTTACCAAAAGTATAGCCACCGATGTCAGTAGCAATGCAGATAGATAAAATAAATATAAATAAAGCTTTGTTTTCGTTACCTGCGTAAAATAAAAAAAAACCTGTAATTAAAGAAAAAAAAACTAAGTAAATCAATGCTAAAAACAAATATATTATATTTTCTATTTTCTTTTTTTTAAATATTTTTAAAAATATATTATGAAACTCAACTAAAGCTATAAATACAATAAAAGATAAAATAATAGATAAAAATATATTATTTATTAATGAAATATATAAAATTATTAATAGAGCTATTGATGTAAAAATTCTTTTATTTAATTCAATCATTTTAACCCACCAAATTTTCTATTAATTTTCTTAAATTTATTTAAAATATTATTGAAATCTTTTTTATTAAAATCAGGCCATAATTTTTTTTCAAAAAAAATTTCACTGTAACTTGATTGCCAAAGTAAAAAATTGCTTAATCTATTTGTTTTTCCAGTTCTTATAAGAATTTCAGGATCAGGTATATTTGCTGTATATAAATTTTTTGAAATATTATTTTCATTTATTGATAATGATAATTTTTTTATTTTTTTAATTGAGTTTATTATTTCTTCTCTCGATCCATAATTTAAAGCAACATTAACTTGAATTTTATTATTTTTTTCAGTTATTTTTTCAGTTGTTTTTAATTTTTTTTTTAATTTAGCGGGAAATTTATTTATGTTTCCAATTATTTTAATTCTAATTTTATTATTAATTAAATCTTTTAATTTTTTATCAAGATATGATTCCAATAATTTGAAAAGAAAGTTAATTTCTTTCGCTGGCCTTTTCCAATTTTCGGTAGAAAATGTATATAAAGTTAAATATTTTGTTTTCTGCAATATTGCTGCATGTATAATTTTATCAACAGTCTTTATTCCTTCTTTATGTCCGTAATTTCTAGATTTTTTTTTTTTAATTCCCCATCTTCCATTACCATCCATTATTATGGCTACATGTTTGGGTGTGTTCATATTGTCATTATTTCTTTTTCTTTAGAAATAACTTTTTCATCTATTTTTTTTATTTGATTGTCTGTATGATCTTGAATTATTTTTTCATTTTTTTTTACTTCATCTTCAGAAATTTCTTTATTTTTAAGAAGTTTTTTTAGATCATCGTTCGCCTCTCTTCTTATATTTCTAATTGATACTTTAGATTTTTCTCCCATAGATTTTATTATTTTTTTTATTTCATTTCTTCTTTCTTCGCTTAAATCTGGTACTGGGAGTCGAATTAATTGTCCATCAATTTGTGGATTTAATCCTAGTTCAGATTTTTTTATTGCAGAGTCTATCAGTGGCACATTGTTAGAATCCCAAACTTGTATATTTATAGTTCTTGGTTCTGGAGTGGTAATACTTCCTAGTTGATTAATGGGCATTTTTTGACCGTATACATCTACTTTTACTAAATCTAACATACTTGCATTTGCTCTGCCGGTTCTTAAAGAACTTAATTCATGTATAAACATATCAAATGTTTTTAACATTTTTTCACTGTACAGTTTATCTTGAAACATTATTCACCAATCTTCAATCTTACAAATTCATCAACCTTAAGATCATTTATATTAAGTTCTTGAATTATATCCTTTACTTTTTTCTTAGGTTCCATAACCCAATCTTGTGTCATTAAACTATTGTCTTCTTTAAATTTATTTAGTTTACCTAAACTAATTTTTTTTGCAATTTCCTCTGATTTTCCTGAGTTCTTAAGCTCTTCAGCAATAAGTTCTTGTTCTTTATTTAACACTTTTTGATCAATTTTATCAGATGTTAAACAAATAGGATTTGATGCAGCTATATGCATTGATAACTGTTTTCCAAAAACTTCGACTTCTTCTGATGTTTTAGTTGTTTTTAAAGATACAATAACTGCTAACTTTGAAACATTATCTTTCACAATTGAGTGTTGATAAGTATAATTTTTTGAATTTTGATTTTGAACAGTTTTCGATCTACCTATAGTAATTTTTTCGCCTATTTTGGCTATCAATGCAACTAAGCTATCGTTTACTGTTTTTCCATTTTCCATATTAGTTATATTTAATTTTTCTAAATCTGAATCATGATCATTGTTTAGTTCGCTTAACTCTTTAACAAAAGAAATAAAATCATCATTTTTTGCTACAAAATCAGTTTCACAATTTACTTCAATAATAGACGTTTTGTTGCTGTCGCCTGAAACTACAACCACTCCTTCCTTGGCATCTCTTGACATTTTTTTTGAAGCTTTTGCAATTCCTTTTACTCTTAAAATTTCTACCGCTTTTTCTAGGTTGCCATTAGATTCTTTTAATGCTGCATTACAATCTTTAAAACCAGCGCCTGTTGATTGTCTTAATTGTTTTACTTTTTCTATATCACTCATTATACAAATTTTATTAAATTATTTTTTTAGTTTATTTTATCTTTAGATTCTTTTTTAGAACTATCTTCTATAGATTTTTCACTAGCTTTAAGATCATCGGTATTATTTTCAGTTTCTTTTTGTATATCTTTCTTTGCATTATTAATTGTCTCTTTTAGAAGATTGCAGTATAGATCTATAGATCTTCTTGCATCATCATTGCCAGGAATTGGATAATTTATTCCTTCAGGATCAGAATTTGTATCTAAAATTGCTATGATTGGAATACCAAGTTTTATTGACTCTTTTATTGCTAACGATTCATAGTTTGTGTCAATGATAAAAACAAGATCAGGTATCTTTTTCATTTCAATGATACCTCCTAATGATCTTTGTAATTTATCTCTTTGTCCGCTCATTTTAAGAAGTTCCTTCTTTGTAAAGCCTCTATTTTCAGAAGACAAATCTACATTAATCTTATTTAATTTTTTAATTGAGTTTGATATAGTTCCCCAATTAGTTAGCATACCACCTAGCCATCTGTAATTTACAAAATATTGATTTGTCTCATTTGCTAATTCAGCTATAGCTTCAGATGCTTGTTTTTTTGTAGATATAAATAAAATTTTTCCACCACTAGATATTGTTGAATAAACTTTTTCTAAAGCCACTTTTATTAATTCTAATGTTTGAGTTAAATCTATAATGTGAATTGAGTCTCTTTTTCCAAAAATAAATTTTTTCATTTTTGGGTTCCATCTTAATGTTTTGTGTCCAAGATGGACTCCAGCTTCTAATAATTGTTCGATTGTTAGGTTTGGTATCTTCATATATTTTCCCGGTTATGCCACCACAATTACTGCCACTTAAGGACCGGAGGTTTTAAACCAGAAATTGTGTGCGTGTTAATTTATTGACGTAATTACAAAATTAATCGAAAAAAACAAGTCTTATTTTTATATTATTTCAATATTGTCATCTTTTTTTAGGGAATTTATTAAATTATGATCTATTTTTCTCTTTTCTTTAAGTTTAAATATGTATTTTTTTTTATCATCCTTAACTTCAATTGATATATCTGTTTTTGCTTCTTCTTTCCTTAAAGATTTGATTTTATAAATATCGTCAATTTTTTTTAATTTAATTTTTAAAGCTTCTATTGGTTTGTTTATTGCGTCTTTTAAAGAAACTATTTTTTTAATATTTATTTTTTTTTGTGTTTTATTTTCGTCAGAAAAATTTTTCATCAACGTAATCATAACAGAGTTTCCTTCAGTTAATATTTCTCTATTAGATTCAAAAATATCTGAAAAAACAAATAATTCGAAAACACCAGAAAGATCCGAAAATTTTATAATTGCATAAGAATTTCCTTTTTGTGTTTTTTTTTCTTGAACTTTAAGAACTGTACAGGAAATATTTGAACTTAACATAGATTCATTATTATTAAACATTTCATAACTGATAATGTTATATTGATTAAATAATGTTTTGTATTGATTTAAAGGATGGTCAGAAATAAAAGAACCTAAAGTTTCAAATTCTTTTGAAAGTTTAGTATCGATATTCCAATCTTCTATTTTTTCAATATAATCTTCATTTAATTCATTATCTTCATTAAATAAATTAATCTGGTTGGCTAAATTATTTTCATAATTATTTTTTGATTTAAGAATCATATTTGGAATTGAGTTAAACAAAGATTGCCTATTATTATTAAGTTTATCAAAGGCTCCTGCTTTTACTAAGCCTTCCAGTTGTAATTTATTAACGTCTTTTGGATTAACTCTGATAATAAAATCAGTTATATTTTTAAATTTTCCATTATTTTCTCTTTCTTTTATAACATTAGAAATTGATTCATGGCCAACATTTTTTATTGCTCCTAATGCATAAAGAAAGTTTTTATCTTTTGAAGTAAAATCTGCAAAACATTCATTTATATCAGGTCTAATAATGTTTATATTCAAACGTTTAAGCTCCTCATAAAATTCACTTAATTTTTTTTGATTAGATAATTCCATTGACATTGATGCAGCAAAAAATTCATGAGGATAGTAAGTTTTTAAATAAGCTGTTTGATATGCTATAACAGCATAGGCGGCAGCATGGCTTTTGTTAAAACCATATTCAGCAAAAGGTTCAATTTTTAAAAATATTCCTGCAGCAATTTCCTTGCTTATGCTATTTTTAAATGCTCCTTCGATAAACCTTTGTTTTTGTTTTTCAAGTTCAGCTCGTTTTTTTTTACCCATTGCTCTTCTTAAAATATCTGCTTCTCCAGCAGTAAAACCAGACAATTCCTGTGCAATTTGCATAACTTGTTCTTGGTAAATAATTACTCCGTATGTTGGTTTTAAAATTTCTATAAGTTTTGGATGTAAATAATCAGGCTCTCTTTTTCCATGTTTGCAATCATTATAAATTGGAATATTGCTCATTGGGCCTGGTCTATAAAGTGCTACTAAAGCAATGATGTCCTCTAATTGATTTGGTTTCATGTTTATTAAAGCATCTTTCATACCAGAACTTTCAAGTTGGAATAATCCAACTGTTTTTCCACTAGACAGAAGATCAAAAACATTTTGATCTTCATAACTAATTTTATCAATTTTAAAATTTGGCTCAGTTTTATTTACAATTTTTTGAGTCCTATCAATTACAGTTAGTGTTTTTAAACCTAAAAAATCAAACTTAACTAATCCAGCATTTTCGGCTGAGTACATGTCAAATTGAGTTGACGGAAGTAGTAAATCAGCCGACATATCTTTGTATAATGGAACAGTTTCTGTTAACTTCCTATCCGCTATTACAACTCCAGCCGCATGAGTAGCTACGTTTCTATTTAGTCCTTCTAATTTTAAAGATAATTCTACTAATCTTTCAACTCTTTTGTCTTCATTAATTAATTTTTGTAGTCTTGGTTCAACATTTATACATTCTTGAAGTTTCATTGGTCTAGATGGGTCAAATGGTATCATTTTGCAAATACTATCGACAAATCCATAAGGCAATCCCAAAACTCTACCCACGTCCCTAATAACCATTCTTGCCTTGAGTTTTCCAAAAGTAATAATGTGAGCTACACTGTTTTTATATTTAGTGTTTAAATACTTAAATACTAAATCTCTTTTTTCCTCACAAAAATCGATATCAAAATCCGGCATTGAAATTCTATCAGGATTTAAAAAACGTTCAAAAATTAAATTAAATTTAATTGGATCAATATCTGTAATTGAAAGGCACCAAGCAACTAAAGATCCAGCTCCAGATCCTCTTCCTGGTCCAACGGGTATATTGTTTTTTTTTGCCCATTTTATATAATCAGATACAATTAAAAAATATCCTGAATAATTCATTTCAGAAATGATTTTAATTTCATGATCTAATCTTTCTCTATAAATTAAATATTTTTTATTGTTAATAAAATCATTTTTATCTATTTCAAAATAATTTAAAAACTTATCCTCCAATCCTTTTAGGGTTTCTTTTTTTAAAACTTCGTTTGTATCTTTCGATTGTGAAAAAATATTTGGTAAAATAGGTTTTGATGGTAAAGGTCTAAAATCACAACGAAATGGTAAATTGTAATTATTTTCTAATGCTTCTGGAAGATCTTTAAACAAATCAAACATTTCGTCAGTTGATTTAAAATAATGATTATCTGATAATTTTTGCCTATTAACATCATTAATATATGTTTTTTGACCTATGCACATTAAAGCATCGTGGGCTTCGTGCATAGATTTATCTAAATAGTAAATTTCATTAGTTGCTATTATAGGTAAGTCATATTTTTTTGATTGATTTAAATTAAATTTTTCAAATTCTTTCTCATTTAAATCGTCATGCCTTTGTATTTCAATATAAAAGTTATCTTTAAAATTTTCGCTTAGCGACTTTAAAATTGTATCGATATCTTCAAACAAACCTTTGTTAAATAAATTTCCAATTAAACATTTAATCGATCCAGATAATACAATTATGCCATTATTTCTTTTAAATAAATCATCAAGTAAACAATGGGGTTCACTTAAACTATTACTTTCTAAGTAAGATTTAGAAGACAATTCAATGATATTTTTATACCCTTCTATATTTTTTGCTATTAACGGTATTAAACCAAAGTAATTTTTAAATTTAAAAAGCAATTGAGTTCCAATAATTGGTTGAGTTCCCACAGATGATAAAAGTTCAGAAAATTCTAGTGCGCCAGATAAATTTTGAGTATCACTTACTGCAACTGAAGTTATTTTATTCTTTTTACAAAAATCTTGCAGTTCATTAATTTTAACAGCACCTTCACATATTGAAAATTGAGTGTGAACTTTAATATGATTAAATGTTTTCTTTAACGACTCTCTCATTAGCAATTTTCATTTTACCACCAATCATTTCAATTTTACAATCAGCCATATTTGCAAAATATCTATTATGAGTTGCAAAAATAATTACTCTATTCCTGCTTTTTAGATCAAATAAAATTTTGAAGATTTGTTTAGCATTATCAAAATCAAGACTTCCAGTTGGCTCATCTGCTAATATGATTTGCGGCGAATTTATTAAAGCTCTGCAAATTGCAACTCTTTGATTTTCTCCCCCTGATAATTCTGATGGAAAATGGTTTAATCTTGATCCAAGTCCTACCTTTTTAATTATTTTTTTTGCTTCGTACAATGATTGGTTTTTATTGTTTGTAATAAGCAAATTTGGCAAGCAAACATTTTCTAGAGTTGTAAAATCACTTAATAAATTTTTTTCTTGATAGATTATACCAATTTTTTTTGAGCGTATTTTGTCATTTTCTATAAGTTTGTCATAATCAATATTTTTATTTAAAATACTAACATTGCCTGAAGTTGGCCTGTCTATTAAAGATAATATATTTAATAATGTGGACTTTCCTGATCCAGAAGGACCTACTATTGAATAAGTTTTTCCAAGTTCAAATTTAAAATTTAAACTATCTAGAACTTTAATATTTTTGTTCTTAAAATATTTTTTAGTCACATTTTTTAAATTTATTAAATTATTCATATTTTAGTGTTTCCACTGTGTCTAATTTTGATGCTTTGGCAGCAGGATAAATTGATACTAATATTGTTATAAATATTGAGCAGATTGATACCAAAAATATTGAATGCACATTTATTTCTGAAGGCATTGTGTTTAAAAAATAAATTTCTTCAGGAAAGAGCGATATATCAAAAACTGAGTTTAAGAATTGTCTAACATTTTCTATATAAACAGAAAACAAAGTTCCTAAAATAACACCAAATAATGTTGCAGAAGACCCAATAATAAAACCTACTAAGAAAAAAATTTTTTTTATTGAATGATTTTCTACTCCTATTGATTTTAAAATACCTATGTCTCTAGTTTTGTTTTTTACCAATATTGTTAAACCAGATATTATATTGAATGCAGCTACAATAATTATTAATGAAAGAATGATGAACATTACATTTCTTTCAACTTCAAGCGCAGAAAATAAAGATTTATTTAAATCAGCCCATGTATAAACATATTCTTCTGTATATATTTTTTTTAAATTAATTTTATGATCTTCTATATTTTTTGGATTATTAAAATAAAATTCTAAATATCTTTCATTTTTGCTTATATTAAATAAATTTTCTAAAGAAAATAAATTTATATAAGCAATATTTTCATTAAATTCACTTAATTCACTATCAAATATTGAAGTTATTTTAAAAACTTCTTGTCTCGGAAGTGTGCCTACAATAGTTTGTACTCCTGATGGAGACATTATTGTAATCTTATCACCAATTTTTAAATCAAGTTTAAAACTTAATTCTCTTCCTATTGATATGAAATTTTCATCAAGTTTTTTTGATCCTTCAAAATTATTTTTTTTTATTATTTCTAAGTTTTTAAAATCTTTATCAAGATACCCTTTTAATAGTAATCCTTTTGTTTGATTCTTATTTATAAGTACAGCTTCACCTTCATTGCTAAAAACTACATTCTTAAGTGTTTTTCTTATATTAAAATCTTTATAAATTTTCTGATCTAATTTTTTATCATTATATGATTTTACAACTGCATGTGAATTAAAACCAACAATTTTATCAATTAGCTCAGTTCTGAAACCATTCATTACAGACATCACAATAATCAAAACTGCAACGCCTAGTGAAATACCAATAAACGAAAATATCGATATTAAATTTATGAAGCCATCTTTTTTTTTTGTTTTAAGAAATCTAAAAGTTACTTCTTTTTCTAATTTTGATATCAATTTATTTTATTTTATTTATTTGATTGGCAATTTCTTCTATTTTCAATTTTTGTGTTTCTTTTCCAATTTCTTTGAATTCGAAAAAATCTCCTTCGCTTTTACTGCCAATAATCAATTGATAAGGAATTCCAATTAAATTAAATTTTTTTATTTTTGCTGATATATTTTCTTCAGTATCATCAATTATAGTGTCTATGTTTTTTGATTTTAAATAAGCAAATATCTTTTTTGATTTATCTAAATTTGATGTGTCATTTTTGTTTATCATTGGAATAATCGCGCAATGGTATGGGGCTACTGAGATCGGCCATTTCATAATTTCATTTTTATCGTCATATTTTGCTTCAATTATGGCACCTACTAGTCTGGAAACTCCTATTCCATATGATCCCATTTTTACAAACTCTTTTTTGCCTTGAAAATCAACAGAAGCATTCATGGGTTTTGAATATTTGTCACCAAAATAAAATATGTGACCGACTTCAATGCCTTTTGTGTTTAGTCTAAATTCTTCTGGTACTTTACTTTCAAACTCTGGTTTATCAAATTTTTCGTCGGTAACTGAGTAAAATTTTTCATACTCTTCTCTTAGTTTTTTTAATGAAGATTTTTCAAGGTCAGTTGTATTACTATCTACTTCGAAAATTCTTTTATCTGTGTAAATTTTACTTTCACCTGTTTCAGCTAAAATTATAAATTCATGTGATAAATTTCCACCTATTGGACCTGTATCTGCGGCCATTGGAATTGCCGATAAATTTAATCTTTTAAATGTTCTTAAATAAGATAAGAAAAATTTATTATATGAAAATGAAGCTTCATCATCATTTAAATCGAAAGAGTATGCGTCTTTCATGTAAAATTCCCTACATCTCATTATTCCAAAACGAGGTCTTAGTTCATCTCTAAACTTCCATTGTATGTGATATAAAAGCTGAGGTAATGACTTATATGATTTAATGCTTGTTCTAAATATTTCCGTAACCAATTCTTCGTTAGTTGGTCCATATAGCATTTCTCTATTTTGCCTGTCTTTAATTCTTAACATTTCTTCACCATAATCCTCATAGCGACCACTCTCCTTCCAAATTTCACTTGATTGAATGGTTGGCATCAGAATTTCCTGAACTCCTATTTTATCTTGCTCTTCTCTTACAATTTGCTCAATTTTTTTCATAACTTTAAAACCAAGAGGTAACCATGAATAAATCCCGGCAGATGATTGTTTTATCATCCCAACTCTTAACATTAGTTGGTGAGATTTTATTTTGGCTTCTGTAGGATTATTTTTTAAAATTGGAATAAATGATTTTGAAAAGTACATTATTATATAATTATATTCTAACTAAGTTTATATTTGTTAAAGGTTTTTTCCCAGTTTTTTCTTTAGAAAATTTTCTACAAGCAATTTTTAGTGCATCAATTAAATTTTCTTCATGTTTTTTGTTATTTGGGGAAAATGTTCTTATTGTTTTTTCTATTTCTTCTTCTAATCCATAAATAAACTCTTCTTTTTCATAAACAGGTAGACCTCTAAATGTTAATAAAGGTTTATCATGTATATTGCCTTTGGGTGTTAATAAAATTGTAGCCTCTATAAAGCCATTAGCTGAAATATTTTTCCTTTCCTTTATTGATTGCGCATCTTCTTCAACTGCAACCGAACCATCAACATAGAGTCTTCCGTTAGGTGCTTTGTCATATACTTCTGGTTTTTCACCAGGATAAAGTCTTAAAATATCACCATTTTCAACTTTTATTGGAT
>TARA_B100000686_G_scaffold59709_2_pt1 | contig 10431 bp, 5 predicted proteins | sample TARA_B100000686 | Tara Oceans TARA_B100000686 (sample SAMEA2622733) | marine metagenome | biome: marine biome (ENVO:00000447); feature: marine epipelagic mixed layer (ENVO:xxxxxxxxx); material: "saline water (ENVO:00002010), including plankton (ENVO:xxxxxxxx)" | depth 150 m
GATGCTTGTTCCTTTACTTTCCCTTCTTGATAAATATGGTGTTGGTGAAACCATTACTGCTTCCCCAAGAGTGGAGTCGGCTACCAATGCTTTTGAAATCATTAGAGATGTAGCCCCTGTCGTCAAAGGGGCGGCGGAGTTTATTTCGGGACGGAGAGCAGAATTAGAATCCACAGACCTTGCCTTCCTTGAACAGATTAAGGAGGCTCAAGGCGTGGCTGATGCCTCCCTATTTGACGATGACGAGGATGAGTTATTCACAGTAGGTGAAGCCATTGATGAAGTCATTGATGTAGTGGAGATTCCTTCGGAACCCGAACCCGAACCTCTTGACCTCAATTCTTTTGATGCTAAGGATTGGGGAAACTTTTTCGCTACGGAAGGGGCTATGGTTCCCAAAGAGAAGAAATGGGATATTGTCAATAACGATTTGACCGCCGCCCTTGACGCACAACATAATGCGGTGGAAGAATGGGCAAAACAAGAAGGCGTAGTCGTCCGTGAAAAAGTAAATAAGGCGAAAGGTCTTGGAGGCGGTCTTGATTTGGATGTCCGAACCGATTATCAAAATATGGAATTAGGAAATCCCGAAGCGGGAGTTCCACACACATTCACCGAAGTCAAAGGCATGAATGCAGACGCATTTGCTATCGTTGATGTAAGCGATTTGGCCGAACATCAAGGGCTTTCTATGAATGAAATAATGGAAGGCGACTCACAGCGTAAAATCAATAACCAAGCCAACGAAGAATGGGAAACTGAACCCATTGATGTGAGCGAGTTTATCGAAGATGAGCCAATGGTTGATTATGAAACTGCTGATACTCCCGAAGCGTTGGAAGATTATGACCCCCTTCACATTCAAGACTTTGATGTTCCCGACTTTGACCTCTATGAGATTGATGAATTGAAACAACTTCAAGCAGAAGAACACGAAGCAAGGAACGATGACACGGAGGAATGACCTTGCCGAACCTCGTTTGGCGGCGTTATGTTGCTGAAATGATTGCTACATGGCTCAAATGGTGTCGGAATATCCATCTTCCCTCCCATATTGATGTAATGAATCGCTTCATCGCCTTAAATCCGGGCTATATTCCCAAAGGCGATACCACCAATTCCGACATAGCCCTTATCAAAGATATGTTGTGGGATGAGGACTTCCTTCTTTCCCTCTCCGATAAAGGACTTCAAGTATGGGCTAATGCAACGGTTGGAGAATTGGTTGATGAGATGCGCCCTTATGGACGCAAGTTCAAGGAAATTGGAATCATTTGCGATTTCATGGATTCAAACTTGACATGGTTTGAGCGAGTTTATGCTTTCGGTAGGGCAGACATAATCAAGTTTTTAAGGGCTGAAGGCCGAAATATCTGATAAATCGGCTCTTACAACACCGTTTGTGGAAGGAGGGCTTAGATAGTCGGTTAATCCATATCTCCCTATGGCTACCAAGAAGCAGAATGTTTTCGCTGATTTGCAGGGGCTTCCAACCTCTATGGGTGGTGGAGAGATTTACACAGCCATGAAACCTGTATCAACAGGTGTGGATTTACCCGCAAGCCAAACCGATAGAGAATACAAGAAAAAATATGACACCGAATCTATGTCAATTGACACCGAAGGCTTCACCATCTATGTTTCATTAGAAGGTTCAACGAAGGTTGAAGAATTAGGAGGAAACGGTGGTGTAAATCACAAAAAGCAACGGACACCGAAGACATATTTCAAATTTACCATCGGAGAATCCCCTACTTATTCTTTCTATTTTGGCGATGATGCGCCTTCCTATGAGATGATGGGGGATGAAATCTTTGTAGCGGGAATTCGCATAGACCGTAAAAAGAATAGTGTGATGATATATTTCAATAACACAAACGCCAATATCACCATTCAAAACAAGGTGTGGAAAATGCCCAACTTCGCTGACGAGGCAGGGACATACGGTTTCGTTGAGCAAGGGGCGATGGCCGAAGCAGGTTTTCCACCGATGTTACTTTCAGTAGCACCTTACAACGCTAAGACAGTATTGTTCTATCAAAACGCTATTAAACAAGGCATGGCGGATATGCAAAAGGCTATTGGCGAAATGAATGGTGAGGGAGAAGGATTATACTATTGGAATTCCAAAACTGCTGAAGTGTATATGTCGCCTCAATCATTCACCTTTGATGATGAATTAGCAAAGACAATTCTATTGCCTCCATCATTTGATTATGATTCTGCGGAATCTCTAAATACTACCGATACATTCATTCGTTTCAATTGCCTCATTGAGAATGCTTCTTTGAGAACCAACAATTACACAGGATATGACCCGCAAGATACATCAATTTTGATGACTACGCTACAATTTCCGGGTGATGAAGCCCTTCTTGCCCCAATGGGAACAAGTGATGAGGGAACGGAGGTAGCGTGTGGATTAGAAGCCCCCGAAGGACGGGTCTTGAAGTCAATTAAGCCTGTTATCACAGGAAGTATGGTTCAACAAGTAAAATTAGAATTCCACGATGGTTCTTTCTGTATATTCCCCGATGCTGAAACAGGGCTTTTCACCGCTACTGATAAAGAAACAGGCCAAGAATTACAAGGGCGTGTGGAAAATCTCATTGTTGCGGAAGGAAAGTGGAAAGAATCTTACGCCAAAGAAGCCCATAACCGTATCGTGCGTAATACAAATGCGAATCTAACTATTGAAGACGGTGAAACATCAGCAATTGCATGGCGCACCAAGAATCCATCCACCATCAAGGTGATTGTGCCTACGGATGAAGGGACAAAATTGGTTACAATTCCACTAAGGGAGGCTTAAACATGAGTGATTTTGACGAATTAGATGAGATGACAGGCTCTATGAGTGATTGGGTGTCCAAGAAACAACAGGCAACTGCTATGAGTCCTATTACACCTGCGAAGAATGATAAACTGTTTGAAGTAAGAACCAAGATTTCTGCTGACCCTTCGCACCCCGATGTGGCTAAAATTATGGAAGCCCTTGATTCCAAACAACCAAGTGGTCTAAGAGATGCTATGAGTGTAGCCGATGCTTCCGAAGCCCCCGAATTCTTGAACGAGTTCGCCCAAGCATACGCACGAAATGACGGTCAAGGAGAAGGCAAATGGCTATTCGTCCGACAAATCCAACAAGGAAAGAAAGGCAAAAATGCAAAGGTCAAAGTGGAATTATCCTACGACCAAGACGGCGACCTCAATGTTGTGGATGTCCCCAAATCCATGATTTATGCCGTTGATGGCCGAAAATGGAAGAAAACAGGTATCAACAACCTTCTTCCACAGCAACCTGTTGAATCAACACCCGACTCCGATATAGGCGGTGAATCAATCGTCACCGAAGACAATCCAACACCCGATATGCAAGATGAGAACCCTGTTATGGATTCATCTTCCACTCCCGAATCTCCTTCCGACCCTGCACCCCCTGTTCCCGCACCCACAGATGATGACCCACTAATCGGACTCATTGGTGGTAAAACCGTTGAAGCATTGAATCTATTGAATCTTCGTGATGGGGTAAAAATTGCAGACCTTGACATGAAATCTTTCAAAGTAGTGAATGGGACAAGTGGCCCCGTTAAAATCGTTGGCGACAATGGTGAGGAAATGGAAGTTTCATCTATCCTAAACGGCTCAAACTTTGGCCCTATCGGTGGTGAAGGGAATTACACCGCCTTTACTGCACAAAATATGGGTGATGTTCTGTATAAGCGATTTACCAATCTTGTTTCCGACATGGGTGACAAAGACAATCGTGGTGTCACGGTGGAACAATTGCGTGTTATACGACAGCACATGGATGCTCTTTCAAGAGTGTTCGGTTTTGACGACCCTACTCAATTAGAAGCCTTTTTCGCCGCATGGTTGATGAAAGAATCCACTTGCCGATTGACAGGTATTCCCGGAACAGGTAAAACAACGGTTATCAATTCGGCGGCATCTCTTTTAGCCAATTCTTATGGTTACAATGTAGGTCGGAGATACCTTGCACGAAAGTCTGTAATGCAAGGACAAGCACATGAATATACCCTATTCCCTGCGGGACAAGATTATGATGTGAATTACGGAGATAAGAATTCGCAAAGCACCTATCGTGCATGGGAACAATGGCGATTTACAGAATGGAAGCAGATTTCTGCAACATCGGGGGCATACCTCTATGATTTCCGTTTCCTTCAAAGATACTCCGATTCGGGATATGGAAAAATCCCTATGTCCCCTCACCATTTTGGTGAATTTTTGTTGGCGAAACCCATTCTAAACAATGAAGGGCTGAACACCAATCAAATTAAGGCATCCCCTATCAAAATTGCCGACCTTCGTGAATTATTCGGGGCGAAAGGATTGCCTCAATCCATTACCGAGAAGGATGGAAATGCTATTTACCTCACATCTCCACTATACAACGATTCGGGCGCAAATGAAGGTTTTGCTCTCCGTGAATTCCTGTTGGAACATTTCTATGATGTGCGCTTGGATGAGAAATCGGGTATGAAAAACATTTCCGATGAAATGTTGAACGAGTGTGGTATTGCGAAGATTGATTATGATAAGCGAGCCGAAGAAATCCTCTATGGTATTGAAATTCGTCAAATCACCGACAAGCAAATTGTCGGCGGTGAAGAAAGAGCAGTAGCCTCTTATCAGTTTGACCCAACACCACGACCTATTGTGACCCAACCTGTGAAGTTTTTCAACGAAGCAAACCGTAGCGGTTCGGGAGTTGAAGATGCTATTCTCGGACTTATTGCAGAACAGACGGTGGAATATCGAGGTCAAACCTTCACATCCCCACCTTTCGTTGCATGGATGGACACCAACCCTCACCAAAAAGGAAACGACCTTGCTTTCGTTGATAGGATAGACATGGAATTGTATTTCGGAACATTGAGTGCGGGTGGGCTAAACAATCAATTGAGTGAAAGATACAGTAGGGATGAGTCCAAAGGCTCTCGTCCCGAATTCCAATTGATTAAAAGGATGACGCTTAACAAAGGCACTTCACGATACTTGAAACCTTTGCGGTTTTCTCAACTATCCGATGTTTGGGACACCGTGATTAACATTCCTTTCAATGCTTCGGGTGCAGAAGAAGATAGTCATGGCGCACTTCTTGATATTTCGTTGCTCTATACGCTGTTTTCACAAAGATTCATGGTTCAAGATAAGGAAGACGAGATTTGGGGTCAGCAACATATCTTCTTGAGTGACAAAGATGTTTTCGCATCTCCACTTGTTGATATTTCCACAACAACAAATTCTCAATTTGAGGCGCAACATTCTCATTGGCTCAAATACGGTGATGGGAATGGGGAAGAGTATCAAGCCCCTGCCCTTATCACTCGTATGCTTGGTTTCCGTTTCAGTAATTCATTGGTTAAGATGACAAGAGCATTGGCGTTCCTTCGTGGAAAAGATTATGTGAGTCGTCAAGAAGTCATTGATGCACTTCCATACTGTGTAGGACACCGACTTGGCCCTGCAAGGGAAGGCGAAGACCCGAAAGGCCGTGATATTGGAATCGTCCGAGATGGAATGCGTGTTCCAAACGAGCAAGATTTCGTGCGTGAAATGATTCTCAATGGTTATGTGCTTCGTAATACGACTTCGGGAATGGGCAACCCTGCGGGGAAGCCGTCTTTGTTTGATATTTGGGATTCATTCTTGAAAAACTGTCAAACACACATGAGTTCCACCGATGCGTATTGGAAATATGAAAAAGGCGTTCTGCTTGATATTAAGGGCAAAGTCCGAAATGGTGGAACAGGAATTACCCCTGTTCATTGGGCAATTTCCACTATGATTGTTGAAAATGAAAGGAGAGCCAATGATTACAAATCCCGATACAGTAGTTATCTTGAGCGAATTTCCCGACCTGCTTCGGTTGCAGGGACGAAAGACACTCCCGAAGACATCCAAAAGGCTCAACTTCTTGCGAATACTTCTGCGGCACAATACTTCAAAATTCGTGGAGATATTGCGGGCGACCCATTCTTGTTTTCCGATGACCGAGGCAAACTACTTGCACTTGCAGATTCCAAGATAGATTCCATGTGCGGTAAGAGTCTAAAGGCGACTTTAGAGCCTAATGCGGCGAATTTCATGGCTATTGCCCCGACAACAGGTAATGAATACCTCATGGGCGCAGGTCAAACCTTTGAATCATTTGATGGAACAATCGGTGGCCCAAGTGCGACTTCGTTCAAGTGGCGTTGCTATGGTGACGCTATGGGTGCATGGGGTAACATGGTTACAAATGGCGCAAATCTTCAAGGCCAAATTGCGAAATTAGGGGCAGGTTCAACAGATGACTTCCTTGATGTAAAGGGGGCGCAATTTGAATCCAATCAAAACTTAGCCGTCACCGCACAATTTGTCATTCCTCCACAGGGAGAAGTCGTGGAAAATGAGCGATTTAATGCTCGGATGCAAAAATTGTTTGATGTATTCGGACAATACTCTTCCGAAGGTGTTCAAATTGGAGAGGTTTCACTCGGAGTGAGTGGTATTTTGGAAAACTACAATGACTTGGATGAATATGCTTCCCAAGCAGAATTCCTAATGAATGAGTGGCTTTCTAAGACCGCTACTGACCAAGCCAAAACAGATGCGCTACTGAAAACAGGATTCAATGCTTGCTTCCGTCTAAGCCACATTGATACAGGCGTTGAAGATTCCATGCAAGTGAGGATGGCTGATGGGAGAGATAAAACCATTGAAGGCGAAGATGATTTGAGATTGTGGTTCAGTTTGCGGTGTATTCAAGGTGACAATAATAATGCAGGGGATGTCGCCATGCTTGCTTTATTCGTATCGGTTACATCAGCCTGTATGCGTCCTGTTCGTGGTGCTGATGGCTCTATGACGGTTGATGCAGATGGAAACCCTACTGCGTGGGAAGTCTTACCATTTGCAGACGATGAAACCTACAACCGAAGCCGTTATTCGGGTGCAGAAGCAGAATGGGCTGAATATCGCTATCAAGATATTGGAAATCTCACGGCGAAAGATTTCCGCTTATACACTCAATGGGCATTAAGAGCGATTGGTGACGAAACACTATAATGCACAGGTTCAAATAGTAGGCTTGACAATTGAGAAATATGGTGGATATTCTTCAAGAAGGCCACGCACCCGAAAATATGCGGGTGGCTTACCGACAGTTACAACAATTGTATGGAGAAGAAACAATTCCTCTCATTCTCGGAACAGAAATGCACGGCGGGAAAACCGACATGGTTCGTATTGAGGTTGGAAAAGACCAAATGATGCTATGTTTGTTGGAAAACTACCATGAAGTCCCCGCAGAATACCGAGATTCAGCACCATTCTTTGTTTTAGGTCACGAATTCGGACATATTATCGCTCATCCCGGAAAAGATGCCGTCTATTGGATTGAGGGTATGAAGGAATTGCCTGTTGAAGCGTATCAAAAACCTCGGTGGTTAAATTGCGTTTCGGATATTCTCGTTAATTGGACTGTGATTACAGGAACAGGGGTTCTTCAAGACGCTCAAAAAGCCGTCATTAGCGAACAAATGTTGAACGGTTGGAAAGCAAGTCAATTCGTTAGGCGGTGCAATACCACAGAAGGATTTATTGCCCATGCCGACTTTATCAAGACAGGAAAAGATGCCTTCGGTAAGCCCATCAAAGATAATCGGTATCAACCACAGGGCGGATTGCCCGGACAGTATGACAATCCCGCCACAGGTGACAAATATGAACCTACGGCGATGACACCATTCTATCAAAAACACATGGGGCATGGAAGGGGTGAGCAGTATTACCCACCCATCAATTATTGTGTAGTCAAGAAGATGGATGACAAATGGCGCACCGTGAAGATGCTCAAAGATGAAGCAGGGTTGAAAGCGGGCAAGAAATATGTCGTTACAGACACCAAAACTTACGATGGCCGCATAAATAGTGGAGAATTTGAGCCAATTGCCCAATATAAAATTGACGGAACATGGGTCGCAAGCCGATATTGTGAATCCTGTTGCCCTCAATGTGGGCATAAAGCCATTAGTATTTGGGATAATTGGTGGAATTTCGTGCCGAGAGCGCAGATGCAAGCAAATGTGGAGGCGCAAGGGACATGGGTTTATCTTCTCATTCAAATGTTCGCCTTTGAGTGGGCGATGGCCTATTCAACCCTCGTAAAATACGGTGATGAACCGTTTGTCCGAGAAACAGGGGAGAAATTCTTAGAACATATTGCCGATGATATGGATGGCGTAATGAGGGGTCGTTAAAATGGGATATTCCGACAACCCTTTCAATTCCACTAAGGGACAAGAATTGATGAAAAATATCTTCAATCTCATGTTCGTTGCACCCGAAAATCAACCTGCACAGATTGAAAAGAAGGACAAATTGCGACAAATAAACCATTATCGAGGGAATATCATCAACATTGTCAATAAAATGCGGAAATTTGTAAAGGGTTATCAACAAGTGATTGTTTCCGAAGCCAATTCTTCGGGAATCCATGTTTGCCCTCATTGTCGGAGAAGGGATGCAATTTGGTTGTGGGAAACGGTGGATGCGGGGCATTATGCCTCACCTGCTGAATGGCTATCATCCGTTGCACCGACCCGATGGAATGAAGGCACAGACGATGAACGCAGACGCTATCAATTCGTTGTTCGTTATCGTTGTAATGATGCGACTACTTGCGAAGATTGTCATATTTCTGTCACAGGCCATTATGATTCATGCCCAAAGTGCGGCAGTAGTAATGTCGTGAAAGTGGGTTGTGGTGAAGAGTCGTATGCTACCCATTTCATTCGGGAATATACGGCCAACGATAATCACCCACAAACCCGAAGCGAAGCGCAAGGGGCGGTGGAGAGGAACCGTGAAATTAGAGTTCGGAGGGACTTTTATCAAGGGAGGGTATCGGGATATGAATTCCATCATAAGATGGCCCCAAACGGAAAAGTCATAGAGGATTGGTCGGACATTAAGCAATATCTCCCGTATGTGCGTTTTACTTACACTCACCAAATTTCGGGAAATTCAAAAAAGGTGGATTATCCCGTTTCCGAATTGAATTACGCTGTTTCTAAGCAAAATATGATTCAATGTGTGATGGGACGAACAACAGGCCGAGGAAGCAATTACCATGCAGGTCAAGTATTCAAATTAGCCACGAATTACAACGACCCCCTTGAAGACTGTCCGAGTTGTGGGGCGACTGATTACCCACCCCTCCAAGAATTGTCTAATTTTTATTATCGGCCACGCCCGATGAAGATTATGAATTCACAACCCCTCTCACCTTCAACGGCTCAAGGAGGGACATTCAAACGAAAACCTGTGTATAATCTCTATTTGGAATCTCCTGTGGCTGATTCTTACAAATTGATTTTGCCCCTTCCCCAAGTCATGTCCCTTAATCCCATTCCCAATGAAGCCGAAATTGGGACGATTGTTCAAGGAAGGAATGTTTGTCCAAACGATGTAGGCGGTTCAGCCCTTGAAGACCAAGTGATTGAAGAAGCCAATAAGCAATTACAGGAGAAACAAGAAGAAATGAAAAAGCAAGCGGTGGCTACTTCGGGAGATTTAACAGAAGCCGATGCTCAAACCAATACAGGATTCACCTTTGATGTTTGCGAAGGGCGTTCAAGGAAGGCATATTACGATTACGATATTTCTAAGTGGATTGATGATTCCCCACCTTGTAAATCTTACCGAAAAGATGGGGTAACACTTACACAAAGCCGAGAATACCCTCGTTGGTCGGAAATTCCTTCATTTTCTCCTTCTGCATTACCCAATACATACTTCACAGAATATCTCGGCCCCAACCCCAAAACACACTTCATTTGTGATTGGATAAAAGCGAATCAAATCCTCTCATCATATATGGCGACACCACCGACATATCATGTAGTGGATAAGATTTCCGAAAGAATTGATGAAGACCAAGGGCTGATTTTTGAAGTCTTTGAATGCAAAACTTGTAAGGGCATTGTGGAGGCAGGGGGCGTTATTCCATATCGCCAAAAATTCAAACAATGTGACGAACATGGGCAAGCCATCAACGACTTCCCGCAAACCGTAATTGACGCAGAAGTGAAATTCCAAAATTCTTATCCATTAGAAAACGAAAAGGGCGAGCCTGTGCCGACAGCATGGGGTATTCAAGCATCAAGTGACCACGATGGAAAGAAAATGTTGTTGAAGCCCGACTTGAACATTAGGATTGGGTGATAATATGGGAACATTTGGTAGTGGAGAGCGATATGATGATAACCCATTCATCTTCTTTGCTTCGGATGAATACATTGTTAATCCGCAAGCCAAACAAGAGATGCCGAGTCCATTGAGGGCGATGTATGAAGACCTTGCCCCACTTCTTCTTCGTAGCCCACCATCCAAGCGATACCCTCAACAACCCACAGG
>TARA_B100000686_G_scaffold30772_1_pt1 | contig 10428 bp, 9 predicted proteins | sample TARA_B100000686 | Tara Oceans TARA_B100000686 (sample SAMEA2622733) | marine metagenome | biome: marine biome (ENVO:00000447); feature: marine epipelagic mixed layer (ENVO:xxxxxxxxx); material: "saline water (ENVO:00002010), including plankton (ENVO:xxxxxxxx)" | depth 150 m
GTTGAACAAGCTGAAGCCGCGCAAAAAGCACTTGCTGAGGCTGCGGCCCGAGAGGCACGAATTGCAGCAGAACAGGCAGCCCAAGCTACCCCAGTCATTGACCCTCCAGCAGAGGTAGCACCTGAAGCAGAAGTGAAAGCAACCGAAGAAATAACAACCGAAGACTCGTCGGAAACGAACGAGGAAAACTAGTCCGCCAATACCGATAAAAGAGGTGCACCAGATCCAATGGCAGATTTCACCGCCAAGGACGTTCAAGCTCTTCGTCAATCCACCGGCGCTGGCATGATGGATGCCAAGAAGGCGCTCGTCGAAAATGATGGAGATCCCGCAGCTGCCGCCCAGTGGCTCAGAGAAAAAGGGATAGCGAAGAGTGCCAGCCGCTCTGATAGAGAAAACAGCGAAGGAATTGTTGTAGCGCGGGTCGAAGGCGATATCGCCGCGATCGTGGAGCTGAAGTGCGAGACAGATTTCGTAGCTAAATCCGATCAATTCGGTGAACTAGCCGAAAATATCCTTTCATCGGTGGTAGCTCGCGGAGAAGATGCTGTTTCCGAGAGTGCCACTGACCTCGAGAACATGAAAATAACTCTTAAAGAGAACATCGATTTAGGTCAAGTCATTAGATACGAGGCAAGTCCCGGTTCAGTGCTTGACGCATACGTGCACCAGCAAAATGGGCGAGGCGTGAACGCCGTATTGATTGAAGTCAGCAACGGGGACCCCGATACGGCACATGATGTTGCATTACACATCGCAAGTAGTCGACCCAAATATCTCACTAGAGATGATGTTCCAGCGGAAGTGGTGGCAGCGGAACGTGCAACACTTGAAAACATCACTCGTAATGAAGGTAAACCAGAACAAGCGATAGCCAAGATCGTTGATGGTCGTATGGAAGGCTTCTTCCGAGATGCAGCGCTCTTAGAGCAAAAGTTTGTGAAGGACGAAAAAGTAGCTATCTCAGAACTGCTTGCGGATTCAATGGTCAGCCGATTTGTCCAGGTGGAGATAGGTAGCTGACGTGACGGATCAGGTTCGCCGCTGGGAAGGTGAATGTCCTTGGAAACGGGTAGTTCTTAAACTTTCAGGTGAAGCGTTAGCTGACCCGATGGGTGAAAATATAAGTGGTGAGGTGCTCCAAAACCTCGCTACAGAGATTGCCTCAGTTCGTGAAGCTCATGAGGTCGATATTGCCATTGTTGTAGGTGGTGGAAATATTTGGCGAGGCATGTCGGGTTCCGATGGAGGTATGGATAGAGCTCAATCTGATCACATGGGCATGTTGGCGACGGTCATCAACGCTATAGCTCTTCAGGATGCGCTTGAAAGAGCAGAGGTGCCGACACGGGTGATGACAGCGATTGGTATGGCACAGGTTGCTGAGCCTTACATCCGACGGCGAGCGGTACGCCACCTCGAAAAAGGGCGTGTTGTTATTTTCGCTGCTGGCACAGGTAACCCGTTCTTCACGACAGATACGGCTGCTGCGTTGCGGGCTGCCGAAATAGATGCAGATGCGGTCTTAAAGGGGACGCACTCAGGGGTTGATGGGGTTTACACATCTGACCCCAATAGTGATCCCAACGCCGAGCTTCTCGACGAAGTTTCTTTCCTTGATGTGCTTTCACAAGAGTTAGCTGTGATGGATAGTGCAGCGATCGCTGTTTGTAAGGACAATGTGATGCCGATAGTCGTTTTCGACCTAATGACCAGAGGAAACTTCGAGTCCATACTCGATGGTGCTGCGATCGGTACGCTGGTCAGGTGAGTGAGTTCGCAGAAGAAATTTGTGTTGATGCACGGGAACGTATGGAACGTGCCGTTGAACATGCACAGAATGAATATGCGACGGTTCGAACTGGGCGCGCCACTCCGGCCCTCGTCGAAAAGCTAAAAGTCGACTATTACGGAGCAGACGTTCCCCTCCAGCAACTGGCAAGTTTCTCAGTTCCCGAGGCACGAGTCCTCGTAGTGCAACCGTTTGACCGGGGTTCAATTGAGGGCATCTCTAAGGCACTCATGGAGTCAGATTTAGGTATTAACCCCAATAGTGACGGAGAGGTTATTCGCCTGGTTTTTCCTCCTTTGACCGAAGAACGGCGACAAGATCTGGTACGAGTGGTCAAACAGATGGCTGAGGATGGTCGCGTTGCTATCCGTAACCTTCGGCGTTCCGCTCGGCAGGATTTAGATGCACTCGAAAAAGACAAAGACATTTCCTCGGATGATAAAGAGAGGTTCAGTAAGGACCTTGATCGATATACCCAAACATCGGTTGACGAAATCGACCGCGCGCTCACTGCTAAAGAGCAGGAGTTACTCGAAGTCTGAAGCCGAGGCTGGGGGGAGATATGCCCGATAGTGATGACGGCGAGATTGAACCCGGGCGCCGCGACGAAATCGAAGACGAAAACGACACCGGTCCGTTGCTCTCCTTTGATTTCGAAGAGTCTCCAATGCCGCACTGGTCGGAACCCGGCTCGGGTGAACGACCAGAGGGAGGTGAACGGCCGGATCCCCCCGAAGTTGACAGCCCACTTTCGGGAGGTTCGCGTCTGTTTCCCCAACTTCCGGATGACCCCCATCTTGTCGACACTTCAGATACTGGACTTATGGACGCTGTCAGATCTGACACTATTCCAACAGTTTCGCCAGGCACACAAGACGGACCGCCAACTGTCGGTTCTACAGAGGTAATTGAACCGGACCCCGTTACTGAAGAGGAAGGCGTCGTTGTCCAAGCTTCCGAAGACGGCGACTTCTCTCAACCCCAAGTCCCGACTGATGAGTTATTCAACGACACCCTTTTCGATGATGAATTTGATGAAGCAATCTTTGATGATTCTCCAATAATTGGTCGAACCGGTGTCGATGAAGACGACGCACCAGTATTTGATACCGGACCGATTGAAGAAGTCGCAGAAGACATCATCGAGCCGAGCGGCGACCCGTTGATGGATCTTGAAGCCGAAGAGGTAGCTCTTAATGAGTCTGAGTCGGATGAAAATGAGCCACCCGTAGAAGCACCGCTTGATGAAGGCAATCAGGACCCCAGTGCTGGAACTGTTTTCGAAGACGAACCTACGGCCGAGTTGATTTTCGATGAACAAGAACCGCTTGCTGAGACGGAAATCGTTGATATGGACCAAAGTCCTTCAGTTGAGACCGACGACGACCCTTTGCCTGACAGTGAGAGTGAATCAGTAGACGAGCCTGAGCGGTCGGCTCCGCGGGTAATCGAACTTTTTGACACGCCGCCAAGCCAACGGATCATGCAAAGTTCGTCAGGGGCTGATCTCAACCTTGGCGGGGAAGACAATGATGGGCACGAGGATGCTGAATGGAGTGAATTTGGCGGACCAGCACCCCATTGGCGAGAAGGTCGCCGCGACTACGAGGAGTCAACCAAAGTGAATGAAGATGACCGAACTGTGACACACGGGTCAGATAGGGGAGAAGACTCCAGTGGATCTTCGGGATCCACTGGGCGAAACCTGCCCGCAGCGATCGGCGTAGGCCTGGCCCTGGCAGCAGCATTTTTCGGGCTACTGAAAGTCGGCCCCTGGGCCATACTCATAATGGTCTTGGCGGCGTTAGGGCTTGCAGCTCTTGAGTTCTTCACCTCCGCGCAAAATTTGGGCTACAGGCCAGCAACCCTGCTCGGTCTGGCCGCAGTCATTGGACTGTCTCTCGGGGCCTATCACCGTGGATTTGAGGCTTACCCCGTGGTCTTCGCTTTGCTGGTTGTAACTGGCATGTGTTGGTTCTTATTTGATGTTGATTCACAGCACGTAACAGCGAACTTCGCGGTGACTTTGTTGGGATTTGCCTGGGTTGGTGGTTTGGGGTCATTCGCAGCTCTAATTCTGGCCCGACCGAATGGTGACGCGATTCTTATTGGAGCTGTCATTGGCACCATTGCTTACGACGTCGGTGGCTATGTCATCGGCAGTACTACGGGTCAATCCAAAATCGCTCCCCGTGTCAGCCCGAACAAGACCTACGAAGGTCTGTTGGGGGGCATGATGCTTTCGGTGGTGGTAACGACCTTAGTGCTGAATAGATTCCCAGGAATCCATCCATGGTCTATTTCAATGATGGATTGTTTCTGGCTTGGTTTGGCAATTGCGTTGATAGCTCCGGTTGGAGACCTAGCACAGTCGATGATTAAACGTGACATGGGAGTGAAAGACATGGGCACTCTGCTCCCAGGACATGGTGGGGCATTCGACCGTTTTGATGCGCTCTTGTTTGTCTTACCCACTGCATATTTTGTTGCCGACCTTGTGCTCAATTGAGAGGTACCTGAGTGACGACAGTCGCGGTTTTAGGCGCTACGGGATCTATTGGTTCCCAAACTCTCGAAGTAGTTAGAGCGGAACCGGATCGTTTTCAAATCAGCGCGTTAGCTGCGTGGTCTTCTGTTGAGCTACTTGTTGCGCAAGCGAAGGAGTTTAGGCCTGACGCAATAGCCATTGGCCGACCCGAATTGCTAGATCAATTAAAGACAGAAGTACCGGCAGGTATCGAAGTGTTGGTAGGAGCCGCGGCCTACGAAGAGTTAGCGACACGTGCCGATGTAGTTGTTAACGGCATTGTTGGCTTTGCAGGTCTGGGAGTGACCCTGGCAGCGCTCGGCGCAGGTCGGCGGCTGGCTCTTGCCAATAAAGAGAGTTTGATAGCAGCTGGACCCTTAGTTCAGCCGCTTCGCTCCACTCCCGGTGCCGAGTTGATTCCGGTGGACAGTGAGCACTGCGCTCTTCACCAGTGCCTTCGATCCAGTGATCCTGAAGGTCAAGCTCGCGATCTCCATCAATTGGTTCTAACTGCCAGCGGCGGACCATTTAGAGGATTGAGTTCAACAGAACTGGAGCAAGTAACCGTCGAAGAGGCTCTTGCACATCCAACCTGGGCGATGGGCCCGAAGATCACGGTCGACTCTTCAACCTTGATGAACAAGGGTCTAGAGGTCATAGAGGCTCACGAACTATTTGGAGTCGATTACAAAAAGATTGAGGTCGTGGTTCATCCGCAATCAATAGTTCATTCGATGGCGACCTTTACTGATGGCACAACTATTGCTCAGTTATCGGAACCAGATATGCGGTTGCCGATTGCCTACGCGCTCGCATACCCCGAAAGGATCTCGACATCGTTTGGGTCCATTGACTGGGGGAAGACACAATCCCTTCATTTTGAACCCCCAGATAAGAAGACATTTCCCTGCCTTGACTTAGCCTATTCGGCCGGTAAAACCGGCGGAACAGCTCCAGCGTGGATGAATGGTGCGAACGAAGCCGCCGTGGACGCGTTTTTGGATGGCCACATTCCATGGCAGGAAATTGCCGCAGCGATTGGCAATGCCCTAGAACAGCACGACGGAGCGAATCCAGACTCTGTTGAAGCAATAGTGCGAGCCGACCAGCGTGGCCGCGAATGTGTCGCGGCTCGGCTTGCGAAGAGGACCCGCTAATGACTGAGTCTTCGGGGATCCAGACCAATTCCCAGGTTCGGGCGACGTTGGGACTTCTAGCCGTGGTGGGTTTGCTGGTGCTGCTGGGTTTGCTGTCGAGACCCATGCTGGTAGTGACATTGGTAATCGTGTTCGTAGTTTTTGCCCACGAGTTGGGCCACTTCATCACCGCACGCATCACCGGTATGAAAGCAACGGAATTCTTCATCGGTTTTGGCCCGAGACTTTTCAGCTTTCGAAGGGGTGAAACAGAGTTTGGTGTCAAGCCGATACTTCTGGGCGCCTACGTCAAATTGGTTGGAATGACAAACCTTGACGAAGTAGATGCCAAAGACGAAGCAAGAACTTATAGGCAGCAGAGTTACCCGAAACGACTGCTTGTTGCCGCAGCCGGGTCCTCGATGCACTTCTTGATGGCCCTTGTGGGTTTGCTCACTTTGTTTTGTTTCATGGGGGAACCAGTGGTTGAGGAAGGTTCCTGGGAAGTAGCAAGTGTTCTTGAACAAGAGAGTGGCGGCGAACGAAGTGCGGCCGCACGAGCCGGAATTCAGCCAGGGGATCGAATCCTCTTCGTCGAAGGCCAATCAACCGCGGCGTGGGGCGACCTAGTCGAAATCGTGCGAAGCCGACCGAACGACACCGTTCAGCTAGAGGTTTTGCGTGGCGAGACAAACTTATCTATCGCGACCACTTTGGGCGCTGACGGAGATGGCCACGGACTACTGGGTATTAGAGGACAAAAAGCGACAAACTTAGTGAAGTATGGCCCGTTCGGAGCCGTTCGCAAGACAGGGTCCGAATTCGTGACCATGTTCGGTCAATCGGTGCGTGGAATATGGACAATCATTGCGAACCTAGGTGAGGTAGCGGACCGCATATTCTCACCACCGAACGACCCAAGCGCTAACGACAACCTTGAGACCCGGCCTGTCTCGCTTGTTGGGGCAGTACAGATAGGTGCGAGTGAGCGTTTAAGTGGTTCTGAACGGATGCAATTGTTCGTGGCTTTCAATATTTTCATTGGGGTTTTTAACTTGCTCCCGTTGTTGCCGCTCGACGGTGGACACATAGCGATCGCAACTTATGAACGCATTCGAGAAGGCACGACGGGCCGCAGGCACATAATTGATACAACCCGGTTACTGCCGATTACCTATGCGGTCGTAGCCTTCCTCGCGTTCTTTGGTTTGGGAGCGATTTATTTAGATATAGCGAATCCTCTCGGATTTTAAGACCGTGCCCTAGCAGGGAACTCGCTATCAAGGTGACAGACTGTTACTGATGTTTGAACGTCGGATGACTCGCAGTGTGAACGTCGGAGGGGTGCAAGTGGGGGCAGGGGCTCCAATCAGCGTCCAGTCGATGACGACCACCAAGACAGCAGATGTTGAGGCGACTCTTGAACAGATTTATGCCCTGGCGAGTTCTGGTGCAGAAATTGTTCGGTGTACATGTAACGAAATACAAGCTGCTGAGGCGCTCGCTCGTATTGTTCCGCGTTCCCCGGTGCCGCTCATCGCTGATATCCACTTTCAACATCGGTTGGCCTTGGCAGCGTTAGATGCCGGTGTCGCGTGTTTGCGTCTCAATCCGGGCAACATCCGTAAAGAGCAGCACATAAAGACCGTTGCGGCTGAAGCGCGAGACCGCGACGTTCCCATCCGCATAGGTGTCAACGCGGGATCGCTCGACCCTGACATTGAAGACAAATATGGCATGACTGCAGCGGCGTTGGTTGAATCGGCTAAACGCGAGCTGGGTTACTTTGAGGAGGTTGGATTCGACGAGGTCAAGATTTCGGTTAAGGCAAGTGACGTTCGGCTGATGGTGGAGGCTTACCGACTGTTAGCCGACACGGTCGACTTTCCCTTGCATCTTGGGGTGACAGAAGCGGGACCACCGCCGGCTGGAATCCTGAAGGCTACGGCGGGGATAGCAACCTTGCTCAATGAAGGTATCGGTGACACGATCCGTTACAGCCTGACAGCGGACCCTGTTGAAGAAGCGAGAGCGGGTCGTCAGTTGTTGGAGGCTCTGGGCCTGCGAGAGCGAAGCTCGTTAGATCTTATTGCCTGTCCTTCTTGCGGCAGGGCTGAAGTAGATGTCATCTCAATAGCGGCGATGGCCCAAGAAGCTCTCACCGAACTCGATTTGCCGATACAAGTTGCTGTCATGGGTTGTGTCGTTAATGGGCCAGGTGAAGCGAAAGGAGCGGACCTAGGCATTGCTGCAGGCCGCAAAAGAGGACATCTTTTTGTGCGTGGTCAGGTAGTCAAGGTGGTACCCGAAGATCACATGGTTGACGCGTTGGTTGAATGGGCGCAGAAAGTCGTTTCGGAAGGAATTGATGGAGCGTTGGCTGCAGCAGACAAATCAGCGGAAGCCGAAGCTGAAGCAGATAGGGCAGCTTTGTTGGAGCTGCAAGGTGAAGATGCTAACGATGCAGAGGCGATCGTTGAAATGATTCGGAAACGATAGGACAGCCACACCGACGATGACCTTAAGTTGGTTAGTGGTCGCAGACTGATATCATTGCCGTAACAGGTCAGCTTTCTTTGCTGGACGTGGGCGTTGCCCACGTCCTTTTTCTTGGCCCAGAAGAATTTCTAACTCCCGAATATGGCGAAACGGAGGGGTGATGAACTCAGACTCTCAAAGTCACCTCGAGCTCATTTTTTCGCTACTTAAGCCGGTGGTAGAAGGCTCTGGACACAGTTTGTATGACATCCATCAAAATGGCGGCACGTTGGCTGTTCTCGTAGATAGTGATGATGGATTGGGTGTTGATGACCTGTCGGAGCTCAGTCGAGCTGTATCGGTGGTTTTGGACGAGCATGACCCAATACCGGGCCGGTACACCTTGGAGATTTCAACACCTGGAGTTGAACGTCGTCTTCGACAGGAAGACCATTTCACTGGTGCGATAGGTGAGATTGTGAATGTCCGAACTAATCCAGGGCCCGATGGCAGGCGTCGAGTCGTCGGCACTTTGCTTTCGGTTTCGAACGGCTTACTAACCATTGAGAACTCAGATATGGGCGCAACTGAAGTTCACATGTCTGAAGTAGAAAAGGCGCGGACAGTCTTTGAATGGGGACCTGCCCCGAAGCCGGGTGCAGCTGCGACGAAAAACGGATCGAATAATAACCACAAGGGAGGAAGTCGACGATGACTACCCCAGACATGATGGAAGCCCTTCAGGCTCTTGCTGCAGAAAAGGGAATGACAACTGAGTTGCTCTTGGAGGCTGTCGCGAACGGACTCGAATCGGCCTACAAGAGAATGCCTGACGCTGCCGACGACGCCTATGTCGTCATAGACGAGATGTTTAATATTTCCGTTATTGCCCAAGAAATTGATGAGGAAGGCAATGTCATTCAAGAGTGGGATGACACACCTGAAAACTTCGGAAGAATTGCGGCGCAAACAGCGCGCCAGGTCTTGACCCAACGGATTCGTGAAGTTGAACGCGACATGAAATATGACGAATATGCGGGTCGCGAAGGTGACATAGTGACCGGCATTATTCAGCAGACAGACTCCCGTTACACGCTGCTCGATTTAGGCCGAGTTGAGGCGTTGCTCCCTCAGTCGGAACAGGTTCCTTACGAAAGACCGGAGCCGAATAGTCGTCTAAAGGCCTATATCGTCGAGGTGCGAAAGACGGCTAAAGGCCCTCAGATAGTCGTGTCGCGGACGCATCCTGGATTGATACGTGAACTTTTCAAACTTGAAGTGCCCGAGATTAGTGACGGAATAGTTGAAATGAAGGCCTGTGCTAGAGAGCCGGGACACAGGACGAAAATTGCTGTTTGGTCAAATGACACCAACATTGACCCCGTCGGCGCTTGCGTTGGAGCGCGCGGTGCCCGCGTACGACAGGTTGTCAATGAACTAAGAGGCGAAAAAATCGACATCGTGCCGTTTTCGGAAGATCAGCACGACTTTGTTGCTAAAGCTTTGTCGCCGGCCAAGGTGCGGGAGGTTCGTTTCCACGAACTTGAAGGTGTGGCTGAAGTCGTAGTGCCCGATCATCAGCTCTCGTTAGCCATTGGTCGTGAAGGGCAAAACGCGCGACTAGCAGCACGTTTAACTGGCTGGCGAATTGACATAAAGAGTGAAACCCAGATTCTCGATGAAGAAAATGCCTATGCAGAAGGTGATTGGGCTGAGGGGGAGTGGGTTACGGACGCCGAGACAGGCGAACAGACGTGGGTTCCAGCCGATGGAAGCGAAGCTATGTCTGCTGATGACTGGGCAACTGCTGCTGAGGAAGCTGTGTCCGAAGACAACCTCAATGAAGGGGTATCTGAAGAAGGTGAGAGTGAACCGGCCTCAGATGAGGAACTCGCCAAAGACGAAGTCAATGAGGACCCGTCCGGTGAAGAAACTGGGGATGAAGAACACTCCTTAGAGGCAATCGAAGACCAAGAAACCCTTGAACAAGACGAAGAACAGCCGGTCAACTGACCACTAGCGGGCGTGATACCCGGTAGCGTGGCTGTTTGGTCTACAGCACCGTTATTTACCGGAACCTCGTCGTTGTCTGCGAAGATGGATGACATAAGGAACTATCACTGCCGCTTATTGGCCTAAACGACAAGTAAGGAACGCGTTTGCCCAAGAATCCCCGGGTATATGAACTCGCAAGAGAGCTAGGTCTGACCAACGACGAGACGCTCGCGCTCTGTGACGCGCTCGGCATCGGCGTAAAAAGTCATTCCTCAAGTGTGCAGATTGCTCAAGCCGACCGGCTTCGACGCAAGGCCGAACGAGAAGGACTAATACGGGAAGAACAGCCCCCTGAGCCAGAAGAGGATGGGCAGGCACCTGCGAAGAAGAAGGCGCCCGCGAAGAAGAAGGCGCCCGCGAAGAAGGCGCCAGCGAAGAAGGCGCCCGCGAAGAAGAAGGCGCCCGCGAAGAAGGCGCCCGCGAAGAAGGCGCCCGCGAAG
>TARA_B100000686_G_scaffold61145_3_pt1 | contig 10428 bp, 8 predicted proteins | sample TARA_B100000686 | Tara Oceans TARA_B100000686 (sample SAMEA2622733) | marine metagenome | biome: marine biome (ENVO:00000447); feature: marine epipelagic mixed layer (ENVO:xxxxxxxxx); material: "saline water (ENVO:00002010), including plankton (ENVO:xxxxxxxx)" | depth 150 m
ATTATAGTTGGGACTGGCGGATTTATAATTGCATGGTACCTAGGTTCTTTTTCAGTTGTTTCTATAAATCAAATTTTATGGTTTGTGCTCAGCGGGTTCTTCGGAGCAGGTCTTGGAACTATAACGCATTTTATAGGGATACAGAGAATTGGAGTTAGTAGAGCTACTCCTATTCACTCAGCATCACCTATTTGGGCTGTATTACTTGCGATTTTTATTTTAGACGAACAACCGCAAAACATTGTTTTGGTTGGAACTACTCTCATAATTGTGGGAGTATTTTTACTTTCACTTCCTCAAAAAGAAGATTCTAGTGGTTTTAAAGGATGGCTAGACAGTGGGTGTATATATCCACTTATTTCTTCAATTAGTTATGGCCTTTCTCCAGTTTTTGTAAAGATAGCGTTTTCCTATGGGAAAGTTCCTTTTATTGGTATAGGGATCTCTTTTTGGGTCGGTCTCGCAACCATGTTTTTTTACAAAAGATTCATGGAGGACGGAGGAAAAATAATTTTAGATAAAAGAAGTTTTAAGCTTTTTACTATTGCAGCTCTTTTTAATCTCGCTGCTTCTGGATTTTTATGGAGTGCGTTTTCTTTAGGCGATCTAACCATAGTTTTGCCATTAAGTAGAATCACGCCTCTGTGGGTTGTGATCCTTAGTATTGTTTTCTTAAAAAAACAAGAAAAAGTTACCTTAAAAACCTTTTTTGCAGCAATTTTGATTGTTGCTGGAGGAATTCTCGTCACTTCTGTAACATAATTAAAAATTATTAATCTTTTATCTGGAGTTTTGGTTTGAATCCTGCAGACCTTACACTACAAACAAATTTTTATAACTGGTTTTTGTCACTTTCTCCAATAGTTGTAATTACATTTCTAATGCTTGGTTTAGGATGGGGAGGCAAAAAAGCTGGCCCTGCAGGACTCCTTTGTTCTGTATTAATTGCTTTTTTCCAATTTGGTGTAAATTTTGAAGTTCTACTCGTATCTCTATTCAGAGGATTCCTACTGAGTGTAAAAGTTCTATACATTATTATCCCCGCACTTTTACTTTACCACGTCGCTGATGAGGCAGGAGGGATCAAAAATATCGGCAATAGCGTTTCAAAGATGACGTCAAATAAGGTTCTGCAACTGATGATCTTAGGTTTTGGATTTTCGACATTTCTGCAAGGAGTAGCAGGCTTTGGAGTACCTGTCGCTGTTGTCGCACCTCTTTTAGCTGGAATAGGATTTTCCCCTGTTCAAGCTGTTGCAGCAGCACTAGTTGGACACGCATGGTCTGTAAGTCTAGGAGATATAGCAAGCAGTTATCAAGCTCTCCTATCGGTAACAGATCTTCCGCCTCACGAATTATCTGTTTATATTGGATTTTTTCTATCTATAGCTGGAGTAATAGCCGCGCTTTCAGTCGCACATATGCATGATGGTTGGTATTCGATTAGAAAATATCCTGGAATTGTACTAGGTCTAGGAATTTCAACTTCTTTAGTTCACTTTATTTTGGCTTGGATCGATTTGACTGTTGTCGCGACATTTGGTGCAGGTATGTTTTGTCTTGGAGTGGGCTTTTGGATAACTAAATTTTACAGGAAAGATGAAAGTTCATCTATGAAAATTCAAATCGACCCGTCGCCATTAGTAGAAAAAAAAGAAATGGGATTTAATTTGGCTTTTTCACCCTATTATATTCTGATTCTTGTAGTCGCTTCAGTTGAATTCGTCCCTTTTATTCATGATTTTTTAGGCAAGGTTGCATTTCAGATTGAATTTCCGAAGATGACTACCGCGTATGGAATTGTCACTGAGGCTAAACCTTGGAAACTAAAGATTCTAACTCATGCAGGGGGTATGCTAATCCTTACAACTATTGTCGGTTGGTTTATTTATAAATTTTCTGGTAGATGGCCAGAAAATTCAAGTGTCTTTACACGTACCTATAAATCTGCTTATCCAACTACTATTGGTATTGTAACTATGGTTGCGATGGCTTCTGTGATGATGACAGGAGGAATGCTTCAGGTTCTTGCAGAAGGAGCTACGTCTGTCTCGGGAAACTTTTATCCATTTTTTGCTCCAATGGTCGGACTATTAGGATGTTTTATTACTGGTAGTAATACTAATTCTAATATACTTTTTGGTTCTTTCCAGGTTAAGGCTGCTACATTAATTGCAAAAAGTGAAGTTATTATTGGCGCATCACAAAGTGCTGGTGGTTCATTGGGAAGTATGATCGCCCCAGCTAAAGTTTTAGTAGGATGTTCTACAGCTGGTCTTGGAGGTAATGAGGGTGTAGTTTTTCGAAAGGTAGCTCCTTACACCATAATTTCAATCATAGCTATGGGTCTTCTAACACTATGGTTAGTTAACTAAAACTAACTTACAGAAATTTTCGATACCATTCGGTAGTCTCTTCAGCAGCAGTTTGAAAATGTTCAGAATTAGAAAATTCATATATATGATTATGTCTTGCCTTTGGCAAAAAAACTAATTTCTTAGGTTCTAAACATTTTTCGTAGGTTGCTATTGTCTCTTCCGGAGGAGACATAGTGTCTAGTTCAGCACAAATAAAAAGTGTAGGCCTTGGAGAAATCCTATCGACTACCCAATCAGCTTTATATCGGAAACATGCTTCTACACTTTGAAGATCAAGTTCTTTTACTTCTTCTGAACCATGCTCTTCTTTACTCATTTTTGGTTTACTAAGATCAGGATCTTGCGGATAAATATCATCTCTGTCTATCATTATTTTTTCTCCAGAAACAACGCGTTTTCTCGCTTGTTCTCGAACATAATCCTGGAATTTAAACCAGTCATATGGGCTACGTAATGATTTAAGCCATCTTTCTCCATCATGGACACCAACTGCCGAAACAACTACCTTAATTCTTTCATCAAACGCAGCAGCCCAAACGGCATTTGCTCCTCCAAAACTTGAACCGTAAACACCGATTCGATCAGAATCTACTTCGTCTAGAGTTTCTAAGAAAGTAACAGCATCATGTGTATCCTGAGCTTGCTCCAAAGGACGATGTCTTCCTCGAGCCCCCTCACTGTCTCCGTAACCTCTGTAATCAGGTGCAAGTGTTATAAATCCTTCTCGTGCTAATCTTTGTGGCATATCAATTGTCGCAATGTTTTTTCTACCACTATAACCTGAAAGACATATAACAGCGGGAAGAGGAGTGGAACCTTCTTTCCATTCAGGCGGAGTGTATAAATGTGCGGAAATTTTTAGTTCATCGCTGTAATAAGTTACATCTTTCCTCATATGATTTCCTTTTATGAAAGTAAAAGTCGAACACTCTCTACGAAGTAGACCTAATTTTTAATGATTGTTATAATTGGTTAATTACATTCTATTTACATCATGCTTTTTCGTCAACTTTTCATTTTTTGATATCTATTAAAGGTATTCTAATGACATTAAAAATACGTTCTATTTCAGCTAAGTCTGCAAAAGTCCCCTTAAAAAGAGAAATTGGTAGCGCAGGAGGGAATAAATCAACTCTGGATTACCTTATAGTTGAACTCAAGACTGAAGAAGGCGTCTCTGGTTTTGGATATACTATGGGTTTAGGTGGCAATGGAAGTAAAGCTATGGCGCCATACATCCAAAATGAATTAGCACCTTTAGTAATAGGCCATGATGTCTCAAGCCCGGAAAGAATTTGGAATACTCTGTGGAGTCCAAATAAAGCTAGAATGAGGGGTGGTTTAGGAGTAATGTCTATTTCTGCATTAGATACAGCGTGCTGGGATGCATTTTCAAAATCAGTTTCTATGCCACTACATACAATTTTAGGAGGATTTAGAAAAAAAGTCCCTGTATACGGAAGTGGTGGTTGGTTTACTTTCAGCGACAATGATTTAGTGGAAGAATGTCAGAATTTTATGAAAAAAGGCATTACTGCATATAAAATTAAGATTGGTACTTCAAGAGACGAAGAAAGAATTGCTCTGTTACGTAAAGAAATAGGAAACGAAATTACCCTTCTAGTAGATTCTAATCAAAAATACAATATAAAAGATGCTATTGAAGTTTCATCAATGCTTGCGAACTATGATGTAAAATGGTTTGAAGAACCTGTTCTTGCTGATTCTATAGATGATTTAGCTGAATTTTCTACAAAAAGTGCCGTACCCGTTGCAGCCGGAGAGAATTCATATATGCGCTGGGGATTTAGAGAAATTTGTGAGCGAAAAGCAGCTGCATACTTACAACCAGATGTTGGGCGTTGCGGCGGAATAACTGAATTCAGAAAAATTGCGCACCTTGCTGAGGCATTTAATTTAGATTTATGTAGTCATCTTTTAGAAGAAGTCTCTGTTTGTTTAATAGGTGCTACACCTGCAGGTTGCATGGTCGAATACGCGGATTTACTGCCCGCAGATTCTCTGACCCATGATTTTGTAGTGCATGACGGGCATATAGAAGTTTCTGAAAACCCAGGACATGGCGTTACCTTCACGAAGGATGCTCTTAAATCATTTTGTAAAGATACAAATTAGGAATCTCCCCATATATAATTTAGTGAAAAAATATATAGGAGTATTTTTATATGAAACCTAAAAATCTTGTATTCATTATGGCCGATGAACATAACGTAAATGTTCTTGGTTGTTATGGACATCCGATGGTGAAAACGCCTAATCTAGATCGACTTTCAGCGAACGGAACAAGATTTACGAATGCGTATACTAATTGTCCTCTCTGCGTTCCTGCTCGTGCTACGCTAGCTACAGGTAAATACGTTCATGAGATTGGATATTGGGATGGAGCACACCCTTATGATGGAAAAATTCCAAGTTGGGGACACCGTCTTCAAGAAACCGGGCATAATGTAGTTTCTATTGGCAAACTACATTACCGGAATACAACTGATCCAACAGGTTTTGATGAACAAATTATTCCAATGCATGTTACTGACGGTGTCGGATCAATACATGGAGCACTCCGTTCTGAAAACATTCCGAATACTTCTTGCGAACGACTAGCTAAAGAATTAGGTCCTGGTAATTCAGATTATCTCCGTTATGATACAGAAATTTCTGAAAAAGCATGTGAATGGATCGAGTCTGTAGATTCGTCTTCAAATAGTACTCCTTGGGTACTCTTTATATCTTTCATTTCACCTCATTATCCACTCATAGCTCCACCAGAGTACTACGAAATGTATCCACTGCATGACGTACCTCTCCCAAAATCAATGAGTGTGAATGATCCTAAACATCATCCTTGGATACGCGAAATTCGAAAAGGTTGGCCTTATGATGATTATATGAATGAGGAAAAGCGAAGAATGGGAATTGCTGCTTATTTCGGGATGTGCTCTTTCATGGATGCAAATGTCGGGAAAATACTAACCTCTCTAAATAAGTCTCAATTAACCCAAAACACTCAAATTATTTATATGAGCGATCACGGCGAAAACCTTGGAAAACGTGGTCTTTGGGGCAAAATGACAATGTATGAAGAAGCGGCCGCTATTCCGATGATAATTTCTGGTCCTGAAATTCCAGTAGGTAAAACTTGTTCAACTCCAGTTTCCTTGATCGATATCTATCCGACAATTCTTGAATGTGTTGGAGAACCACTATTAGAAAAAGAGAAAAGTCTTCCCGGACGTTCTTTGCAAATGATTGCTAATGAACCAGATGATAATGAACGAAAAGTTTTTAGTGAATATCACGGAGCAGGTTCTCCAAGCGCTGTTTATATGCTTAGAATGGGTAAATATAAATATATTTCTTATCTTGGATATTCTCCTGAATTATTTGATTTAGAATTAGACCCTGAAGAAGAAGAAAATTTAGCTAACGAAAAAGAATATAGTGAATTAGTAAAAAAATTCGACACACTTCTTAATGATATACTCAACCCTGTAGAAACTGATAAAAAAGCAAAATTGGACCAAGCTGCACTTATTGCTCGACTTGGAGGAAAAGAAGCTATCCTTAAGAAAAAAACCTTTGCGGGTACACCTCCCCCAAAAATATAAAAAAGAAAACCCTCCTTTTTCAAGGAGAGTTTTCTCTTGAAAATTATAAAATTAGTTCTTAGGTAATATTGTTATTTTTTTGCTCCAATGGTCTCAAAGATTTTGCCGTATGCAGAATAATCTTCTCCCACACTCTTCACAAGAGAATCTCCCCAAAGAGGGGTAGGTTTTTCTCCCATCTTTTTCAGTAATTTTATATATGTTTTGTCTTTCACTAACTTTTTAAATGCGGTAACTAAGAAATTAATATTTTCTTTAGGAACTCCTTTTGGAGCAATCATCATACGCTTGGATGCTATTACAAAATCTACGTTATTTTCCCTAAAAGTAGGAACCTTCGGAAACAATTTATTTCTTTTTTTAGCAGCTACTCCAAGTATTTGAATTTGTCCTCTTTTATAACGCCCAACGGTTCCACCTGTAGCAGGAAGAGCTCCAAATGTATCTATATGACCTCCTAATCCAGCTCTATATGCAGGACCACCACCCTTGAATGGAACGTGTTTTAGCTTAATTCCCTTATCTGCCATTATTTTCAGGATCATTAAATGTCCCATTCCATAAATCCCAGATGAACCATAGGAAATCTTTTCTGGATTCTTTTTTGCAAAAGAAACAAATTGACCAAATCCCTTCCAAGGCTGTGAAGATAATGCCGCCATCATATAATCAGCTTTTGTAAACAGAAATATAAATTCAAAATCTTTCAAGGGATTATATCCCATCTTACGTACATGAGGTGCAACTGTTAAGTGATTTACAGAAGCAAGCATAAGTGTATGTCCATCTTTTTTAGATCTGAGTAATGCGTTCATTCCAATCTTTCCGCCTCCACCGGGCATCAACTGTACTATCATTGGTTGACCCAAGTAGGTATAGGCTACACTAGCTATAGCTCTGGCATTTAAGTCTGAAGAACCTCCTGCCCCAAGTGCGACAATAACTTTTATAGGTTTAGATGGAAACTTATTTGCAGAATCGGATTTGATTGGACTTATCAGAAAAATTAAGGAAACTACAACAAAAAAACAAGAAAATTTAAAAAAGTTCATTCGCTATCCTCCATTACAATTCTAAAGAATTAAATAGGAACCAAAAATAACAAAACTATTGAATTAGATTCACAATATTAAACCTTTTTCAAGTTTATTGGTACGCCCGGTAGGAGTCGAACCTACAACCTTCGGATCCGAAGTCCGACGCTCTATCCAATTGAGCTACGGGCGCATATCAAATTAAAACATTATTATTTGGGGTGAGTGAGGGGATTTGAACCCCCGACCTCCGGGGCCACAACCCGGCGCTCTAACCACTGAGCTACACCCACCTCGAAGAAATCCGTTCAATATTGAAATCGTATCAATAAATTATAAAAAGTAGAACTTAAAATTCTAAAATACTGGACGATTTTTAAAAAATTATGGTACGCCCGGCAGGATTCGAACCTGCGACCTACGGATTAGAAGTCCGTCGCTCTATCCAGCTGAGCTACGGGCGCACATAAACATAATTTATATTTTACAAATAATTACGTTACAGGGAAAGGAACGTACTGCATTTAAAAAACTATATCAATTTAAAAAAACAATTAATTAAAAATTATCCTTCTAAATGTTTTCTAGGAAATAGTTGAATAAACAAAGATTCATAACGACCAAACAAAATTGAACAGATATATATAAGACCAATTACTAAGATAATAGAGGGACCGGTAGGAAAAGCAAAATGGTAGGATAGGAGTAATCCAGTAATACCTCCCAACAAGGAAAATAGAATCGAAGTTAAAATAAGACCTTGTACATTACGAGACCAAAATCTAGCCGCAGCTGCAGGAATTATCATCATTCCCACTGACAAAAGTGTACCCATAGCGTGAAATCCACCAACTAAATTTAAAACTGTCAAACTAAGAAAAAGATAATGTGCAACTCCACTCATAGGGCTTACGGATTTCAAAAATGCAGAATCAAGACATTCCAAAATCAAAGGCCTATAGAAAATCGCTAAAACAATCAACGTAACGGTCGAAATCGAAGATAATAGAAAAAGAGTCGAGTCATCAAGCGCAAGAATAGTACCAAACAAAATGTGCATTAGATTAACATTCGTCCCTCGTAAAGTGACGATGAGAACTCCCAAAGCCAGTGAAATCAGATAAAAAGATGCAAGACTTGTATCTTCTCTAAGAATCGTATTTCGTGTTACTAATCCAGTGAGAAAAACAACTACCATTCCTGCTATAAGACCTCCCAAAGTCATTGCAGTTAAAGAAAGACCTGAAATAAGATACCCCATAGCAGCACCAGGCAAAATAGCATGTGCAATTGCATCCCCGGTAAGACTCATTCTTCGCAACATTAAAAAAACACCAACAGGAGACGCACCTAACGCAATAGAGAAACATCCCATAAGGGAACGTCTCATGAAAGAAAATTCAATAAATGGCTCTATAATGAGATCATATATCATTAGAAAAAACTAGGCGTAATTCTTGAACAAATATCAGCATTTTCATTGAATGCTTTGCAAAGTTCATGGGCACGAGATAAATTTTCTTGCGTCAGCACTTCTTCAGTCCGTCCATGAGCGATCATCTCCCTTCCTAGAATAAGAGTCTCTGGAAAATTTGACCTTATATCTTCAAGATCATGCAATGCAATAACTATTGTTTTCCCTTCACGATGCCATTTAAGAATTAGATGTAACAAGAAATTTGTAGTCTGCCTATCTATAGAATTAAAAGGTTCATCCAGAAGAACTAACTCAGCATCCTGTAATAATAAACGCGCAAATAGAACACGCTGCATTTCACCACCAGATAAAGTTCCAATAGGCCTATCCTCATATCCAATAAGACCGAGTGAAGAAATTGAATCATAGACTTTTTCTCCCATAGAACTGGAAATACCGGAAAAAGAGCCAATATCACTCCAAAGACCCATAGATATGAACTCAATAACAGTTACAGGAAAGATCGGATCAATATCACTCTGTTGAGGTAAATATGCCACTTTGACAGACTGAGAATTTGGAAAATCCAAACTACCTTCTAAGGGTTGCAATGAACCTGTTATTCCCTTTAAAAGAGTAGACTTACCCCCACCGTTAGGTCCAGCTATAGCAGTTAACGAACCAAACTGGAAATCAAAACTTAAATGGTGAACAGCTGGATGGCGATCATATCCCAATGTTAAATTTTTACATGAAACTATCTTGGGCATACGTTTCCTCAACTATTGAATTGACCAAAAAACACCGACCCATAGAATCAAGCTAAGTACTACAGACACAAAAATTCTCAGAAAAGCCCCAGAACACAAAAAACTATAAGATGTAAATTTAGTTTTTATCTTTTGTCTTTTCATACAAAAAACTCCTAATTAACTATCCATACAATCTTCACATTGACCATGAATTTCTACAGTAGTTTTTGTAATCTTAAAATTTTTTCTTTCTGTTTGTTTATGGATCTGAGAATAGATTTTCTTATCAGAATATTCTTTAGTTTCACCGCAATCATCACAAATTTCAAAATAAACTGAATCCTCGGCCTCATGATTATGATCGCAGACTATAAATGCATTAAGACTTTCTATTTTATGAACTAAACCTTTAGATATTAGAGAACTTAAAGCGCGATAAACTGTTGGGGGAGCAGAAATACCACTCCCCCTTAGTTTATCTAAAATTTCATAAGCAGACATTTTAACACCTTCTTCTTTCAACAAATTAAAAACTAATTGTTGATTTTTAGTAAGTGTAAAATCATGTGCTCTACTCATATATTCCCTTAAAATCTTAAATTCTACTTAAGAGCGTTTACAATACTATTTACATTATAACGCATATAATTTAAATAGGTTCCTGCTGGTCCATTTTTTTCTGAAAGTGCATCAGAGTAAAGACTAGTACCTATTTTTATCTTTGTTTGCTTTGCAATTTGTTCAATTAATCTATTATCAGTAATGTTTTCAGGGAATACAGCTTTCACTGAATGCTTTTTTATAAACCGTATAATTGAGGCAATCTTTGATGCACTTGCTCTAGTTTCGGTAGATAACCCCTGTGGAGCTAAAAATTCTATTTCATACTCATTCGATAGATGGCCAAAAGCTTCATGACTAGTAATCACTACTCTATCTTTTTTAGGAATAGAATTTATACTACGACGTATGAATTTATCCAAATTGTTCAAATCTGAAATATATTTTTTTAAATTTTTCATATAATACGTTTTCGATGAAGGATCCATTCTAGACATCGCTTCTGCAACATTTGTGACATAAATCTTCATATTAGGCACACTTAACCAAACATGCGGATCCCATTCGCCATGTCCATGATGGTCATCGTGGTCTTTCTTGTGTCCATGATCGTCTTTCTTATGGTCATCATGATCCTTCTTATGTCCATGATGGTCATCG
>TARA_B100000686_G_C16804456_1_pt1 | contig 10426 bp, 9 predicted proteins | sample TARA_B100000686 | Tara Oceans TARA_B100000686 (sample SAMEA2622733) | marine metagenome | biome: marine biome (ENVO:00000447); feature: marine epipelagic mixed layer (ENVO:xxxxxxxxx); material: "saline water (ENVO:00002010), including plankton (ENVO:xxxxxxxx)" | depth 150 m
GTTTTTGGTCCTCGGCAGGATCCTTTTGGTGAATCCGGGGTGATAGCAATTTTTTGTCAACGGCTAGCCGAAAATAAAACACCCATTGTTTCTGGCGATGGGGAACAGACTAGGGATTTTATTTCAATAGAGGACGTAGTTCGGGCTAATATATTAGCCATTCAACCGAGCTGTCCTGATGGGATTTTTAATGTAGGAACGGGGATTGAGACACCTGTTAATGAGTTGGCGCGTGAGTTAATGCGCATTTCAGGACGAAACCTAGAAATTCAATATGCTCCCCAGCGCAAAGGTGAACAAAGACGAAGTTCCATTCAAAATGGTAAAATATATGAAGCAATTGGTTGGAAACCTGAACATCCCCTCAAAGAAGCCCTTAGGGAAACATACCGTTACTTTTCTTCGGATGAAGATTAAACAGATAACCCTTATTTTCTTGTTTATGACAGTATTGCCTATCCAAGTTTTTGCCGATCCTGCGATCGTCAATATCGGCGTAGAAACCAAGGGTCGATTTGTGGTAATGAATGCCCGGCTTCTAGGAGGTTTGACCGAAAATGTCATGGAGGCCATCCATGGAGGGATTCCAGTAACATTCACTTACCAAGTCGAGCTAGTCGAAATCCGTCCCTATTGGCCAGATAAAACTGTCAGCACCAATAAGGTGAGCAATACTGTCCAATATAATTCTTTGAAAAAGGTTTATCGCTTCTCCACTAGTGGCAGAAACGTTAGACGGAAAACTATCACTCGCAATCCAAATCTTTATAAGGAATTAATGTCTACCTTGAAAGAAACACCCATAGCTTCCCTCAAAAAATTAAGCCCTGAAAGTACCTACTATATACGAGTTAAGGCCGATGTCGAAACTGACCGACTTTGGTTTCCCTTAAATTATATTTTTTTCTTTGCGCCCTTTAACGAGGTCAAAACATCTTGGGCCAAATCGTCGCCCCTTGTCTGGAAATCAAAAGTAGGGCGAGCCATTAGCCACATAACAAAGAAGGCTGCCAAAAAAAAGGGTGGACCTTCAATTCTCCCGAATAAAGATGTCATCCGAACATTCAACTGAAAACATCTATTCAGGAAACCAGATCAAGCAAAAATTGACAAAAACCCGCAAGACGGCTTTTGTCATTTTATTGTCGTTTATCCTAATCACAACACTTCAAGTTTATTACCTTAGCCAGAAAACCTCATCCAACTTCGCTGACAATATAACAGTTGTTGCCCTTTTTAACGTTTTATTAATCCTCTTATTCATACTCCTCGTCCTTATTACGCGCAATCTAGTCAAACTGTATAACGAACGCAAAAGCAAAATCATAGGCTCAAAATTTCAAACAAAACTTATCATCGCTTTCTTTATTTTAGCTCTAGTCCCTTCCCTCCTCCTTTTTGTAGTAGCAAGTAAACTTTTCAGTTACAGTATTGGTAACTGGTTTAGTCTTCAAGTTAAGCAATCCCTTGATCAATCATTGTACGTTGCGCAAGAATATTATTCTTTAATCGAAAAAACCTCCAGAGCACAGGCGAAAAATATAGAGCGTATGGTTACAGACTCTCAACTATATGAGAAAAAAAGTCATGGTCTTTTAAAAGAATCATTAGAAACCAAAAGAAATGAATACAAGCTAGGTGCGATAATAATTTACGATGAGAAGGGGAAATTCGTGACATCTGTCGGCAAAGATGATTTAAAATTATTTTCGATAAGTCACGGGGATTTAATCGAAAAAAGCGTTGGAGACGAACCTATCACTGAAACACGATCGCTTGGGGACCGAACGTTTTTCATAACAGTCTTACCTCTAACTCAAACACTTGAGAAAAATTTAATCATTTGGGGTTATATGATGACCCTAACCCCAGTTTCAACTACCACAATTTATAAGATTGAAAATATCAAAAACAACTTTGAAGATTACCAAAAACAATCACTTTTAAAACTTCCTGTCACCGCTAATTATTATATTACATTTTTAATGATTACATTGCTTATTTTGTTTTCGGCAGTCTGGCTCGGTATTTATATGGCGAAAGGAATCACAGTTCCGATTCAGCAACTGGCTAAGGGCACAAGGCGAATTGCAAAAGGTGATATGAATTTCAAAGTGGATGTACAGGCAAATGACGAAATCTCTCTTCTTGTAGACTCTTTTAATACGATGATGGAGGAAATAAACGAAAGTCGACGAAAAATCCAAGAAGGCGCGGAAGACTTAAAACAAACTAACATTGAACTCGATCGGCGCAGAAAGCATATTGAAACAATTTTGGAGAATATTGGTGCCGGTGTCATCTCAATCAATAAAAAAGGACAAATATCCACATTAAATAAAGCAGCACAAACTATTCTAAATATTTCTGATACTGATGTTTTGGGCGCAAGCTACAGAGACGTTTTCGATCCTTCGTTTCAAGATCCAATTCGGAGTCTGATCCGCAAAGTTAATGCGGATCAAAACGAATCAATTGAAGAACAAATAGAGTTAATGGTTGGTAATTTAACCTTAACCCTATTGGTTAATATTAACGTATTACGAGATTCAAGCTGGAAATACCTTGGTCTTGTTATAGTTTTTGAAGACCTCACCCAAATGATAAAAACTCAAAAGATTGCTGCCTGGAAAGAAGTCGCTCAAGGAATCGCACACGAAATAAAAAACCCATTAACCCCAATTCAGCTCAACACCCAACGGCTAGTTAAAAAATTCCATGAAAATAAAGAAGATTTCGCCCGTATCTTTGACGAAAGTATTCTAATTATAACTCAGGAAGTTCAAGGAATGAAGGAACTCCTCGATCAGTTTTTAAAATTTTCAAGAATGCCAACACCAATGCCTAAACCGGAATCTCTCCATAAAATCATTGATAGTGTTGCGGCATTATATGCAAATCCTGAAAAAAATATTCTCTTTCGAAAGAACTACGATCCAAATCTGAATCTTATTAACCTTGACGCAGAACAATTCCGAAGGGTCTTTATTAATCTTTTTGAGAATGCTCAGGACGCAATTGAAGGTCAAGGAGCAATAGAAGTCGCTACACGCCTTCACAAACAAAAGAAAAAGGTATCCATTGAATTTTCTGATACCGGTACCGGCATAAATCCATCCGAACGAGACAAGTTATTTTTACCCTATTACACCACTAAAAAACGAGGCACTGGTTTAGGTCTTGCAATCGTCAACCGAATCATCGCAGACCATAATGGAAATATCGAGGTTCGGAATAATTCCCCAAGAGGCACAATTTTGGCCATCGAACTACCCTACACACCGGCTCATCTCCAAGTTATGTCCCGGCAAAAAAATTATACACAAACGGGAACCGAAACCTAGTATATCTAATAGCTTAAATCCTCATCATTTAATATCTAAATCAATTAAATAAATAATTCAATAATTCCTTCTAATTACTTATTAATACAATCATGTGTATTTTTGGGTATGGTAATAAATAATTGGTATAACTATTCAAATAATTCAAGATCTATCTTCAACAAAAAAATTCATAATTGCAGAATAATTAAGGCCAACTCAATATATATTCAAACCAAATATCTTTCTAGTTGTATTAAAATACCCATATCCCGTAAAATGATAATTATTACCAGTGAATTTGATATATTAAAATGCCAAAACAAATTAAAATACTTCTTGATGACAGTACCTACCAGTCTTTGATGAAACTTTCTGAAGGAAATGAAAATTCCATAAGAAAATGGGTGGAGGATTTTCTAAATGAAAAAGCCAAACACAAAACTCCTTCGGAATTTTCTCTTAACACTAAAGATCTCGACAGTTATTTAAGGGAATCTAAACCCAAAAATCACGGCTATGGAGCCAAAGGTCAGGGTTGGTAATTAATCATTATTGCTTGGAGATCTATTTATCTTGAACGATAAAGGACGTTTTATTGATAATGGCGATGGTACGATTACTGATTTCCACTTGAATTTAATGTGGAAAAAAACTGATTCTTTCCAAGATATCAAAAAATGGGTAAATTGGTTCAAAAGCAATGATTACGCCAATAAAATGAATCAAGAAGGCTTTTGTGGTCACTCTGACTGGCGCCTTCCGTCAGAAGAAGAAGCATGGAGCCTATTCGATACAGATAAAATCAGTCAAGATAAATATGGCGATGACATATATCTTGACCCTGTATTTCAAAAAGGGTCTGTAGGAATTACATGGACCTTTGAAACAAAGGATTCAGCTGCTCTGGTTATTCAATATGAAGACGGCGGTCGTATTTGGCCTTCACAGTATGCCTATATGAATATGGCTGCACGTCTCGTTCGAGATATTAAAAAAATAAATAAGTCCATTTAATTTTAAAATTTTTATTTTGACACCCAATTCGATGGAAAAACCACATTGACTTCAGGCTCATCTTTTGGGAAGTACTCAAACCATGGATGATAAACGAGTTGAATTTGACCAGGATCCGATTCTACTGTTCTAAAGTTCCTTAGGTGTTGGCGTTTAGCGGTCACTTTAAGGTATAATTTTCTTCCAACCGGAATCTTATACTTTCGAGTGGAGCTTTTTATTAGGTCTAGCCTAACTGCACCATTTCCACCTTTAGAAAAACTAGTATGACCGTCTGCAAATGGCTTTTCCTCTTTCCCAACTAATCCAAATTCCCAATTATATTGAGTAGTAAATCCCCTAGTAAAAGCCAAAGATAAAAATGGATCCATAAACTGTAAATAATCCTTTTGATTCGCTCTATAATAAAATATATTTATGACTGGAAATCTCGATAGAAACATTTCAAAGCTATCTCGACCACTTATTTTACATTTAGGATCAGACAAAAGACTCTGAACACTCACCTTTTTTTTCACAACTAATTCTCGACGAAATTTTAATGCCACAGGTTGCATTAACCAACAACTAGCCTTAGCAAGCTTTTCGGTTAGGTTTCCGGATAATTGACCTTTATATTTGAGAAGTAATTTCGAGATTATTTTTGTAATTACTGGATAATATCCGCGCCCTATCTCTAACAATATTTCCTTAACCTTCTCGCCATTCCTAGAGTCCATATAGGAATCAAAATCACTAACAACTTTGGACTGAAATGATTCTTCTTGAGAACCCAAAAAATATTCTTTACCATTAAATACTCTCTCCCTTAAATATTGATATCGATCGGGATTGCTATATTGGAAATAAGGGTAATTAATGTACGCAGCAATTGAATTGGCAAAATCTTCCTGTGGGTTCTGTCTGGAATAGGTCTCTTTATGCCTGGACGAAACTGGAGCAAAACGATCTAATTTAAAATTATTTACAAACGTAAATAAAAAGTCACCACCTTCTTGCGCATCTAATGGAGGTAAATTCAAAGTCTTAAATCCAGAAATATCTCGCCATTCCTTTGTTACTGAAAGAAATCCTCTCCTTACATCAAATGCATGGGCCATTTCGTGTTGGATAACATTGATCGCTTCCGACTCATCCATCCCAAATAGCTGATTATAAAATTCCAGACGAAAAAAATCATCTTCCACATACATGTGATATCGTTTATCCCGACCTCGATAAATCGTTGAAAAAGCCGGAAAAGTTGCCGCTGGAATTTCGTCGGGAGAAATACCGGTATTCTCTGTTATAAACTCCGTACGATAAAACCCTTTTAATCCCTTTAACCTATAAAAAGGTGAGGGAAGTTCAGAAAAGGCTTTAATCATCAGTCTTATTTCATCCGGGCGCCAATCCATATCTAAATCTAACAAGTTATAACCATAAGAATCATAAAACTTTTTTTTAAGATTATTTATTTCCTGGCGATAATTACCTTCGTACTCATATAGGGGGCGAGTTTCTTTAGGCTCCCCCCATCCAATCATAGGCATCGCCAATACCCACGAATTCAAAAAAATAATGATGAAAAAATTAATTATTCTCATAACTTTCTCTTCTTGTTTATTTGGTTTTTTTAGAATAGCAGTTTTTAAGGATTTAAAGGACCTTAAATTTCATCGATAATAAATATATTTATAAATCTAGGCCTTTTATCAACCTTATTCCATTTAATTTCATACATTTTTTAAAAGAAATGAAACCAAAGGAGCCTAAAAACATCTAAATTCGCATAAATAAACATAAATATTAAAGGAGGCTTCTTTCAAATGGCTCAATTGCCTGGTAGCGATGTAAAAATGATCAAATTGAATCCAGAGTGGTCTGTAGAAAAAGCGGAAAGTACGCCACTTGAGGCGAATATTTCCTTGAACGATTTTAGTGGAAAACGTTTAGTTATAACTTTACCGGGAGCAGGTGGTTTCTGTAATAAGGAGTTTGAGCTGATCAAGGAAAATGAAGCTAAATTTAAGAAGGCAGGGGCCGATGAAGTCATCGTAATTGTAGGTACGGATATATTAACTAATGCCGGACGAGGGATACCAAACCTACTTCAAGACGTCAATATGGAGTTTTCAACCGCAAATAGACTCAAGCTCGATGGAGTCCAAAGTCGGTATTTGAATCGTGCCACAATAGCCATAGATTCAAACGGCAATCAGGTTGCACGAGAAGAAGCACAATTGCTCGGATGCCGCACCCTGGACGGTTTATTGAGTGTAGCCCAAAAAGCCTTCTCCTAATTAACCTCCAAATAAATAAGGCCCTCTTTTTCGATAGAGAGGGCCTTATTCCTGTTATTGTTATTAATTTTCAGTTTGTTAACTAGTAAGTCCTTTAGGAAAAGGTATACTCTTGGGGTTATCCTTCCACTTGATTATTTATTTTATTCCTCAACCTTCAATAGAATTGATTTTGAATAAATAACATTATCCAAGAATTTTTAGGATATTTTTCAACTCCACCTTCAAAGATTTTCTCCATTTAAGGATTTCCTCAGGGTTATAGTTAATGTTCAATTGGCGATCAGTTTTATTTTTAGACTTCAATTTTTTTCTGGCCCCAGCAATAGTATATTTGTCTTCATAAAGGAGTTTTTTAATCATTAGAATTTGCTCTATATCTTTCTTCTGGTAAAGCCGTTGGCCCGAGCGATTTTTTTCAGGCCTCAAATGATCAAACTCATCCTCCCAGTAACGAAGAACGTGTTGCTCCACTTCGGTGACTTCTGTCACTTCTCCAATTTTAAAAAATAATTTTTCAGGAATTTCCGGAATCATGAAAAGATCCGTTAGTTGATTCCAAGAGATATTTGCTCGGTTTGAAAGATAAGACCTTACGGGCTTTGATAACTATTGGCTCACCGGTTTTAGGATTACGCGCATTCCTGGCTTTCTTACTTCGTAAATTGAAGCTAGCGAATCCTGATATCCGAACACTTTCGCCACCTGCTAAAACAGATTTAATTTCATCAAACACCACATCCACTGCTTCTTCAGCATCTTTGCGAGTAAAACCAATTTTTTCGTATACTCTGTCAACAAGATCGGCCTTAATAACGGTTTGTGTTTCCAATAAGCTCATAATCAATCAACCTTTATGTTCTTCTTCTCGCAATCGATTAACTTCATCTATAATTTTTGTGGAAATATGTTCCGGTACGTCTTCATAATGTGAATCCTCCATCATAAATATACCACGTCCTCCAGTAAGCGAAGTTAAATCAGGTGCATAGTTTAAAACGGACGCCATAGGAACTTCTACCCTTATATTTTGTGTATTTTCTAAAGCATCAATTCCAAGGATCTTTCCTCTTTTTGAATTAAGATCTCCCATGACATCACCGACACATTCACTTGGTACAACCACCTCCATCTTCATAATCGGTTCCAACAAAATGGGTTTACACTCAACCACACCTTTCTTGAACCCCATCGATCCAGCAATCTTGAATGCCATTTCTGAAGAATCAACATTGTGAAAAGAGCCGTCATAAAGAGTAACTCTAATATCCACCATAGGACAGTGCGCTAAAACACCTTCATTCATAGCTTCATGGACCCCTTTTTCTACGGCCGGGATATATTGACGCGGAATAGTCCCACCAACGATGTTATCAACGAATTCAAATCCTCCTCCTTTTCCCAAAGGTTCAATCTCAATCCAAGTATCTCCGAATTGTCCTCTACCACCAGTTTGCTTTTTATATTTTCCCTGAACTTTAATTTTTCCACGGATTGTCTCACGATAAGGCACTTTAGGGGTTTTTACGTCAACTTCTACCCCAAATCTACGCTTAAGCTTTTCAAATGTAACGTCAAGGTGAACCTGCCCCATACCAGAGACCAACAACTCGTGCGTCTGAGTGTTACGTTCTATTTTTAAAGTAGCGTCCTCTTCAACCAAGCGATTTAGAGCGTTACTAATTTTTTCCTCATCAGCCCTGGTTTTAGGCATCACAGCACGCGCCAAAACCGCTTGCGGAAATTCAATAGGATCGAAAATAAATCCTTTGTCTTGAACCGTTAACGTATCTCCCGTTCCAGTGGTTTTCAATTTAGCAATAGTGGCAAAATCTCCTGTTACCACTTCCGTCAACTGAACCTGCTTTTTGCCTTGCAATGCATATAGTTGGCCAATACGTTCGTTAGCTCCCTTATTTGCATTATATACAATTGAATCCGACTTAACGGAACCAGAAAAAACCCTAAAAAGACTTAATTTCCCCGCGTAAGGATCAGCTATGGTTTTAAAAACTAAACTAGAAAACGGTTTCTCCGCTTCAATGTCTAAAGTGATCTCTAACCCGTCCTTGATTCCTTTCGCCTGTAAACCGGACCGTTCACCCGGGGAAGGCAAATAATCGACCATAGCCTGTGCCATAAGATCTATCCCCACGTTTTCCGTGGCCGATCCACAAATTGCAGGAATAAGTTCCCCTGCTTCAATAGCGGTTTTCATACCCGATAACATTTCGTCATGAGTCAATTTTCCTTCCTCGAGATATTTTTCCAAAAGGTTTTCATCACATTCAGCGATTGATTCGATAAGTTCTGCACGCGCAATGTCCACCATATCTTTATAGGATACTGGAACACTTTCTTTACAACTCTTGCCATCACCAGAGTAAACATGAAAGACATTATCAACCAAGTCAACAATCCCCTCTACCTTGCCTTCACGAATCAAAGGCATCTGCAAAAAGGCTAGAGTCTTCTTAAATTTTTTCTTAAAACTTTCTAGAATACCGAAAATATTGAGGCGTTCGTGCTCTATCTTATTTATCATAATAATAACTCGGACACCATTTTTCATAGCCCACTGCCAAGTTTTTTCGGTGAAATACTGTATGCCCATCTCACCACCGATTACTAGAACTGCACCATCAACCACTCTCAGACAAGCAGAAGTATCGGCGATAAAGTTACTACTACCTGGCGTATCGAGGAGATTAATTTTATTTTTCTGCCACTCAAGAAAGGCCAACGAAGAGTTAATAGAATGACCGCGTTTAATTTCTTCAGGGTCAAAATCCATCACAGAAGAAATATCGCCAACTTTACCCAAACGATCTGAGGCTCCTGATACATATAACAATGCTTCAGCAATGGAGGTCTTTCCGGAACCGCCGTGCCCAATTAATCCTACATTGCGAATAAATCCTTGGCCAGATCTCTTCATCTTTCGCCTCCTCTATGGTTTCATAACAACCATCGCCTATTTTAGTTACGCAAAAACAGAAGTTAAGGACCTGATAAAAATTCGCCAATTCTTATTCTTAATACACCCTAACCGTCAATACTGGAAGATCTATGAAAGGCAATTCCATTATATTTAGGTCATCAGATTCTGAAAAATATAACATCAAATAAATCAAAATTTTATTATACTCACCGCATGGTCTATTTCATTCACTCCGGCGGGAAAATATCAAACGCACTGGTACCCCTGAAAGCCCAAAAGTTTTTCTCAAGCTATTTGTTAAATATCTACGATAAGAAAAATGAATTCCATCTGGATAATTAACAAAACAACGGAATGTCGGAGGTCGACTTCTTATTTGAGTTGAATAATACATTTTAAGAAATTTGCCTCGAAATTGACTCATTGGATTTTTTTGAATAGCTCGTTCAAAACATTCGTTTAAAACACTTGTTTGAATATTTCGTGTGTATTCGTTGAAAACTTCAAGAGAATTCCTGAAAAAATCAGTTAAATTATACCCGGTTTTAGCAGAAACGGCAAAAACCGGCGCAAAATCTAAAAACTTAAGCTTTTTACGAAATAAATCGTAAAATTCCTTAAAATTCATTTTTTTGTTTTTCGCTAAGTCCCATTTATTGACGGCCACCAAGCAACCACGGCCGGCCTCATAAGCATAACCTGCAATGGTAGCATCTTGATCCGTAACTCCCTCGCTAGCGTCTAAAATCAAAACCGCAACATCGCAGCGCTCAATTGCCTTCAAGGTCATAATGACGCTAAACTTTTCAAGCGTATGAACTGTCTTTCCTTTTCTACGAATTCCCGCGGTGTCAACTAGAACA
>TARA_B100000686_G_scaffold334166_1_pt1 | contig 10422 bp, 15 predicted proteins | sample TARA_B100000686 | Tara Oceans TARA_B100000686 (sample SAMEA2622733) | marine metagenome | biome: marine biome (ENVO:00000447); feature: marine epipelagic mixed layer (ENVO:xxxxxxxxx); material: "saline water (ENVO:00002010), including plankton (ENVO:xxxxxxxx)" | depth 150 m
TGCTAGAGTCTGCTGGAAATGATGAGAAGCTTCGCATAGAGAAGATGATCTTTGATATGGACTATAAGATATTTTCATTGGTTACAAAGCATGCAGGTGGATTTAGAAACTTTGAGAATCTGATGTTTAATAGACGACTTCAGTTTTAGAATATTCGAAGTAGAGGGTTGAATGTAAAAATTTCTATTTTTTTCTAATACAGTCTAACAGAAACTCACCGAATTTTTGAAAACCATTTTTGTAAAGCCATCTACTGTCTATGTCTTCGATATGACCTTTTTTCTGATATTCTTTCATTAAATGAAATACTTGTTGCCCTTTCATTGTTAACACCCATTTTCCTGGAGTGGATTTTATGTAACCAAGATGAAATAATGACGCTTCTAATAGCTTGGCTTCTGTTTCAGTGATGTCTGGTCTAGGCTTTAGCATTTTTAATCACCTCATTTTTACAATTAGAACACAAGATTGGTCCAAGACTATTACTTTTGATAGTTCCATGACATTTTGCACATGATAATTCACCTTTTGAAATTTGTTCAGTTTTATGCATATGCATGTCCTCCTAGTCTTCTACATTTGTCAAGATATTCTATCAAAGATTCATCTAATTCTTCAGTATCAATGGTTAGATCTCCACCAAATGCATATGGTCTGATTTGGCCACGATTGTTTTTTTCAATTAATTGTAATCTACCAAATTTTCCTTTAGTTAATTGTAATTTTCCATTATATTCATTCATGTAACCATTTTCAATCAAAATTTTATCATGATTCTCTATTGTTTTAGCATCATTTTCCCATAATGTAATTATGATTTCATCAGAATCATCAACTAGAATTGCATGTGAAACATCAACAGTTTTGCCAAATTTTGTTTGAACAGTTCTAATGTTTCCTTTACGTTCAATTGTTCCAAGAACACTAATTCCTTGTCTCATGTTTTTTGCTTCAGCAATACTTGACATTTTACAACTCCAACCCAAAGGTTTCAGCAAAATCACTAAACCTTCTATATTCTTCTAGTAATAATCGGCCCTTTTCAGTAATGACAAAGATGTTTTTCTTATCATATTCAATTATGTTGATTAATCCTGAACCTGAAAGATTTTGGACCAGTTTTTGTACTCTTGTATGTGATAGATTTGATTTTCTAATTAGTTGTGTAATTGTTAATCCATCCATGCCAGCATAACTCATGTTATCAAGAACATCAGTCATGATTTGAAGAGAATTTCTGTAAGCCAATCTAGTATCCTCCATCATAATAATAGTCATCATAGTAGTATGGTTCCTCGTAATAGTAATCATCATTGTAGTATGAATCCTGATAATATGGTTCTGGTTCTATGTACACATATTCAGTATTTGATGCACCGCCACTCATTGCACCAACAGCCACAATAATTGTTAGAAAACCAAGAGCAAAGCCAATACCAACTATTGCTAATGAATTATAAGATTTTGATTTAGTTGGCGCAGTTATAGTTCCAGTTTTTCCTACTTTTTTGTTACCACATTTTGGGCAAAAATCATAGGTATTACTAATTTGGTTACCGCATTTCACACAAAACATCATGCAGCTGCCCCTATTGCTTTTTTTTGATTGTAAAATTTCAAAGAATCACCTTTTTCATATTGAATTAGAGATGTGATTGGATTTTCTGGATCATGAATTTTTTGATGACATTTACAGTGAACATATGCTATAACTTGAGGAAAGTATGATACGTGATGTTTGAGTAAGGGTTGTAAAATTTGCGTCTCTTCATTTTTTTCCATACCATTACCACAGACAATACATTTCTCACAATTGTTTAGAAATGAGATATTTTGATTTGCTAGTCTTTCATGATTCTCATGTAGAGATTCATTCAGTACATTGTTGAAAATTTCACTTCCGGTATTATCTTTGAAAGAAATAAGGCTCATTTTATGACTCCTTTTTTTCTTAAATCTGCCAAGAAGTCAGCAGTATCTGAACGAATTTCTTCAACAGATAATGCCTTGTGAGTAGTATTCAAATCAAAAGTGGTAATGTCATCACCTAATGCACCTAACATTCGTGTCTCTTTTCGGTTTAATCGATTGTGTGTCCAATCTTCGATATGACAAAGAACTGTCTCATCACTTTCTTCTCGTTCACATGTTGCTCGGAATATCCAATATGTCACCTCTGTATCATTTTTCATTCCAATTCGATGAATACGATCTTTGGATTGCATGTAGTGAGCAGCATTGAACGTTCGGTCAAAGTAAATTGCATTTTTACATACAGTTTCTCCGAATTTGTTAATATGAAGAGATACAGATTCTGAACAAGATGGAGGCGTAGCAATTAGAATTTTATAGTTTGGGTTTTCTTTGAAAGCACGAATGATTTTCTCACGATTATAGTTTGCATCATCATCATCATCTTTTGGCACAGAACCATCAATTTTCAATACTTGATTCTGATTTACATTATGTCTCAAAAGTTGTTGTTCGATCATAGCAATGTTGTGAAGAAATGAAGTCCAGATGATTACCTTTTCACCACTGTTAGCAAGATCACGTGCCTTTTTGCAAGCCTCCAATAACTTTGTTGGAATTCGGCCTAATCGTGCATAATTTTCAATTAATTCAGAAGTATCTGCATCGATTAATTGTTCAGTATTACTAAGATCAAATTCTTTATCATTTCGTGTTAAAAGAACAGGATTTGATGCTGCTTGAAGTAATCTAACGATTTTTCCACCTCTTTCACCCCTGAACCCTGACATCTTTGCACGTTCAGATTTTGACTCTTCTAGTAATTCGTCTATTACTCTTGCCTCAACTCCATTGTAGATTTTTGTTTGGAGATCATCCATTTTGACATCGATTACTTCAAAATGTGGTTGAGGTAAATCTAGATCTTCTTTAGAGATACGTGTGTATAGATTTTTTATTTTCTCATTGTATGTACCTAGTTGTTCATGTGCTTTTGTATAAGCACTGAATAGATCAAAAGTTCCTAAGAGTTGTTGGTTTGGATAAAGAAAATCAATCTGAGTCCAAAGATCATCAAGTGAGTTTGGGCAAGGAGTTCCAGAGAGAATCATTTTTCTTTTTGCGTATGGTGCAATGTCTCTTGCTACTTTTTGCCAGGAGGTTGGATTTACTTTTTTGCCATTTTTGATGTAATGTGACTCATCTAATATCATGAGAATTTTGTGTTTTTGTAAAAGTTGTGTGAAATCTTCCGGCCTATACGATAAAAATTGGTATGTGCTAAGAAAAATATCAACGTTTGAATGTTTTTTGTCAACATTTTCACCTGATAATCTAACAGTATTTGGAGGTCGTTCAAAACATTGTTCAAATTCATCTTCCCATGACATGTATGCTGAACGTGGGCAAATGACTAGAATACAATCTACTTGTTTAGCTTCTTTCATTAAAGAATAAGCTGCAAGAGCAATTGTTGTTTTTCCAGAACCTGGAACTGAGAAATTGGCTCCATTTCCAACAGAGTATAAATGATCAACAGATGGTTTTTGATATTCCTTTAAAGTTCTCTTAAACGTAGTAGGTAGCTCTACATCATAATTTTCTTGATTTTTTCGTGCATGAAATTGTTGTGCTGATTGTGAAAATGCCTCTACTTGTTGTTTTGTAGATTGATGGAGATCAACAATTTTTTGACATTCTACATCATAATCAAGTTCAATTTTTTGTTCTTTACATAATTGGGATACTGCATTAATTATTTCAGATTCTTTCCAGATGTGTCCTTTTTTGGTAACTTCAACAGTGTTATCTAAGATGTTTCCTCGTCCATCTTCTGTTAATGCATCAATCAAACTACCTAACTTCATTTTTTCCTCAGGTTTTAGAGAAAGACGTAAGTGAGTTTCATTTTGTGAGATTTTTACCATTTGCAAATCACCTATGAGTTCTCCTTATTTGCATCTCTGAATTCTTTTAATTTTTCAGAATGAGTAATTATCTCATCCATCAAATCTAGACTTTGTTGTTTTTTGAGTAATGCATTATTATCTAAGACCTCTAGTAAAGCATCGAAATTATCTTTAATTGAAATTAGAATTTTTTGTGGTTTTAGTGAATTTTGTGCGGTCTTTTCTGCATTTTCTGCTCTATCAAAGGCTTCTTTGATATCTGCTTGTTCGCCTGTCTGATCATTAGGTTCAACTGATTCTAGGAAATTTTTCTTTATTCTATCCTGCTTCATGATTTTTGGTATTTTTCTAAAATCTTTGTGAGAAAAATCATCTTCCCAAAATAGCTTGTATGCAGCATTTTTAATTTTGAGAAAATCAGTTAAGCCCCAAATTGTCTTTTTTCTGTCAGAAAGAATTTGTTTCATTAGATCATCAAGATATGAGAATTTATCTTTGAGTAGTGGCCATTGGTTTGGAGTTCCATTGTCAGCAAGTACATCTAATGCAACTTTGTACATTTTTTGTAAATGTTCAATATGTTCTTCAGATTTTGCCATTTCATCTGCAATTTCAAGAACTGTCATTCCCAAGTCAGAAACTTCTTGTACTTTTAGTACTTCATTGATTGGAGAATAATCTAATTTGAAATCAGGGCCCATCTGTTCTTTAATTTCAATTCTATGAAGATCCTTATCTGATGTATCTTTTGGTAATCTTACTACGCGAATGAAACCAGGTTCTTCTGAACTTGCTAATCTATGTAAAACAGCATATCGTCTGTTTGCATTCATAACTCTTCCATCATGTGTTATGATACCCGGAAATTTTTGACCATCAGTTGAAATTGCGGTCATAAGTTTTCTAGAAGCTTCAGGTTCTAATCTTTCAAGAAGCATTTCACGAATAATTTTTGCTTGGGTATCATCAAATGGATCTAATTCCCAAGACTCTGGGTCATCAGACTCGTCTAATCCGTTATAACCTTCAGATTGTAATCGCATTTTTTCTTCAAGATAGATATCTCTAAATCTACCATTTCTTACATTTGGAAAGACTAAATGAAGTGGTAATTTGATAACATCGAATTTTATTGTTTTTCTAGTTTCATCATCTTGGGTTAATTCAACATGAGTTTCTTTCAAACATGGATCATTTTCATCTAATGTTACATCATTGTTTTTGATGTGTTCATCAATTTTGTCTGCAGTCTGTTTATTGTAATTCATTGACCCGCACCTATAGTATTTTTAGTATTTGAAGACTCGGCGTTCATGCAGAATTCCTCTCTAAAATTGTATCAATCATTGCTGAATTGTTTCTAACTGTTAGATCTGAGACTCCAAATGCACGGGCAATTTTTGCTTGAACTGGTTTTAGATTCCATATTTCCATTGATTTCAAGACAAGTGCGGCTGCAATTCCAAGTGGGCTTTTTCCTTCGAAAATTGATGCTTCCTCAAGTTTTTCAAAAAGTTCTCTAGATTTTTTGTGAATATTAGGCATGGAAAATTCACTAACTCTACATTCTCTTAGAACGTTGCCAGTGACACATTCTATTGGATTTATAGGTACAGATTTTATGATTATAGCCTTACTAAATTCAGATTCAGTTCTTAATTTTGAATAAAGTTGGAAAATAGATTTCTCCAATTCTTTTGGGTTAATTGAGATTTCAGTCCTTGACAATGATTCAGCTATTTGTTTTAATGATGTAGGTTTATTATGAATTTTTAATGCTTCGTATAGACATGCTCCTAATAGGATTTTAGATCGGAGATGTTTTCTATTTTTTATTGCAACTAAAGATAAATGTAGTATTTCTTCTTTAATTGGCGTTGTAATTTTAGGTAATCCTGTATATAGAAATTCTTGTTGTAGTAAACGATCAATTTTGTTATACTGTTCAGCAATTCGTCTTTCTTCTCCTGTTCCTTTTTCTAAACCTCGAATTTTGGTAACAGTTAGTGATTTTGTTGTTTGACCAAGGAAATCTTTCTGGACTCTATCTGGGTTTGTTACACTAGCAGATCTTGAAGCAATTCCAGGTATATCATCCCGAGTAACACGTAATTCATTTACTGTTTCTTCAATTTGGACTTGTACACCACAATTATTACAAATATAATTAGTTTCTACAAGATCTGGATCTTTTATCTGCCAATCTCCTTCATATTCCTGAATTAGTTTTCCACCGCATTCAGAACATGTTGTTTGTGAATTATTGGCCATTTTCTACTCCTGTAAATTTCATGATATATTTTTCAGCACGATAGATCCATGATGGAATTATTCTTTGCCTCATTACTTTATCTGAAATTTCAATAATTTTTCTTTCCGAGATTATTATCTCAAAAAGTTCTAGAATATTTCTGATTAATGTTGGTGATAATTGATGATTTTGATGTAATTGGTAAATGGCATTGTTAGATGCGATATTACCACGTCGATATTTCTTTTTTGTAACAATTATGGTATCAAAATTGTCTAGAATGGCTGCCAACTCTTTAGTTGGCAAACCTTTGAAATCATTAGCCGGCTTAGCCGAAAAATGTTTTCTTGCGTAGTTGACAGAGTAACCTGATTTCACTAATGCCTCAAAAAAAGCGTGGAGGGTTTTGTCAAATTTTGGCTCATCTATTGCGTTTCGACCATTTCCGGCTTCAACGATTTCGATGTTTCTGGTGTGTGTATGTGTTCTAGACATCTCTATTCTATAGCATTTTAGCTATTTAAAACCTCGGCGTTTTTTTAGTGTAATTATACATTTTATACAAATAAAAGCTATATTTCACGTTTTTTATCACAGCGATCTAAAATTAAGGCTTACATTTGAATAAAAAGGACTTATTTTAGGTATAATTTATTAACTTCAAATGTTTATAGTAGTTATAATGAGTAAACGTTCTGCTGATTCGAAACTAAGCACTGAAACATACAGGGATATGGTAGGTAGTTTTGAGGATTCAGACCCAAATGACGAGAATTATCGTATTCCACCAAACCTGTTTGCTAAAATCAAACAAATTGTTAACAATCCAGATGTACCAAGATATCGAAATATTGATGAATTCTTGAGTGAATCAATAGATTTGTTCACTACATGGTGGATCAACCCAGAATTAACGACAGGCATGATGGCTAACCTGTGGGAAGATTTGACACCACATATGAAATCTGAAATTAAGAAAACTGCTCCAACTTATTATAAACAAATGGAGCAAATGATGGCTGCAAAAAACCAGATTATGGACATGCCAGTTAATGATGAAAATCTAGGTTCATTGAGTGAAAACATTGCCCATGCAACTAAAATGGATCCTAAGGTGGAAGGATTTGCACATAAAGCACTTCGAATAGATGCATTACAAATCTTAGACGAATATCCAATGGTAAAAAGCAAATCCACAAATATTCTATCTGCTAGTTTTAAGAAGAATACAATTTTACCATATGATGGTTATCCACTTATCTGGAGTTTTTACACCAGAATTTTTCCAGCTAAAATTGCTCTTATTGCTTTAGGAGATATTCTAAATAGACAACATGAAAGTTTAGATGAAGCAGGTTTTGTTGATTTTAAACATTTCCAGAATGAAGCATATAATTTAGCATATAAGATATCTGAAGATTTTCGTAAATTTGAAACACATAATCAAGTACCAAGAAATGAAAGATTTTCTACAGGCCTGCCAGTTCCATTACCAGAATATGAAATTCAAGATCCTGAAATTGCATATATGGAAAGAAAGAAAGTAGAATCTAGTAAAAGAAGATATACAAATCAATTTCTAGGAAGACTTGGAAATGATGGATATGTAAGCGGTATACTTAATGCAACAGGTCTTGCACATTTTATTGGTGATAAAAAGAATCTTAAATTGGGATTTAGTAAGGAAGGATTAGAATTTTATAAATTAGAAAATAATGTTTTAGATAACTATTCAGAAGTTGGAAAAAAGTATGATTCTATATTATCATTTAATGAACAAGAGTTTCTCATAACAAAAATAATTCCAAAATTTACACTTGAGAGTTTGATTGTAAATGGAATTTGTGATAAATTAAAAGAGAAAAAAGAAATTAAAGCAGATACTATTGATGTTGAGATTGATGAATCATTATCAAAATGGATTAAAACCGAGCGTAAAACAGCATCAGCTTTCAAATTAGATTCAAAGATTAATCGAGAAAGACTCATACTTTCTACTAGAATTGGTACTATGGGAAGACTTACCGAATTAGGAATTGTAGAATGGAAAATGGAAAAAGATGGTTCTTCAACATATACAAGAGGAAAGGACTTTACTCCTCTTTACAGTTCATTTCAGAAAAGCTGCAAAAAAACACTTGAGCCAAATATGATTAAACTGCTAAACTAGGCACAAATTTGGTTGTTTTTGCTGTAATTTAGAGAAAAATACTATCTTCAATATCAAAGGTTTCTAAGCCAATTTTGATATGTGTATTTCATTAATTTATCCAAATCAGGATCTTCTTCTATCATATGTTTATACAAAATAGCGAGATTGTGTCCTACATCAAGCAAACATTCTCCTTTGTATTCATGTGGTAGTTCCAAAACTCTATCTATTGCCCATCTTGCTTGAGCAGGTTTGTTAAACAAACTAGAATAGAAAAATTTTGTAGCAAGAACAGAAGCCTTTTGGCCCAACAAGTAAGTTTGCTCAAAGCAATGTTCTGTAAAGTGAGCGGTATCTTCAGAACTATATTTCATTAATTCGTCAACAAGCCATTCTTCATAATCTGCTAAATCTTCATTTTTATTTTGTCTCATCATTACCTCCAAGAAGTTGGTTGTACATGTGTGACCATCTATACGCTTCTGCTTTAGAATCATCATCTAATCTATCAAACAATGCATGTTGAGCTTGACCGATCCTTGCTTCCTCTATAGATTGAATTTCTACAAATTGTTCTTCTTTTTTTTCTAAATCTTTTTGAGTTTGTGCTCGTTTGTTACATTTTGATTTAATTTCTTTTTTCACTCTATTCTATAGAAAAATTAATTTTTAAATTATCGGCAAATCTGAAATCACCGATCGTTTTTAAGTTAAAAATTCTATAGAATAGAGAAAGGAAATGTTAAGGAGTGAAGTACAAATGTTTAAAGGATTACCTGCAAGATTTGGTTGTTCAACAGAAAAAAATCCAAATCGTGCTTTTGAGAAATTTGTAACTAGATTAGTAACAGAGACACTTTCTCTTTCAGGATATGAAGTGTTATCACAGTTTTCAAAAAAGTCATGGGTTGGAAATAATGGAGATTCAAGAGAAATAAGGCCAGACATCATAGTAAAATCAGGAAGAGATGTAATTGCAATCATTGATGCAAAATGTAAAGAACAATTATCATCAGGCGATATGGCAGAAATTGCATTGTACGCAAAAGAATTCAATGTAAAAAAAGCAGTAGCAGTTTTACCTACATATCCAGGAAGAGAAGGGATAAGATGGAGCTCAATAGACACAGATACAACAATTTTTGAAAAAAGAATAGATATTGAACAGGTTATTGTTGATTTGAAGAATGGATATACAGGAGATATTTCTAGAATGATTCACATATGGGCAGGAGTATAATGAATATTCTTGAAGCAATATTGAATCTATCAAGATGTGAGGATTTCAGTTTAACAAATACTGAAGAAAATGTGAACAATATTGTTTCTGATGAAGGAAAGCCCTTAGAGAAATTTGTAAGAGCGTCATTTTGTGGAAGACCTGATTCAGAGGAATCAGAAAATGTATCAAAAGATGTTTTTTGTTATGAAGGAGGGGTAAATAATCCACCTGATGCAATGATTAGAAATCAAGGTGATGCAATTGAGATCAAAAAGATTGAAAGTAAGATTGGTGGTATTCAGCTAAATAGTTCATTACCAAAACAGAAACTTTTCTCATCTGATAAAATGATTACAGATGATGCAAAAACTTGTGAGAATTGGGAATCACGAGACATGTTGTATGTTGTCGGATATGTATCAAACAATAACATACGTTATCTATTTTTTGTGTACGGGGATTGTATTTTTAGAGAGAATCAGTTCTACGAAGATAAATTTAACGCAATAAAAGAAGCGCTTGGTTCACTTGATATAGAAGAGTTAGATCAAACAGGAAACGAATATGGTACTTTAAAAAATGTAGATGGATTAAATATTAACACAAACATGAGATTAAGACCTCTGAATAGTTTTGATAATCCATTGAAAATATTTTCAGATATTGTAAAGTTGGAAAATGAGGATAATTTTTCAATGTTTACAATAATGAGAGATGCAAAATATGAGACATTTATGCCTGAAATTAGACGTGAAATAGAAAATTCTGATGTTGATGTTAGAGACTCAACAATTTATGATCCTGACAATCAAGAACAAAAGGTAAAGATCAAAATTCTTTCATTTAAAAATTAAAATGACTAGTGTAACATTTTATGGTGGAGTAAATGAGGTAGGAGGAAATAAAATTCTTCTAG
>TARA_B100000686_G_scaffold211941_1_pt1 | contig 10411 bp, 8 predicted proteins | sample TARA_B100000686 | Tara Oceans TARA_B100000686 (sample SAMEA2622733) | marine metagenome | biome: marine biome (ENVO:00000447); feature: marine epipelagic mixed layer (ENVO:xxxxxxxxx); material: "saline water (ENVO:00002010), including plankton (ENVO:xxxxxxxx)" | depth 150 m
TTTTATAAGCTGGATTCTTACTCTCATCCCAATAACGATAACCAAGCTGCCCAAGAAACTTTTTAAATTTAGCATGATTCCCAGGTGGAACATCCATACCGACTAATACACGTCCATAATCGGTCCCATGATTACGATAATGAAATAAGCTAATATTCCAATGACTCATACTATTTAAGAATTCCATCAGAGCGCCAGGGCGTGAAGGAAACTCAAAACGATAGAGAATCTCATTTTTTACTCCATTGGCGTGCCCTCCAACTAAATATCGTATATGTAATTTTGCCATTTCATTATCGCTAAGATCCTCAGTATGTAATCCATTTCTTTCTAGTACTTTAATTAATCTATCTGTCTCATTACGATTCCGAACGGATACCCCAACAAATACGCACGCTTCTTTTGGATCATCATAGCGATAATTAAATTCAGTGATACTTTTTGCTCCCAACATGGCACAAAACTTCTTAAAGCTACCGGGTTTTTCAGGAATAGTTACTGACATTACGGCTTCACGCTGCTCTCCTATCTCAGCCCGTTCAGACACATGTCTTAACCGATCAAAATTCATATTAGCGCCGGAAGTTACAGCCACCAAAGTCTTACCATGAAGCTCCTCCCGATTACAATATAATTTTGCCCCAGCAATTGAAAGTGCCCCCGACGGCTCTAACATTACACGTGTGTCTTCAAATACATCTTTAATAGCAGCACAGATAGCATCCGTATCAACCAAAATTATTTCATCTACCAGTTCTCGGCAAAGACGAAAAGTTTCCTTCCCTACTTGTTTCACTGCCACACCATCAGCAAACACTCCAGCTTGAGGAAGTTTTACGCGACGACCTTTTTTTAATGAGAGGTACATGGCATTTGAATCAACAGGTTCAACCCCAATAATTTTTATTTCAGGATGTAGACTTTTTATATATGCAGCAATCCCAGAAATGAGACCACCTCCACCTATTGGAACAAATACAGCATGTAGAGATCCAGCATATTGACGCAAAATTTCCATTCCTATCGTTCCTTGTCCAGCAATAATATCAGGATCATCATATGGGGGAATAAAAGTTAATTTTTTCTGTACTGCAAGCTTTGTTGCTTTAGCATAAGCATCATCAAAAGAATCTCCGTGAAGAATTATATCTGCTCCATAAGCTTCAACTGCTTGTATTTTAATTTGTGGCGTAGTTACCGGCATAACAATTGTAGCTTTACAATTTAATCTCTTTGCAACTAGTGCTACCCCCTGTGCATGATTTCCTGCTGAGGCTGTTACAACACCTCGCTTTAGAATTTCAGGAGAAAGCTTACTCATTTTATTGTGGGCTCCACGCAGCTTAAATGAGAACACCTCTTGCATATCTTCTCGTTTTAATAACAATTGATTCTTTATACGTTTAGATAATCCAGGTGCAAGTTCAAGCGGTGTTTCTATTGCCAAATCATAAACCTGAGCAGTAAGAATTTTTTTAAGATAATCAGTTTTCATTTGTAGAAGAATTTAAGAAATCATAAATATAAAAGAATTTTAGCATGCCAGAGGCCATGCTTAATATAAGAGTTAATTGTTAAAATCTTCATATAGAGCTATTCTAATATGTAAGCTACACTATTTTATATAGGAAACTATGAATAAAACAATTAACGAACAAAAACTTGAAGTTGCCAAAACTGCTATTCAACATATCCCTATAGGTAGTATCGTAGGGGTGGGAACAGGCTCTACTGCAAATTATTTTATAGATGAATTAGCCAAGGTCAAGAATAAAATTAATGGGGCAGTAGCAAGCTCTGATGATACAGCTCAACGACTAAAAAGCCACCATATTGAAGTACTAGACTTAAATAATGTAAGCGATATCCCCGTTTATGTGGATGGAGCAGATGAAATAACTGAACACCTACATATGATAAAAGGAGGTGGAGGAGCTTTAACAAGAGAAAAAATTGTTGCAGCAGCAGCAAAAAAATTTATTTGTATTACTGATGAAAGTAAACTTGTAAATGTATTAGGAGAGTTCCCACTACCAATAGAGGTGATACCAATGGCCCGTAGCTATGTTGCGAGGGAAATTGTACAACTAGGGGGGAACCCTGTTCTACGAGAGAAATTTATTACTGATAATGGAAATATAATTCTTGATATACATAATTTAAAAATTATAAACCCAATAGAATTAGAAGTGACTCTCAACCAAATAACCGGTATCGTAACCAATGGTCTATTTGCAAAACGTAGTGCCAATATGCTACTACTTGGAACTAATAACGGGGTTCGTACTATAACTATATAATAAGAGTCATAACAAATTACTACAATTCACTAAAATATAATCTTTCTTTATAACCTAAAGGTGTTGAATGGCAGGCAGAAAACATATATCTAAGCAATTTGATGCGGATCTTAAATCGGTACGAATGAGTGTACTAAAAATGGGAGGTATTGTTGAAGAACAGATCGAGCACGCAGTTAAAGCACTTATAACAGCAGATCAAGATTTAATGGAACAAGTTGTAGCTGATGACTATCGTGTCAATGAAATGGAAGTATCAATTGATGAGATTTGTAGTCAGATTATTGCACGCCGACAACCAGCTGCTGGTGATTTACGTATGATTATCATGGTAATCAAGATTATTACCGATCTTGAGCGTATGGGAGATGAAGCTGCAAAAATTGCACGTATGGCACAATTAATTTATGCTGATGATCGCATCAACAAACCTCGTTTCCATGAAATTAGGCATGTTGCTAATATTGCAATGGAAATGCTACGAAAATCATTGGATGCTTTTGCCCGGCTTGACGTAACAGAAGCGGCTCATGTAGCTCGCCAGGATGAATTAGTGGATGAAGAATTCCGCTCTATTATTCGTCAACTTGTTACTTTTATGATGGAAGATCCACGCAATATTTCTTCTTCAATAGAAATTCTATTTGCTGCAAAAGCCATTGAACGTATTGGAGATCATGCAAAAAATATGTCTCAATATGTAATCTTCCTGGTAAAAGGAAAAGATGTGCGGCATGTAGGAATCAAGGAAATTGAGCGTGTGGCTCGGAAACAATGAACTACCGAGAAGAACAAGACACTATGGGAATAGTAAAAGTACCTACCAAAGTACTATGGGGGGCACAAACACAGCGATCTCTGCAAAACTTCAAAATATCAAATGAAAAAATTCCATATGAATTAATAAATGCACTTGCCCTAGTTAAAAAAATTGCTGCTAAAGTAAATAATGATTTAGGCCTGCTCAACTCAGATCATGCTGCCGCTATTATCCAAGCTGCTGATGAAGTAATTCAGGGTCGCCATAACAAAGAGTTCCCATTGGCAGTATGGCAAACTGGATCTGGCACACAAACAAATATGAATATGAATGAAGTGCTAGCTAACCGTGCTTCTGAGCTAATTGGCTCTAAACGTGGTGCAAATCGCGAAATTCACCCGAATGATGAAGTAAACAAAGGTCAGTCATCAAATGATGTGTTTCCAACTGCAATGCATATTGCAGCACTACAAGCCATTGAATATAAAATGAAGCCTGCTATTTGTTCAATACGCCAAACTCTCAATATTAAATCAGAAGAATTTTCAAATATAATAAAAATTGGGCGCACACATCTGCAAGATGCCACACCACTCACTTTGGGGCAGGAATTCTCAGGCTATGTATCACAACTTGATCATATTTCTAGCCATATAGAATCATCCCTACCTCATTTATGTGAGCTCGCACTAGGCGGAACAGCTGTAGGTACCGGCCTAAATACTCATCCTGAATTTTCAAAAAGAACTACGGAGGAATTAGTAAAAGAAACAAACCTTCCATTTATCACTGCACCTAACAAATTTGAAGCATTAGCCTCAAATGATGCACTTGTTAATGTACATGGAACGCTTAAAACTCTTGCTGTATCTTTAATAAAAATCGCTAATGATATTCGTTGGCTATCATCTGGTCCTCGATGTGGTATTGGCGAACTAAAAATCCCTGAAAACGAACCAGGTAGCTCCATAATGCCGGGGAAAATCAACCCTACCCAGTCTGAGGCATTAATCATGTTATGTTGTCAGGTTATGGGTAACGATGTAGCTATTAATATGGGTGGAGCAATGGGAAATTTTGAGCTTAATGTGATGAAGCCACTTATAATTAACAATTTTCTACAAAGTGTTCGCCTACTATCAGATGGCATTATTAGTTTCAACAAAAACTGTGCTATGGGAATAGAAGCTAATATCAAGCATATTAACAAGTTAATGAATAATTCTCTTATGCTGGTAACAGCACTTAGCCCGCATATTGGTTATGATAAAGCAGCTGAAATCTCTAAGAAAGCATACATTGAAGGTATTACTTTAAAAGAGGCATCAATTGCATTAGGCTATATAACCGCAGAGCAATTTGATACATGGGTACAACCAAAAGATATGGTATGAAATAAGAATAATAGAGCTACGCTACGATCTAATCAATATCTAAAGTAGGGTTTATCTTGCTTAATTACCTAACTAACCTAGGCCTAAATTATTAGCTAGTATTAGCTTATCGCAAAATCATTTTACAATTGCCAGAAAGATTACGTATAACCTTAATAGAATTTAAATTCTTTGAGAATAATTAATGGACATCACTAGCCTAGAATTCTGGGTTGCAGTACTACAAATTATTACTATTGATATAATACTTGGTGGTGATAATGCAATTATCATAGCGCTTGCTTGCCGTCGACTACCTAAGGATCAACGTAATCGAGGTATTTTCTGGGGCGTCTTTGGCGCTATCGCTCTCCGGGTAATCTTCATTTCATTTGCACTGACTTTATTAACAATTCCTTTTCTGAAAATTATCGGATCTATACTATTAATTTGGATTGGAATAAAATTACTTCAACCAATTCCAGAAAACAAAACACATAAAATAGGTGCTAGTGCAACATTATTAGGAGCAATAAAAACTATCATTATTGCTGATGCAGTAATGAGTCTAGACAATGTTATCGCGATTGCTGGTGCAGCTAAAGACAGTGTTGGCTTAGTAATATTTGGTCTAATATTTAGTGTGCCTATCATTGTCTGGGGGAGTAAACTAATAATGAAATTAATGGAAAACTTTCCAATTATTATCATAATTGGTGCCGGGCTACTTGGGTGGATAGCTGGTAATATGCTAATAACTGATGTAATTATCAATGTATGGGTAAATACTAATGCAGCCTTCCTTCAATGGCTATCCCCAATTCTAGGAGTTTTTGTTATCGTTCTAACTGGAAAATGGCTAGCAGCTAAATCCCTAAAAAATAGAACTTCTATGACCGCTCTGATGAAAGATACAGACAAACCTTAAAATATTGATCCAATTATAATTTTTTAGTTACAGAAAGGAATAAATTCTTAATTTAAGCGTATATAGTAGGGTTTAGAGCTAAAATTCATTCTTCGGAAAGTGATAGCTGATGCCGAAGTTCTTTAAGGCGAGCTTCGGCACTAGATATTTCGTAGAAGTCTCCATCTTCACTTTTTAGTGCAATTTCTAATTGATTTATTGCTCTCGGAAGATCCCCTTTACGAATATAAGATTCTGCTAGTGCCCGGTGTAGCAACATATTATTTCCATCTGCTTCATAAGCTTTTGCCTGTAATTGATATAGCTTTATATCATTTGGTGTGAATCTCAACTGCTGATTTATAAATCTAAGTGCGTCTTTCTGATTCCCGTCATATAATAAAGCGGCAGCATAATCATAGATTAATGCCCGATGCTGTGGATAAATTTTTAACGCTTCCCTATAAATACGTAAACCATCAGAATAAAGCCCTACAGAGAATTTAACACGAGCCGCAAGCGTTTCAATCATTGCGCTCGAATATAATATTTTCTGCTTAATATGAATCACATTTCCTAGCAGATGATTCTCTTGTAATTTAATCATTGTGTCATAGTGACCAGACTCATAAAGTAATGTCATTTCCTCATTTGCTCGCAAATTATTTCCTTCCCGCAATAAAGCACTTATTAGCCCATAGCGTTCAACAGTCTCATTACTATATCTCCTTTCTTGCAGATTAGATTCAAAATACTTTACTGCTTCTGAAGGCTTGCCCTTACCTGCACGCAACTTGGCACGAACTAATTGAAAATCGATACTGTCAGTAACCTGCTTATAAGGTAAACCTTGTATCCGATTTTCAATATCCGCTATACGTTCATAACTAAGTGGATGAGTACGTAAGTAAGATGGAGCATCACCCTGGAACCTACTAGCTCTCTGTAACCGCCCAAAAAAAGATGCCATACCAGCAGGATCAAACCCAGCCTTCGTTAATACAGATAACCCAATACGATCAGCTTCTTTCTCATTTGCACGAGTAAAATTTAATTGTGACTGAGCTGCAATAGCTTGAGAAGTTGCCATAACAGCAGTTCCTGCTTGCGGACTTGCCCGTGATGCCATAATTGCAAGCGCTATAGATGCTAGTGTAGTTAACATACTATATTTCTGGCCTGATATCATACGGGCAAGGTGTTTCTGTGTAACATGTGAAATTTCATGAGCCATTACTCCAGCTAATTCTGATTCACTCTGTGCTGCTAGAATAAGCCCACTATTAAAACCCATGAAACCACCCGGTAAAGCAAAAGCATTTAATGATGGATCACGAACAGCAAAAAACTCAAATTCTTGATCTGGATGAGCCTCATCGGAGGCAGAAATTAATTTGTACCCTAAATTAGTAAGATAACCAGCTACTTCAGCATCATCAAGATACCTACTATCGGAACGAATTTGAGACATTATGTCCAAACCAATCTGTCGTTCTTCATATGGAGAAATATCAGCCTGAGATGCATCACCTAAATCAGGTAATTCGTTAGCTAGAATATTTTTAATAAACAAAAATAATAGCGCTGCAATAATAAAATTTATTTTCATACTGGTTTGAGTGACCTTTTCATAAGAGAGTTCAATTTGATATGAAAAGCCAGATACAATAGTTCAAAAAAATCCTGAAAAAAATAGTAACTAACATACTAATATCTATATTTTTCCCATGTTACATTCCTTTTATTAGATAGTTTTAAACTGATAATTTATATCAAAATTTTTTACACGTTATCTTTATATTTAGATGTAATTGGGTAGCGCCAGCTCTTACTAAAGCTATGTTTAGTAATACAAATTCCCAAAGGGGATTGTCGCCGTTTATATTCATTTTTACAAAGTAGACTTACGATATGCAATACATCGGCCTTAGGGTAGCCCATACCAACTATCTCATATAATGATTTACCATTCTCTACATATTCTTCAATAATGCCATCAATAATATTATAAGACGGAAGGTTATCCTGATCTGTCTGATTTGGTCGTAACTCAGCAGAAGGTGCGCGTTTAATAATACGTTCTGGGATCACCAAACTTAAACTATTACGGTAGTTACAAAGCTTATAAACCATACTCTTGCTGACATCTTTTAGTACTGCTAGCCCACCAGCCATATCACCATAAAGCGTACTATACCCTGTTGCCATTTCAGATTTATTACTAGTGGTAAGTACAATTGCCCCATATTTATTTGATAATGCCATTAAGATAATTCCGCGAATTCGTGCTTGCATATTCTCTTCCGTAACTCCCATTTCATGATGATCCTTAGACCACTGGAATTTATTAACAAGTGAATTTAATAGCTGATCAAACGTTGAATTAATTGAGAATTCACTATAATGAACACCTAGTGCCTTAGATATAGCTCGTGAATCTTGTAAGCTTATGCTCGCTGTATATTCTGATGGCATCATTACTGCCCATACTCTATCAGAACCCAGAGCATCAACTGCAATTGCTAGTGTAAGAGCAGAATCAATACCACCAGATACGCCAAGAATTACATTAGTAAAATCATTTTTATTAATATAATCTTTTACTCCAAGGCACAGCGCTTTATATATATTCTCTTCTTGAGCCTTTGTATTAGTAATCACCCTCTTCATAGGCAAATTACCTTGAAACTCAATCAAGCCAAGAGTCTCAACAAACCCTTCAAATTGATAAATAAGGTCCCCTTTATGATTTACTACAAATGAAGCCCCATCAAATACTAGTTCATCCTGTCCTCCCACTAAATTTACACAAATAATGGCTATTCCTATTTCATGGGCTCGTTGACATATCAAATTATGCAACATAGCTTGCTTATTAAGGTGATAAGGTGAAGCACATAATAATATTAATACTTCTGCTCCATCTTTTTTCGCGGTGTTTATATTAATTTCTTGCAATATATCAGTAGAAATATTTATCCCAAACTTTATTCCCTCAGAATTAAAAATACAGCTACCTGAGCCAGCCTCAAAATAATTGGACTCTGTAAACCAATTATCATTTAGAAGATCATTCTTAAAATAAGTTGTAACAACCTTCCTATCACAAATTAATGAAGCTGCATTATAAATACGGTTATTAATAAAATAAGGATGTCCTAATAGTAGAGAAATCCCATTTATTTCTTTTACTAAATCATCAAATGCTTTTATGCAGGCTAAACGGAACCCATCTAGCAACAATAAGTCCTCTGGAGGATAGCCAGATAAGGCCAATTCAGGTGTGATAACTAATGCAGTATCTTTATTTTTTGCTTGATTAGTGAAATCAATAATCTTTTTTGCATTACCGGAAAGGTCACCTACTGTACAATTGATCTGGGCAATGGCGATTCGCATGGCACAATGATTAATTTAATTTATTACCTATATATTTGAGCATATCAGAATTAAATTTTCTTTGCAGATACAATATTATTGTAATAGAAAAAATATTTAATTATTGTCTCATTAATAACAACTGTAAGAAAGTATATTTCAACGTGTTAGAATAAAATTAATAATTATGTGTTATAAAAAATTCGCCTCATAGAGATATTTCAATGAAATATTGTAGTAACTGTGGAACCCTTGTTGATATACGTATTCCAGAAGGAGACACATTGCCCCGCCATGTGTGCACCAAATGTAATCGTATACATTACCATAACCCTAAGATGGTAGTAGGTTGTATACCAAAATGGGAAGATAAAGTATTGCTATGTCGAAGAGCAATTAAGCCCCGCATTGGGCTTTGGACTCTACCTGCAGGTTTTATGGAAAACTCTGAAACTCTTGAACAAGCTGCTTCTCGTGAAACTATGGAAGAGGCTAATGCCCGAGTAAAGATTGGCAGCCTCTATACTATTTATAATCTTCCAGCTATAAATCAAGTATATTTTCTATTCTTAGCAGAATTATTAGACTTAAATTTTCAACCAGGAATTGAGAGTTTAGAAGTGAAGCTTTTTAAAGAAAAAGAGGTTCCTTGGGATGAAATAGCTTTCCGAGTTATAGGCATACCTTTAAAACGTTATTTTAAAGAGTGTCGTGCTGGGAAGCCTAATTTCTATTTAGACACTTTAGATAATATAGATCGCTGATAGAATTAATAAAACACATTTCTATTACTTAAATATAAATGGATAGATGAAATTTAAAATTCACTCCCCTTTATCATTTTTTAATAATAATGCCATTTTATATAATTGATTTTTATTTTCAGAAGTAATCTCCGATGTAATTTTTACTGCTTGTTTTAAAGGAAGATTTTTTAATAATAATTTTAGTGTGTGTTGAGCATGGCTACTAATTATGCTCTTATCTGGAGTTTTTGCACCAGAAACAATTAATACAAACTCACCTCTCTGTTGATTAGTATCTGAATTGAACCAAGTTAATGCATCACCTAAAGTACAATTATGAATAGTCTCAAATAATTTTGTCAGTTCTCTGCCTATAGTTAATTGCCGATTTACCCCCAATATGTCAGACAAATCTACAATACATTCTAATATTCGGTGCGGCGCCTCATAGAACACCAGAACGTATGGTAGAGATTTCAATTCTTCCATTTTTTTTCGACGTGCACTCTTTGAAGCAGGAAGAAATCCACAGAACAAGAAATTTGGTATAGAAATTCCAGCTGCAGATAGTGCGCATAATGCTGCATTAGCGCCAGGAATCGGTACTACTCGATAATTGTTCCTTACTAAATTAACTAAAATTGCTCCAGGATCAGAAATTCCAGGTGTGCCAACATCAGTAATATAGGCAACAGATTTTCCCTCCCCCAGTAAACCTAGAATTTTCTTTGCAGCTATTCGTTCATTATGCTGGTGCAGAGCTATTATTTTTTTGGTAATAGAATGATGTACCAACAATTTTCTGGAGGTTCTCGTATCTTCAGCCGCAATTATATCCACAGCCAGAAGAACATCCAATGCCCGCAAACTAATGTCTCGTAGGTTTCCTATCGGAGTTGCAACCACATATAATGTACTTTTCTGTATCATTTTCAGCTATAAATAAG
>TARA_B100000686_G_C16804448_1_pt1 | contig 10408 bp, 10 predicted proteins | sample TARA_B100000686 | Tara Oceans TARA_B100000686 (sample SAMEA2622733) | marine metagenome | biome: marine biome (ENVO:00000447); feature: marine epipelagic mixed layer (ENVO:xxxxxxxxx); material: "saline water (ENVO:00002010), including plankton (ENVO:xxxxxxxx)" | depth 150 m
ACCCGCGTCCGCAAGTGATCCGCTTTAAGCTCTACATGCTTATTCCGTCTTTAATCTTGCTGAAAGCTACCCGACGGGCAGGGAAAACTCACAGCCAGTCTAGTTAAGTTTTAGCGTTCAGGCCCTAGACAGTCCATTCCGCGATCTTGTGTGGATGACTCCTGGAACCGGACGCACAAGCACGTGCCGGGCAGAAGGCTTTAGTCTGTTTTTTAAGCAGCTAGAGCGTAGTTGTCTTCATTGGCAACTATATGGTTTGCAGTTGGTTTTACGAGGTGATCTGCCCCTCGGCATGCACCTAAAGATTCACGACCCACGTCGAAGCCGATCGCCCCCTAGGCAATTATTTTAGTCGTATTAAATGATATTTCAAAGTTATGAGATGCATTCTATTAAGTATTGTCGTTATTAGGCCTATGAAACTATGCTAGATTTGGTTTGAGTTTTTATTCTTGCCTTATCTATTTATTGCTTTAAGCGCTCGGGCCTTATCACGTTCCCAGTCTTGTTTTTTCTTTTCTGAGCGTTTGTCGTATTGCTTTTTACCTTTGGCAAGACCAATGGAAAGCTTTGCTCTACCGCGGTTCCAATAGAGCTCTAGAGGAACGAGTGTGTACCCTTTACGATCTACTAGACCAGACAGTCGGTCTATCTCTTTTCGATGCAGTAGTAATTTTCTAGTTCGTGCTGGGTCTGTATCAATATGGGTAGATGCGGAGGCTAAAGGTGTAAGGTAGGCACCTAGTATCCAGATCTCGGCTTTTCGGACGACAACATAACTTTCCGTTAGTTGTGCTTTACCAGCTCTAAGGCTTTTAACTTCCCAGCCTTCAAGTGATATTCCTGCCTCGATCTTTTCCTCAATAAAGAAATCAAATCGCGCTTTTTTATTAAGAGCGATTGATGTTGAGGGTTTTTTTGCTACCTTTCTAGCCATGATCCTCTAATGATCCTAGAATCTACACCAAAATACACGTCAGAGAGGTGTTAGGAGTGGTTTCATCTGGAGCACAACGTCGTTCTCTTCATGGTCAATGGTCTTCTCGTCTTACTTTTATTTTAGCTTTATCAGGTTCTGCTGTCGGATTAGGCAATATATGGAAGTTTCCTTATATTGCTGGTGTAAATGGTGGGGGAGCATTTGTTCTAGTTTACTTGATATGCGTGTTTGGCATTGGCTTACCAATCATGATATCTGAAATTCTGATTGGGAGGCGCGGACGGAGGAATCCCGTTAGTACCATGTCCTTCCTAGGAGAAGAAGAAACTGGGAATAAACATTGGCGTATCGTTGGGCTTCTCGGAGTTGTGGCAAGTTTTCTCATTCTTTCCTATTACAGTGTAGTAGCCGGATGGGCATTGGCGTATGTTTTTGAAGCTGGATCTGGAACTCTAGTTGGAATAGACGCGGAGGGCGCATCTCATAAATTTGATGGGCTAACAGGTAATTGGTTTATTTCCGGGCTTTGGCATACCTTTTTTATCATATTGACTGTTTTTGTGGTTGCGAGAGGTGTAGAGCATGGCCTGGAAAAGGCCGTTCGTATATTAATGCCTGCTTTGGTTTTTCTTCTTTTTATCTTATTGGGATACAGCATGATTGAGGGGAATTTTTCTGAGGCTTTGATTTTTTTATTTGCACCTAAATTTTCGGATTTAAGTTCAGAAGGAATTCTTTCTGCTTTAGGACATGCTTTTTTTACTCTAAGCATTGGTATGGGAGCTGTGATGGCTTACGGTGCATATTTGTCTAGTGAAGCTTCTATTATTAAAACTTCTATAGCAGTTGTGATGATGGATACAGCTATTGCTATTCTTGCGGGACTTGTAATATTCCCTATAGTTTTTGCGCATGGATTAGACCCAGCTGAAGGACCTGGGCTTATCTTTCAAACAATTCCAATTGCATTTGGACAGTTGCCAGGTGGAAGGATAATAGCAACAGTATTTTTTTTGTTGCTTACATTTGCAGCATGGACTTCCGGAATTGCATTAATGGAATCTCCTGTGGCTTGGCTTATGGAAACGACAGGGTTAGAACGCAGAAAAACAGCTATTTTTGTTGGAATGGCAATCTGGATGCTAGGTTTGCTGAGTGTTCTTTCTTTTAATGAGCTCAGTGATTTTGAATTATTATGGGGAACATTTTTTGATAGTTTTGATTATTTGACTGCAAATATTATGTTGCCTCTTGGTGGGTTTGCTATTGCAATTTTTTCGGGTTGGTTTATGTCCGCTAATTCAACTTCAGATGAAATTGATGCTTCTGTAGATGGCGTCTATCACATGTGGCGTATTTCAACCCGTTTTATTGCTCCAGTTGCCGTGTTGCTTATTTTTCTCAATGCCATAGGGATTGTGTGATCTAGTGCACACTGTTCAGCGAAGTGAGCATGTGGCGTATGAGCCTGACCAGATGTTTGATCTGGTCAATGATATTGCGTCATATCCAGAGTTTCTTCATTGGTGCCAAGGTTCGCATGTTGAAAGAGAAACTGAAATGGAAATTGTAGCTATGTTAGATGTTGGGCTTGGAGGCTTACGGAAACGTTTTACAACATGTAATGCATTAAAAAGACCTCATCAGATTGATATTGACTTGGTCGATGGGCCTTTCAAAAGTCTAAGCGGTGGGTGGCGGTTTTTGAAACAGAACGAACCTGGGTGTTTAGTTAAAATTGAATTAGCTTTTGATGTTTCAAGAACCCCTTTAGATAAGATGTTTGGTATGTTATTTGAAGAAATTGTTCGTTCCCAGGTTGAGGCATTCATCAAAAGGGCTAACCAACTTTATGGTTGATGTTGATATGGTTTCGGTGGTTTACGCAACCCCCAGTAACCAATGGATTGTTAATGTTCCATATTCAGAAAATATGACCGCTCTTGATGCTGTGAAGTTATCAAAACTACCTAGTAAGCATTCAGAAATCGAATATCATTCTTTGGTTCTTGGTCTTTTTGGAAAAGAAATAACACATGATTATGTATTGCAATTGGGAGATAGAATTGAAATTTGTAGGCCATTAATTAGTGACCCTCGGGAAATGCGCCGACAATTTATTGCTTTAGGTAAAGTTATGGGCCAACAAGATAATGATCTTAAAAAGAGCTAGTCACAACTTGATTGTGTTAAGAGTGTTGATAAGCTTTATGAGGTAGGAGTAAGAATTGCATCCCGTTCTATTCGCGTTACCTCATCATTCTGAAAAAAGACAATAAACCAACGTCTATCTACATTAGGGGAACGACCACTTTGGAAGTAGTAGGTATAATCCCATCGGTCATGATGAAAACTGTCGGATACCATTGGTGTTCCAAGAAGGAAACGGACTTGATTTCTAGTCATTCCAATGGCGACTTGTTCTATGTTTGATTCGTCAAGTAGATTGCCTTGTTGTATATCCATTCTATAAACGCAACTTGTAGAGCAAACGATAGCGGTTATAAGGACGACTGTTTTGAGCATGTTTCTTAAACGACGATGTGTCACTATAGAGTACACCTTTGTTCTGGGTCATAATGACTCATACCATAATAACAACCTAACGATTAAAACGGTATAAAAGTGGAAAGAGAAGAACTCGAAAAAGTTGGTTTGAAAGTTACCTCGCCTCGTCTCAAGGTTTTGTCGGTCATGGAGACTAGTGAAGAGAGGCATTTGAGTGCTGAAGCAATCTATAGAGCACTTTTAGAAAGTGGTGAGGAGTTTGGGTTAGCTACGGTTTACCGCGTACTTACTCAGTTTGAACATGCTGGACTGATAACCCGACATAACTTTGACGGCGGAGGAACGTCAGTATTTGAATTGGCTGACCGTACTCACCATGATCATATGGTGTGCTTAGAGACTGGAGATGTTATTGAGTTTGTAGAAGATAGAATTGAGCAGTTACAGGCGGAGATAGCCGAAAAACATGGCTATGAAATCGAAGACCATAGTTTGATTCTTTACGTCAGGCCTAAAAAACCGTAGCTGAGTATCATCATATAAAAAAATAGTACGATCGTGCTGGCTCGAAGTTCATGTCTTAATGGCTCCCTCGTTGAATCATTTCCTCGGCGTGTGCTCTAGTTGTATCAGTTATTTCAACCCCTCCTAGCATTCTAGACAATTCGTCTACACGTTCTTTTGATTCCAATATGCGAACGTTCGTTCGGGTAGTTTTGCCATCTGTAAGCTTATGTATATAAAAGTGATTAAGGCCTTGACTTGCTACTTGAGGTAAATGTGTAACACATAGAACTTGTCGTTTATTTGCTATATCCGAAAGTCTGCGTCCGACAATTTCTGCTACACCTCCACCAATTCCTGCATCAACTTCATCAAAGACAAGTGTAGAAACTCCAAGAGTACCTGCGCTCACTACTTCTAATGCTAGGCTGATTCTTGATAGCTCTCCACCCGAGGCAACCTTAGAAAGTGGTCCAAAGTTTTGCCCAGGGTTTAGGACTACTTGAAATTCAACCGAATCTAATCCAGTGGCATCTGCTTGTTCAATGGTTTTCTCTTTAACAACTGCACGGAATCGACCATGCGGTAAACCAAGCTCAACAATTTGACTGGTTACCGCTTTACTGAGAGACGAAGCATTGTCTGTTCTGATTTTGGTAAGTTGTGTTGCAGTCTGTATATATAGATCTTTAGCTTGTTCAACACTTTTTGATAGCGTTTGAAGTGAATCAGATGCATTTTTGAGTTTTTCGATTTTATTTTTTAGATGGTCAAGTAAATTGAATAGGTTTTTACTTTCTATTTTATTTCGCGTTGCAAGTTCACGCGCTTTTGAGAGTCTTGTTTCAATCCACTCGAGCCTATGAGGGTCTGGTTCTAAATCATCTCGGTAGCGTAGAAGTTCTATAGCAGTATCGCGGATCTGTATTTCTATCTGGTTTAGTTGTTCTAAAGGTTCTGATAAAGAAAAGTCTAATTCTGAAAGGCTATCTAAAGAACGATGAGCAGCAGATACTAACTGATGAGCAGATGCCTCATCGCGTTCATAAATATCTTCTAAGATTTTGTTTAAAGAGTTAGATAATCTGTCTATATGCGCTAAGCGATTACGTTCTGTTTCAAGTGATTCAACTTCACCTTCTTTTAAGCTAAGTGTTTCAAGTTCTTCTATTTGAAAGTTCAATAACTCGAGTTTGAGTTGACGGTCACCTTTATTTTTATTTTCGACATTAAGTTCTGCATTTAGACTTTGCCAACTGCTAAAATTTTTTGCGACTTCTTTCGCTAACAAGTTTGTATTGCCATGATCATCGAGAATTTCTTTTTGCGCAGTCCCTTGAAGCAAGGCTTGATGTGCAGTCTGACCATGAATATTTGCTAAAAGCGTGCCTAGTGTTCTTAAGTCTTGCCTAGTAGCTGGCGTATTATTTATAAATGCTCGTGAACGACCTTCTGAGTAAATAACTCTTCTTAGCAGACAAGTTTCATCATTATCTAACCCATGATCAATGAGCCAGAGCATAGCAGGATGGTCAATTGAGAATTCAAATATAACGCTAATTTCTGCTCGTTCAGCGCCAGGGCGTACGGTACTTGCATCTGCTCGATTGCCAAGCGCCAAGCCTAAGGCATCTACCAGAATTGATTTACCTGCACCTGTCTCACCAGTCATCACACTTAGGCCTGACTGAAGATTAACCTCGACTTCGTCAATTACCGCATAGTTTTTGACTTTTATCAGTCTGAGCATTAATCGTCTGGACCGGAATCAGGCTTTTTCTGAGTACGATTATTCTGTCCCCAAGATAATTTGGAACGGAGCAGTTCATAGTAACTATGCCCGCGAGGATGCAATAACTTTACGTTTTTCTTCGAGATGTTAATAGTCAGTGATTCTTCTTTTTCTATCTCGCCAAGGTCCTCTCCATCACAAGCTACATTTGCTGATTGGCTTTCTAATCGAGGTTCAATTCTCACAACTATTTGACTTGATGACCTTACAACTAAGGGTCTGTCTGAAAGGGTATGAGGAGCTATAGGAACAATAACAAGGGCGTCGACATCTGGTTGAATAATGGGTCCTCCGCATGATAAAGCGTAGGCAGTTGATCCAGTTGGTGTTGCAATAATTAATCCATCTCCACCATGTGTGTTTACATATTCACCATCCACATATGTGCAAAAATCTTGCATATGACCGGCATGGACTGTTTTTAGGGCAACATCATTTAGCGCAAGCATAGGCCCTATCGTTTTGTTTGCATTTGTGATTTTTGCTTCGAGCATAAATCGCACTTCGGTGACATAGTCGCCAGAGAGAACAGCCCCTATCGTTTCAGCCATTAACTCTGGTGAAACATCGGTAAGGAACCCTAATCTTCCGCGGTTAACACCTAAAAGAGGTACGGAGTACATTGCTGCACGTCTCGCAGCATGTAGCATGGTTCCATCTCCACCAACAGCAATAATAAGATCAGCCTCAGCGCCTAACTGATCTGCAGGTAAGCAAGAGATTCCTCGAAATCCCATAGGAATGTTTTCCTGGTCAGGAATCAAAACAGCCAGTCCAAGAGCCTCTAACTGAGAAAGTATTTCCAGTGCTGGCTCTACAACCTCTTTTTCTCCAAGGTTTCCCCAGAGACCAATTTTTTTGAACCTAGTAGTCATATGTCTTAGATTAGGAACAATTATAGGTATATTGTACTGAAGTAGCGTCTGCTACGCTTAAAACAAATATAAAGCGATAAGAAGTGTATATTATTGACAGCAGAGCCAGCCGGTTGCTAGCGTCTTTTATAAGATTCTTTGGTGTCTAATTTAATACTGATTTACTAATGTTATGGGTAAGTTAACAGAGCTTCCAAATGAGCGTGCTCAACATCTCCTGAGAGCGTTGGTGAACCGTTATATACAAGATGGGCAACCCGTTGGATCACGGACACTTTCTCAACATTCCGGATTAGATGTTAGTCCTGCAACCATCAGAAATATCATGTCCGATCTTGAGGAACTTGGTTTTGTTACTGCACCCCATACCTCTGCGGGCCGTATCCCCACAATAAAGGGCTACCGATTCTTTGTAGATACATTGGTGAAGCTCTGTCCGCCAAAAGATGAGGAGTTGGTTCAGTTTGAGGATGTTTTGAGAGAAAGTGACCCTCAGTCATTAGCACTATCAACGTCAAATTTGCTTTCTGCAGTGACTAAACTAGCAGGTGTGGTAACTCTTCCACGCCGGTCTTATGTTGCTTTACGTCAGATAGAGTTCCTGCCTCTTTCAGAGCGTCGTGTTCTTGCGATCCTCGTTCTGAATGACAGAGATGTACAGAATAAAATTTTGCATATTGATCGAGATTTTTCAGAAGAGGATTTGCGTCGTGCTGGTAATTATCTTACAGAACAATTCAGAGGGTGTGAGATTAATGAGGTAAGAGATAGGTTGCTGAGGGAGCTGCATGAAACTCGAGAGAGTATGAATGCTCTTATGGTTGATGCTCTAGAGATTGCTGAACAAGCTTTTCCCTCTGAAGCGCAGGAAGGTGAGTTTGTTGTTGCTGGAGAGACGAATCTGATGGGGTTGGAAGGCTTGGGCGATATGGGGACCTTAAAGCGACTTTTTGAGGCTTTTGTTGGCCAGCAGGATCTTCTTCACCTACTCGATCAGACCTTAAATGCACACGGAGTTCAAATATACATCGGTAAAGAGTCAGGATACCAACTCCTAGATGAGTGCAGCATCGTAGCCGCACCTTATGTTACAGAAGACGATACTATGGGCGTGCTTGGAGTCATAGGCCCTACGCGTATGGCTTATGAGCGCGTTATACCGATTGTGGATATCACAGCCAAGCTTCTTAGTAGCGCCTTGAAGAATAAAAACTAGGCCGCATATTCCATCAAGATATCAGATCTTAGTCTGATAGGTGCTATGAAGCTGTGCTTATAAAGAGGGAATATTGGATGACTCAGAATTCTAGTGATGATGCTCAGAAAGATTCTTTAGATGAGTCTGTTATTACAGGTAACTTTCAAAGTGGTAGTGAGTCAAATGAAGATGTTGTCCAGGAAAAAAATGATTCTGAGATGCCAGAAGAGATTGATGAGATAGAACTTTGTCGTAGGCAAGCAGCTGAGAGTCATGATAAATATGTTCGCATTTCAGCAGAATTAGAGAATTATAGAAAGCGTGCAGGTCGTGATGTTGAAAATGCTCGTCTCTACGGAGCTGAACGGCTTGTGCAGGCTCTTTTACCTGTCAGGGATAGTTTAGAGGCTGCGGTTTCTGTTGAACAAGTTGATGTGGAAGTGCTTTTGGAGGGTAAGAAGGCCACACTAAGACTATTAGATTCTGCATTTGAACAGTTTGATATTAAAGAGTTAGATCCAGAAGCAGAGCCCTTTGATCCTAGTAAGCATGAAGCAATCACCCTAGCATCTTCTAATACTGTAGAACCTGATACCGTTATAACGGTGGTCCAGAAGGGGTATGTTATGCATGAAAGGCTTCTGCGCCCAGCTCGGGTAATCGTGTCTAAAGAGCCTGATGATGACTTAACTTGAGTCTAAGCAGACGAGAGCATTATTGATACCCTTGAATTGGGTTAAAAATCCCCCATTTACATCCTAGTAATTAATTGAAGTTATCGGGAGAGCTATAGCCATGGGACGTGTGATTGGTATAGATTTAGGCACAACCAATTCTTGTGTTGCTGTTATGGATGGTGACCAGACTCGAGTCATCGAAAATAGTGAGGGAGATCGTACAACACCCTCTGTTGTAGCTTTTGGTAAAGATGATGAGGTCCTTGTGGGTCAAACTGCAAAACGTCAAGCGGTTACCAACCCTACTAATACTATATTTGCTATTAAACGTCTGATTGGTCGACGTTATGAAGACGATGTCGTTCAGAAAGATGTTGGAATGGTGCCTTACGGTATTGTGAAGGCAGACAATGGTGATGCATGGGTTTCTGCGAATGAAAAGAGCATGTCTCCACCAGAGATTTCTGCACGTGTGCTGGGCAAAATGAAACAGACGGCAGAGGATTATCTTGGTGAGCCAGTGACTGAAGCAGTGATTACTGTGCCTGCATATTTTAATGATTCGCAGCGCCAGGCAACCAAGGATGCAGGTCGTATCGCTGGATTAGATGTAAAGCGAATTATAAATGAACCGACTGCAGCAGCACTGGCCTATGGGCTAGATAAAAAACGTGGTGACAGAAGGATTTCAGTTTATGACCTTGGTGGTGGAACTTTTGATGTCTCTATTATTGAGATTGCGGAAGTTGATGGAGAGCATCAGTTTGAAGTGCTTGCTACAAATGGTGATACCTTCCTAGGGGGCGAGGATTTTGATAAAAGGATTATTGATTATCTGTCTACGGAGTTTGAGAGAGAAAGTGGGATTGATATTCGTAAAGATCCGATGGCTATGCAGCGACTTAAGGAGGCTGCTGAGAAAGCAAAAATTGAATTATCCTCTAAGCAACAGACTGAGGTTAATCTTCCCTATATAACTGCGGATTCTGATGGTCCAAAACATCTTAATATTAACCTTACACGTGCAAAGATGGAGTCACTTGTTGAGGACTTGGTTGCAAGGACTCTTCGTCCCTGTAAGACGGCACTGAAAGATGCGGGGCTACAAGTTTCAGATATTGATGACGTGATCTTGGTGGGTGGGCAGTCACGTATGCCTAAAGTTCAATCCGAGGTTGAGAGTTTCTTTGGTAAGGAGCCCCGTAGAGATGTTAATCCTGATGAAGCAGTTGCAATGGGTGCTGCAATCCAAGGTGGAGTCCTATCAGGCGATGTTAAAGATGTTCTTTTATTAGATGTAACCCCTCTATCACTAGGTATCGAAACCTTAGGTAGGGTGATGACTCGATTAATCGATAAGAATACAACAATCCCAACCAAAGCAAACCAGGTTTTTTCTACGGCTGAAGACAATCAAACAGCAGTTACAATTCATGTTCTTCAAGGTGAGAGAGAGCGAGCAGAGGATAATAAATCACTAGGTCGATTTGATTTAACTGATATTCCTCCTTCGCCAAGAGGTATGCCTCAAGTTGAGGTGGCGTTTGATATTGATGCAAATGGCATACTTAATGTTTCTGCTAAAGATAAGGCGACCGGTAAGGAGCAGAAGATTGTGATCAAGGCCTCTTCTGGGCTTAGCGATGATGAGATTGACCAAATGGTTGCAGACGCCGAGGCACATGCTGCAGAGGATCAAAAGTTTAGGGAACTGGTAGAAGTCCGAAATCAAGGTGATGCTCTTGTTCATGCAACAGAAAAAATGTTGAGTGAGTTAGGGGAAAAGGCTGAAGCTGACGAGCGTGCTCGTATTGAGTCTGCAACATCAGATCTGAAGGAAGCTGTAGTTGGTGACAACAAGGAAATAATTGAGGCTAAAATCAAGACTCTAAGTGAGGTTTCAGCTACTTTGGC
>TARA_B100000686_G_scaffold354256_1_pt1 | contig 10391 bp, 5 predicted proteins | sample TARA_B100000686 | Tara Oceans TARA_B100000686 (sample SAMEA2622733) | marine metagenome | biome: marine biome (ENVO:00000447); feature: marine epipelagic mixed layer (ENVO:xxxxxxxxx); material: "saline water (ENVO:00002010), including plankton (ENVO:xxxxxxxx)" | depth 150 m
ATTATGCTTTTGTGGATTATAATGTGTTAAAAACCACACATCAAGTAGCCATTGGCATTCAGTTTTAACTTAATTACCTTTGTAACATGGTAAAAGGTCAAAAAATAATTTATATGAATAAAATAAGGTATAAAATATGAGGTTAATTAAGGTTATAGGGTTGTCTATCATAATCCTTTCTTTTACTCAGGCCAGAGTGATAAAGAAAAATCATAAACTTTTAAGATCAAATATTATAGCCACAAAGGCACCTGCTCCGGTTGAGAGGTCTTTTGATGAATTTTCTAGCCGGAGTGTTAGACCGTTCACCCCTCTGCAGAATGGTTATAGGGATTTTCCTCCTGTTTATTTAACAGACCATTTTAGATCTGTTCAAGTAGCAAATTCTTTCAATGGATATGGATTGATATCTGGAAGTACCAACCCGATAGCTTACCAGCCTGATAAATTGAACTACAATGATGACTATGGTGCAGTTTTTGCTGCTTTTCGGATGTTTGTACCAGATGATGATATGACTGGATATATCGGTGTTTCTCTTTCAATGGATGGTTTGGATTGGGTAACATCATCTACCCCTTTAAATCAACAGGTATGGAGCGGTCAGGCGTTAAATGGAGGACGCTATCCAAGTGCAGTTATGTCTTCTAGTGGTAGACCTACTGCAGTCTGGAATGAATACACTGGAGATACAGATTGTTATGGTGACTGGTATCCAGATGACCCTGATACCGATACTGGCGGCCGTGCATTGTATTTATATGAACAAGCGGCAGATGAACAAAATATTTTTGACCCTGAAGGTTCAGTGTTTATTGATTTACCTCCACAGGATTTAATGCCTTTTAACTTGAGAACAAACAATGGTTGCTATGCTGAAAATGCACCTATAGACCTTTGGATTGGCAATGCATTTATGGTAGATGGGCCTAATTCACCAGTTGTGTTGGCTATGTTTCAAGAAGGTCTTGGGAACGGGAAACATTATTTATTCTACAATGACCCGACCCAGACGCATTACATTTCAGGAGCCTTATTCCCGTCCGTATCTCTTGCATTTGATCCAGGATGGCTCGATGCTTCTGGCGATTCATTATTTGATGATGGTACTACTGGCGGTCCAGATTTTCACATCAATTCCGATGGGGTGGGTTATTTGGTTCAGAGAGCTTATAATAATCTTTCTGAAGGAGACCCGGTTGAAGCTACTTTGTTTTTTAGAAGAACAGAAAACTACGGTATAACATGGAGCGGAGATGACGGTGATGCAGGCCAGGATGGGGTATATGGAGATAAATATTTTTATATCAGCGACGCTATTATGGCAGGGCTCTCTGACTCATTATATACTGCATGGGAAGAAAATGAAGATACCACACAGCTTTGGAAATCGGATACAATCTATTTTTATGATGATCCAAGACCGTTTGTTCCCGCGCCTGGTTTTTTCTTATGGTACGATTATGATGTGCGAACGGATATGGATGGTGGGCTTCATGTATCTGTTGCCACCTGGAATTATTTATGTCCAGATTCTGCCTACCTGGATTCTGCAGGTGTTTATGTTGAAAATGGATGTTTAGATCTAGATGAAGACGGTCTGTCAGATTCTCTTTTTTGGGAATACAGGTATGGAAGTGTAGGAATGGTTCATTTTTATTTTCCTGAACCTATAGAAAATCCTGGAAATGCACATGCTTCATTAGTGCATGATATGTCTTCAACTTATTCAGCAGATTGGGTAGATAATATGTCGCTATCTACTGGAACTTATGGTCCGCAGCAATATTTTTTTCCTAGTATTACCCTTAGCTCTGATGATAACAGTGATGTGGTCTGGTATACTGGTTCGGCTGGGACAAGATTTGAGTACAATTCTGATTCTTCACTATGGAGTCCCAGGGATGTAGACCTTTTTCTTTCTCGTTCTACGGATAATGGGATTACCTGGTCGGAAATTGAGAATATTTCAAACACCGCCGGTACGCCAATGCAGAGATTAGTTGAAGTAGGCGCTCATATTTCAGATAAAGCGACAGATGACGATGTATATATTTTATACCAGATGCCTGATTTTAATCAGCCTATGTATGAAGGGCCAACAGAGTTTGAAGAATATTTTATTTCAGTGCATGCCGGCTATTACAGTACCAGTGTTCTTGGCGCAGATAGTGAACAGGGTATGTTTCAGCCTGTAAAATTTACGCTGGAGCAAAATTATCCTAATCCATTTAATCCAGTTACTAAAATTCAATATAATCTTATTGAAGGTGGGTATGTGAGATTGGATCTATATGATATCCTCGGTGTAAAAGTGAAAACACTATTTCATGATCAAAAACCAGCTGGAGGGAATGAATATCTGCTTGATGCTTCCATGCTTTCAAGCGGAGTATATTTCTATACCTTAGATTTTGAAGGAAATTCAATTTCACGAAAAATGGTTTTATTGAAATAGATTAAGTTTAAATTAACATTAAATATTCTGCTGGACATACTTTGAGTAATATTAAGGATATGTCCGTATTAACATATGAAATAAGGAAAAATTAAATGCGGTGCACTATATTATTAATATTGCTGGTTTCTATGGTTTACGGAAAAGAACGTGGTTATAAGTTTAAATATCGGCAATTAACTGAAGATACATATATTACTGAAACAGGATCAATAGAAGAACCGCAGAATCGCAGTGTTCCTAATACCCGTAATGATACAACTACAATTTGGTTTGATGATCTGGAAGGTAATATAGAAACAGACGGTTGGGAGCTTGACAGCGGATGGGTCCTTACTCAATCTCAGTATTCGAGTCCAACACACAGTCTGCAATTTGATGATGATTTTATTGACGGTTATCAATTGGTAGTTTCGCCGCTCATTGATTTGCCCACCGTGGAAGCGAATGAACTTTTGAAATATACCTTTGATGTACGCGTTGATATGCCAGATTTTGATGGAGATGGAGATAATTATTTGGAGGATTATTATTTTTCACTTATTGGAGATTCAAGTGACGTGGTTCCACAAGCTTATTTTCATACCAGTGATAATGGAGCCTATCAAGGGGACTCCTGGTGGTGTGCTGATGAATCCATTGGCGGATACGATAATGAATGGATACAGTACCTTGATACCCCGCCTGTAACCATCCCAAGTAGTAATCAATATATTCTCAAGGCACAATTGCAATGGAATATTGAGAGTCCATTATCTGCTCCAGGTGCAATTGATGCGTATCCCTGTTTAGATGGTTGGGATGCTGCAAATGTACGTATTTCAAGCGATGGTGGTAATTCCTGGTCGCTATTAACGGCTACCGCAGAAGCGGATTCATACCATTTTGATTATGGTTATGGCTGGATATATAATGATGAAGCTTATAGCTGTGATAGCACCTTATCGAATTTGTCTGCCGGCTGGGCTAATAAGCAAGCTTCATCAACAGCAACTTCAGAACCTGTGGACTGGCATGAAAGCACATTTGACCTTAGTGCATATTCAGGCGAAGAAGTAATTATCCGTTTTGCTTTCGGGTCCGACCCGTCTTGGTCAACAGCGGATGGAGACCCCGAAGATGGCTTCCGGATTGATAATATTGAAATCATAGATATTAATGAAGAATCGGACCCAATCTTTTTTGATGATGCAGATAACAATATAAATATGATCCCAGGCTATGAAGAATTTGAAGCAAGTCTGGATCTTTATTACGGATTTTATGACTACGGTGATGTGACCCGACCAGGAACCAATGACTGGCATACATATCAACCTGGTGATGCATTTAATAATAATTCTCAAATGGATATAACCCCTTGGGCGGGCGAAAGTATCCATATGGTATTTATAGGAAGAACAGATAATAATAATGATTCAGGGGATGATGGGGCAGGATTATTTATTGATAATATACATATATGGAAAGTTGAAGTGATAGATATTCCCGAGCCTATGAATCTACAGGCTGAAGCAGAGGATAATTCCATAAAAGTTACCTGGGAAGCACCTCCAGGAGGCTCCTATGATAACGATCCTATTACCTATAACGATGGAAGTTTTGAAAGCGGTGTATCGATGAATTCAGGGACGGCAATAATGGGTACTATGTTTAATATGCCATATGGTGTTGATTCTGTAATTGTACACTCAGTAGAAGTATATGGTGCTGTTGGCGGAAGTGGACCTACCCGGATATCTGCATACCCCGTAACCCTGGGAACTCCTGATGATATACCAACAGCGCAGGCACTCGTAACAACATCGCCAGGATCCTGGTCGAATGCTGACGTTAACTGGGGTTTTTCAGGTAGTTTTGTAGTAGGTATGCAAATAGACACTGCAATTATCGCTTCTATTGACATGGATAATTCACCTAGCTCCCATTCCTATGCTTATTTTGCAGGTTGGGAACCTTGGTCGGAATTTGTGTCTGGTACAACATTGGATGATGGTGAATTTGGTATTCGAGCAACTGTTTCTACGATTGGACAAGGTTTAACCCCTACTTTCAATGTTTACCGTAGTGTTTCGGGAAGTGACTTTAATATGCTATTTAATAGCTCGGGACTTACAAGCAATGAGTTCACAGATAATTTTAATATCCAGACCGGTGTTGAATATTGTTACAAAGTTTCTGCGATTTATGAAGATGAGGAAGGAAACCTGGTGGGTCCAGTGTGTATTACGCCCCAGACAAATACGACATATGAAATATTGCATGATGATGGTACTGCTGAAAGTAGTACAAATGATATTTTTCAAACGGGAAACAGATTTGCAGTAAAGTTTACACCTACAGACTATCCAGTACGAGTATACAGTGCTCAGGTGTATAGGCAAAATGAATCCTATGGTACAGCAAAGCTTCTTATTTATAACGATAATAATGGAATGCCAGATTCACTTTTGAAGCAGTTATTAAATGTAAACTTATCTCCAGGTTGGTCACAAATCAGTCTTTCTGATTATGGTATTGATATTGATAATGGTAGTTTTTACATTGCACTTGAAGAAGTTTTTAGTGCTACATCTATTGGTATTGACACGGATAATTCTGCAGATGCAAGTTATGCATACTATGGAAGTAATACTGGGTGGGAAGCATTTGAGCTAACATTGCCAGGCGCATTGATGATTCGCGCGGAAGTTGACTCTGCATCTAATTTGCAATTAGATGAAAGTCTAACTAGTGTTATTCCATTATCCTATGAACTAAAACAAAATTACCCTAACCCTTTCAATCCGACAACTTCCATTGAATTTTCTATGGCCGAAGATTACTGGGCTCGTTTATCTATTTTTGATATGCTGGGAAGGGAAGTGAAGGTGCTCGTAGATAATGAATTAATTGCTGGGAATTATAAGTATACGCTTTATGCTGGTGATCTACCATCAGGTCTGTATTTTTACCAGCTCAATGTATTGGGTGGTGGTAAAATGGTATATTCAGATAAAAAGAAATTTGTTCTTTTAAAATAGTAAGACTATATCCCTTAGATGCGTATAATTATGAAAGAGTATAAGTATGGAATTGTTTTATTTTGGGCCTCGGTTGTTTTTTTATATGCTCAGGATTACAATTTAGAAAAACGGTGCGGGATGCCTGGTGAACCCTCTGATGTAGTATTGCAATCAAAGGAAGATGTAGATATCTGGCTTAATGCTCGAAATAATAGGGAAGCAGCTACACATGTTTATGTTGCATTTCACGTAATTCATTCTTCCAGCAATACTGGAAATATCACCACAGCTACTATAGAAGGTGCTATGGATAAGCTTAATCTTCGGTATAATGAGCATAATATTCACTTTACACTGGATACAATTAATCGTATATCAAATGACACGTGGTTCACCCTTCCAGAAGATGAATTATGGGGTGATGTTGAAGAAGAATTCCGGCAGTCCACTGCAATTGATCCTGTCCATTATTACAATATATGGTCATGTAATATGGCAAATACAGATGCCGCAGGATGGAATTATTTTCCTAATTGGAGTTCAGAAGACAGTCACTGGCAGGGTACAACAATTGATTATCGTTATGTAGGATTTGCTAATGAAACGCTTCCCCATGAAGCAGGTCATTATTTTTATCTCTACCATACTTTTCAGGGTGGATGCAGTGAACCGGGGGATGCTGTAGATGATACTCCTTTCCAGGATGATAATGATTCCTATCCTTGCGTAGAGAGTACAGATTCATGCCCAAACCAGGCTGGAAATGATCCTGTACACAATATTATGAATTATTCTAGCGATAACTGCAGAGATCGATTTTCAGCAGGTCAGAAAGATAGAATGCATGCTTCCATAGCTCAATATCATCCAGGTCTATTGGAAAATAATTTTTTCTATCCAAACCTTGAGGTGAATCAATTATATGTTTTAGCTGATTCTGATGGTGATGGAAATTTTAACCCTGGAGAGACGACGAGAGCAAAAATTTCTGTTGCTAATACCTGGGGTGGTGATGCAGTAAATGTTATTGCTACATTATCCTGTGATGACCCAAGAATAACTATTTTGGATAATACTATAGAATTCTCCAATTCTATAGCACCGGGAAACTCTGCATTTACTTTTGATTATTTTCTATTAACTGCTGATACAAACGCTTTAACAGGAAGTATTCCGGCAAATGTTTTTATTACTGCAGGTGAAGATGATTATTTGTATGAAATAAATGAACAAATAACTTTTGATTTGACTCTTTCTCAGAAAGGTTTTCCTTATTCTTCCAGCAATGTTAAATCTTCACCATTAGTTGTAGATTCTGATGGTGACGGTATAAAAGAAATTTATTTTGGAGGTTTTGACAGTAATTTTCATGGTATTAGTCCTGATGCTGAATTACTTCCAGGATTTCCTATAGAAACAGGGAATAATATATTATCAAGTGCTGCTTCAGCTGATTTGGATCTTGATGGAGATACTGAAATAGTTTTTGGATCAAAAGACCAAAATTTATATATCATTAATTCCAATGGAAGCCAACAAACAGTATATAGTCAAACAGGCTATATACTCGGTTCGCCAGTATTATCGGATTTAGATGGTGATCAAGATATTGAAGTGATATTTGGTACTCAGGATGGTTCTGGAGGGCAGGTTTTTGCTATCCATCATGATGGATCTGAAGTAGCAGGTTTTCCAGTCAACATTCAAGAAAGAATTTTGGTTGGTGCTGCCGTACATGATCTAGAAAACGATGGTATAAAAGATATTGTTTTGGTGACTTGGTCAAATAATATTTGGGTTATAGATGCTTCTGGTAATATTAAAGCAGGATTTCCCTTTGAAACTACTAAAAGATTTAATGCGGCTCCCACTATAGCTGATGTAGATAATGATCAAGATTATGAAATTATTGCCGGAAATGATGGCGGTGATTTATTTATTCTTAATCATGACGGGTCAATTTATAGCCAATTTTCGACTGGCGATGATATCAGATCAGGAATTGCGTTAGGTGATATAGATCAAAATGGTAGTGTTGAACTAATCATTGTTGGTTATGATGATTACATGCATGTGTGGAATCCTATTACTAATTCTGAGTTAGACGGATGGCCGGTTGATCTAGGCCATAACTCAGTTTCTGCCCCTGTATTAGCAGATATTGATAATGATGGTATATTAGATATTATTACCGCTTCAAAAGATGGGAAAATACATGCATTTAACAGCAATGGTTTATTAGTAAATAATTTTCCTGTTTCTACAGGACTATCGATTGATTCGCCACCAGCAGTTAGTGATATTGATAATGATGGAGATTATGAATTGCTAATAGGTACATCTGGAGGATTAGAGGTAATTGATATAAAATCAGTTGCAGGAAATCTATCATCCTGGAAAATGCATCGTGGTAATCATAGAAGAACGGGCGTTTATAATGCCCAAAGTTTAATGAATGCTGTAAATGAAGGGTGGACTGGTCCAGGTTCTTTTGCGGTTAGCCATAATTTTCCAAATCCGTTCAATCCCACGACGACTTTTCAAGTAAATCTAGAAAACCAAGGTGATTTAGATATAGCTATTTATGATGTTTCTGGTCGTTTAGTTAAGAGGTTGATGAATCAAAATTCTGATGCAGGATTACATACTTTTCGATGGAATGGACGAAATGACCTAGGCTATATTTTACCAACTGGTATATATTTTTTGAGGGTTTTATTTGATGGTAGTCGACATTTCCAGAAAATGGCATTCGTTAAATAAGCAAGGCATTGCAGAGTTAGACTATTATAGAGTAATTTCACTGTAAGTGTTATAGGCATTCAAGATATGAAAAAAATAATTGCATTAGTATTTAGCGGTTTAATGATTTCAAGCAGCGCAATAGCTGATTTAGACTGTTCTTCAGATTCTTCCTATCATATCGATAATCGTACAATGCTCCCAGATGGTAGTCCCAATCCAACCTATGGACAGGAAGTAGCTACAGGTCTTTGTGCCTGTATTGGTTTTGTTAATGGTACTCAAATTGATGGCAATGAAGTAACATTCACTCTACGTATAGTTGATCATGAGCCTATCCGTGGTATAGAATTGGATATTTACCATGATGCTGCTGAATTAACATTTTCTGGGTATGCTAAAGGAAGTAAATTAGAAAATGTTACTGATGACTCAGGCACTGTTAGACAAATGACACTTTTGACTAACTATTTGGATGACCATCTAAAAGTATTAGCTTATAGTACGGCGCGTGCGCGTACAGAAGGTAACGGGGAAGAAGGGGATCTTTGTCATATTACATATACTATTGCTGATGGCGCTACTCTTCCCGAGCAGGTCGAATTTTATTTTGGCGTTGCAAATGTTCCTGGAACCTCTATGGATCCAGAACTATTAAATGTGGTTTGTAATTATCCTGATCAGAACAATCCTGCGATTGTTTCTACAGCAGTGGTCTCTGCTGATTCGGAACGTATAATTCCAGAAAAATTTGTATTAAATCAAAATTTTCCAAATCCTTTTAATCCCAGTACTCAGATTAGTTTTGATGTTCCAGCAGGTTCAGAGTTTATTTCTCTAAATGTTTATAACCTTTTGGGTAAGAATGTAATTACTCTAGTTAATAAAATGCTTTCCCCTGGACAATATACCGTTGAGTGGGATGCTGTTGATTCAAATGGTTCCCCTGTAGCTTCAGGTATTTATTTTTATGAATTAAGAAGTGAATCATTTATTTCTAGGAAAAAAATGCTTCTAATTCGCTAGCCTTTTTTATAGAGCTAAATTTTTATTAAATTCCCCTGTCTTTGGACAGGGGAATTTTTTTTTATGCGGATCCTAATTAACCTAGTTTTAATTTTTGTACTCGTTTTGCCATTATTCGGGCAAAAGCAATATAAATCTGTAGACAATATCAAAGAAGAATGGGCAGATTATACTGCTTTTCAAAGGGATGAAATGGTCTCTTTCTGTGATTTTCTCTTTAAAGAGAAATACTATGAACGATGTTTATTGACTTGTTTTCAGTTCTTGTATAGAGTTCCCGATGATCCTTTACGTTCTACTATACTTTTCACTATTGCACGATGTTATGAAGAAATGGAAAATTTTCATTTAGCTCATAGATATTATCAAAATGTAATCAGTCTCGAGGATAAAAATAGTAATTTGTATCGGGCATCAGTTTATAGAGATATTTATATTGATTTACTTTCTGGAAATTCGAATAGGATAATATCAAATACAAAAACTACTGATGATCCATATTTGCTCACATTTAAAGGATATGCTTATTTAAAACAGCTAAAATGGGAGCAAGCACGTGAGGCATTTATTTATGCTCAGCAGAAATTTAACCACCCGCATTATGATGAATTAATGGTCCCTTTATTTCAGATAATTGAAAATGTCCAAAATGTAAGAACCCATAATAAATATTTAATTGCTGCTACAGGTTTGTTTATACCAGGAGGCGGCCAATTTATGCTAAGAGACGTAGGCAAGGGACAGGGCATTTTTGCAAGTGCTGGACTACTTGCAATGGCTTATAATTGGTCGAAAACAAATACAATTTCTGGGTCAAATCGATTTATGAAACACCAAAGTCTTAACATACCATCTTTTACGAATATTTATGAACAAGAGTCTGCCTATGGGTTGAAAAAAAATGATAATCTTCCTTCTTCCGTTAAATCGTCTTCATCTCATTTGAAATATACCTTACCCCCTTTAATGCTGGCATTAGGTGTTTATGCGGGAGGTTTTTGGAAATCTTTTGTGGATACAAATGATAAAAACAGGAAGTTAATAGAATACTATACTCTAGATAATATTTCAGAAGTATCTCCAGTGCGGTTTTTGGATTTTCCAGAACCAAATTTAATAGATTAAAACCAATACCATTTATTTACTAAGGAATAACAGTT
>TARA_B100000686_G_scaffold199877_1_pt1 | contig 10384 bp, 10 predicted proteins | sample TARA_B100000686 | Tara Oceans TARA_B100000686 (sample SAMEA2622733) | marine metagenome | biome: marine biome (ENVO:00000447); feature: marine epipelagic mixed layer (ENVO:xxxxxxxxx); material: "saline water (ENVO:00002010), including plankton (ENVO:xxxxxxxx)" | depth 150 m
ATGAACTTTGCTCAAGCCGACTACAGGACACGCAGCGGCAGGTGGCCAAGTGATACGGATTAGGTCGCGTGCCTGAGCCGTCAAACGACAGACGACACAGGTTCGGAGCGGTCCATCCACGAATAGGGTGCCCTACTTGTCTTCCTCGCCGGATTCGGTAGCCGCCTCAGTCCACTCTCCAGCGGAAACGGCGGGACCACCCTCAGCAGGCTTCCAGACCTGCTCACCGGTCTCCTCGTCAACTACCCACTCACCCTCCGCCCACTCCACATCGGCATAGGCAGCCTCTTGGGCGACCTGAGTTTCACTCTTGATGTCGACTCGCCAACCAGTCATCCGAGCGGCTAAGCGGGCGTTCTGGCCTTCCTTGCCTATTGCCAATGACAGTTGGTAGTCGGGCACCACGACGGTCGCCGTTCCGGTCTCCTCGTCGATCAAGACCTCCTTAACCTTGGCCGGTGAGAGTCCCTTCATCACGAAGTCAGCTGGGTCCTCGGAGAACGGAACGATGTCAATTTTCTCTCCCCGCAACTCGTTTACGACCATGCGTACCCGAGCGCCTCGAGCGCCAACACAGGCTCCTACGGGGTCAACGTTGGAGTCATTGGACCATACGGCGATCTTGGTGCGATGTCCGGGCTCGCGGGCACACGCCCGGATTTCCACTACGCCATCAGCGATCTCGGGAACCTCGAGTTCGAAAAGGCGCTTGATGAGGCCGGGATGTGTACGACTGACGACAATCTGGGGTCCCTTGGCCGTCTTGCGGACCTCAACGATGTATGCCTTGAGACGGGCGTTTGCCTCGGGTCGCTCAAATGGCACTTGTTCAGCCTGCGGCAAAAGCGCCTCAACGCGACCAAGGTCCAGCAGGGTGTACCGGGCATCGGTTTGCTGGATCATGCCAGTGACAATGTCACCCTCGCGTCCGGCGTACTCCTCATACTTGAGGTCCCGCTCGGCCTCACGGATCCGCTGGCTCATAACTTGGCGAGCCGCCTGAGCAGCAATCCGACCGAAATCGTCCGGAGTGACGTCGAACTCTTCACCGACCGGTTCACCCTCATCATCGAGGTCCTGAGCGAAGACCCGTATCTCCATGGTGTCCGGGTCGATGGTGACCCAAGAGAACTCGTGGGCGCCAGGCTTCCGCTTGTAGGCCGACTCGATCGCATCTGCCAACGCAGCAAACATGGTGTCCACGGGGACCCCACGCTCGTTGGCAAGGGCTTGCAGGGCCTCCAGCATCTCGGCGTTCACGATCCGACCTCCCATTCATCTGCGTTCTGGGCGTCCAAGTCTTCCTGCGTGTCGGGCCCTGGTCCCTTCACCTTTCGAGCCGACTTGGGCTCGGGAGTCCACGTAAAGACAGTCCGCGCCTTAAGAACCTCGTCGTGGCGAAGCGACCGCTCAGTTCCGTCCGCTACGCGGACCACAATGCCATCGGCATTGGCAGCGGCCAGCACACCAGTAACCCGTCGATCACCCTCGGTACCCGGCACTGTCTTGACCGACACCTCACTATCGACAGCCTGCACAAAGTGGGCTGGCCGTCTTAGCGAACGCTCAAGACCCGGACTGGATACTTCAAGGGTGTAGGACCCAGCGATTGGATCTTCATGGTCAAGCGCACGGGACACCTCGCGAGTTACTCCAGCAATCGCGTCCATCCCAACTCCGTCCGGGTGGTCGACTACTAAGCGAAGAACACCGCCCTCATACTCCACGTCAAGAAGCTCCACGCCGATCCGATCGCAGAGAGGGGCAGCCAACGCATCAATCCGATCGATCACCGCCATGGCCACCTCCTATGCTCCCTCAGCGCCCAAAAGGGCGACGCCGCTTCCGTCAACATGCGACTCGACGGGACCGAAAACAAAAGGCGTGGGCAAAGCCCACGCCTCGTCGGATATCCGGCGATGCACGTTGCCGTGAAGCATACCCGCACCCCTTCAAGGCGCCTATGGGCCACTTATCGTCGCTGCGGCCAGTACCTCTCCCAAGGTGCCGGCAGCGAATTAGCCAGTTTGCCGACGAATCAACTCAATGCGGGTACCGGCGTCATTGGCGTCCTCGCCCTGTTCGACCAACAACCGTTCCCGATCCCGAGCCGCCTCTCGTTCGGCTTTCTCGGTATCAACTCTGGCAAGCGCCGCCTCCGGACCCTCGGCGTGGATCAACTCTGCCCACTCCACGAGGGCTTCTACCATCTCATCCTCGCGCACGACGGCTGCATTACGACCCTTCACGAACAAATGACCTCGGCGATTGCCCGCAGCTATACCTAGGTCAGCGTCTCGCGCCTCGCCTGGACCATTCACCACACAGCCCATGACGGCAACCTGGAGGGGTATCTCTCTGTCAGCAAAGGCGGCCATAGCTCGTTCGGCCACGTCCACCACGTCGATCTCGGCCCGCCCACAGCTCGGGCAAGCAATTAGGTCCACGTTCTTTCGCTCCCTTAGTCCCATAGCCTCCAGCAAAGCCCGGCCAGATCGGGCCTCCTCTACCGGGTCGGCAGTGAGCGAGTAACGGATGGTGTCTCCAATTCCCTCGGCAAGCAGGGTGCCAATTCCTGCAGAGGACTTGATAATCCCTGTCGGCGGTGGTCCAGCCTCGGTGACGCCCAAGTGCAAAGGGAAGTCGGTGACCTCAGAGAGTTGGCGGTAAGCCTCGATCATCAGCGGCACACTCGAAGCTTTCACCGAGATCTTCACCAGGTCGAAGTCGACCTCTTCAAATAGTCGCACCTCCTCCAGAGCCGATTCGACCATGGCCTCAGGCGTGACTTTCCCACCGTACTTGGCGTACAAGTCAGGGTGAAGTGACCCGCCATTGACGCCGATTCGGATAGGCACGGAGCGGTCCCGGGCTTCAGCGGCCACGGTTCGAATGTGTTCGGGCTTGCGAATATTGCCAGGGTTGAGACGCAGGCAATGGACACCAGCCTCTAAGGCCGCCAGAGCCATCCGGTACTGGTGGTGAATGTCAGCCACGATGGGGACCGGTGAACGGGGCACGATATGGGCCAGTCCCTCAGCTGCTTCCAGTTCGTTGCAAGTACACCGCACAATGTCGGCACCAGCCATGGCTAGGTCGTAGACCTGACGAAGGGTCGCCTCGTGGTCGGCGGTCCGGGTGACCGTCATCGATTGCACTGTGATAGGCGCTCCACCGCCAACCGGCACATCACCAACCATCAAGCGACGGGTCGGACGCCGTTCGATACTGGCCTGGACCTCCACGGAAACGAGGCTACCGGCGACCCTTGTGGGCGCCCGTCGCGGCCGTAACACGACTGATCGGAGTCCCCGCAGGCATGGTCAGCTCAACCAAAGTCAGGCAGGTCGACTATGTCTCGGTAGAGCGCAACAGCGGCAACCAGAACCAGAAGCGACACGACCGCCCAGGTCATTGGGACAAGTTTCGACGCGTCAGCCACGTATCGACGACCACCAAATGATCGCAGGCGCTCGTATGTAGCGATGACCGCATGGCCGCCATCAAGCGGAAGAAGCGGCACAAGATTGAACACTCCAATGAATATGTTGACTAGGACCAAAAACCACAGGTAGGTGGCCCAGCCATCATCGAACATGGCGCTCCCAAGGCGAGCTGCCCCATAGATCGACAGGAGCCGCTCATCCTCACCGTCTGCCGGTACCGCCGTCGAAACCGATGCGACTGATCCACCACCGTCTTGTGGCGCCACTCCGCCCACTGAGGTTTCCTTTCGATCCGAGAGGGCGCCAGAGAAAAACGATGCAAGACCGTCAGGAGTAAAGAAAGAAAACAGTCCCTCGATGGAAAGCTGAACTAGATCACCAAAGCGCACTCCTGCCTCCAAAAAGGAGCGAAGCGGTCCCATAGTTACCAGTGGGCGTTCATAGCCAACGCCAAAAAAGCCCACAACAGCTTCGCCGACAGCCCGCTCCCCAATTGTGGCAGTAAGCGTTCTTCGGTCACCATCTCGCTCTATTACGACATCCACCGTCTGCTCGGGCAGCGACCGGACCACGGCTCCAAAATCGCCGAAATCGTCCACGCTGGCCCCGTCTACAGCAACGATCCGATCTCCTGTCCGGATCCCCAAACCGTCGGCCGTTGTTCCCGCCACTACGTCACCGACATGCCACCGGTTGGGATCCGGTGTCCCCACCAGCCCATAAAGCCCGAAAAGAAGCAAAAGCGCAACTACGAAGTGAACAGCCGAGCCGGCAAGAGCTACGGCGAGGCGGCGCGTATAAGTCTGGGCACGATAAGTCCGATGCTCTTCGGCTGGATCGACCACATCGAGGCTGGTCATGCCCGTTATTCGAACGTAAGCGCCCGCCGGCACAGCCTTTACACCGTAGGTGGTCTCTCCTTTTCGGAAAGCCCAGAGTCTCGGGCCGAAACCAATGAAGAACTCGGTGACCTGCATCCCAGACCACCGAGCAACCAGAAAGTGCCCCAGCTCATGCAACACCAACATGATTACGAACGACAGCACGACCACCAGACCGGATACTCCACCAACTAGGCCGAAAGAAACGACAGCTCCCACAAGGAGTACCAGCCTGATCCGGTGGTCGATAGGGCCGTCCCGGCGCACTATTTCAGCTCCGGGCTGAGACGAGGGCCGCTGCAGCCTCTCGAGCCCGCCGGTCGGCCTCGAGGACCGCTTCAACATCTGAGGCCGGATCACCAGGCCAGGCTTCCAGCACCTCGGACAAGACTTCGGCAATTCCGGTCCACGACAGGACACCGTCGAGGAAAGAGGCGACTGCGACCTCATTCGCCGCGTTTAACCAAGCCGGAGCGGTCTCACCCGCCCGTCCGGCTTCAAACGCAAGGCCCAGACAAGGGAATGCTGCATAGTCCGGTTGTTCAAAATCGAGACGGGACGGACGGGTCCAGTCAATGGCCCCATAGGCGACGTCCAATCGGTCTGGCCAGCAGAGCGCGTAGCCCACACACAGCCGCATATCAGGCTCGGACAATTGGGCGATGGTGGCGCCGTCACTAAAGGTGACCATGGAGTGGACAACGGACTGTGGGTGGACCACCACGTCAATTCTGTCGAATTCGATTCCAAACAGTTCATGTGCCTCGATCACCTCGAGACCCTTGTTCATCAGAGTGGACGAGTCCACGGTGATCTTGGGGCCCATCGACCAGGTCGGATGGGCCAAAGCCTCGTCGACCGTTACTTTGACAAGGTCGTCGTGGCTCCGACCTCGGAAGGGTCCGCCAGAAGCGGTGAGGACCAAACGCTCCACTCGTTCAAGGACGTCGTTGGCTCGAAGACACTGGTGGATTGCACAGTGCTCACTATCTACAGGGATCAACTCGGCTCCTGGCGTAACCCGAGCGCGCTGGACCACCGGACCGGCGGAGATCAAAGACTCCTTGTTAGCCAGACCTAGCCGTCGGCCCGCTGAAAGGACAGCGAGGGTAATCGAAAGGCCGGCAAAGCCAACTACACCGTTGATTGCTACGTCGGCGAGAACTGATGCCTCGGCGAGGGCCTCGGACCCGGCGAGGACCTCGGTGCCATCTGGAACACCGGCTGCCAGCTCCGTGGCAAGAGAAGTATCGGTGATGGCCACCACTTCGGGATGAAAGATCCGAGCTTGCTCTATCAGGAGATCTACCGACCGGGCTGCACCGAGCGCGACAACTTCAAACTCATCGGGCCGTGCAGAAACCACTTCCAAGGTCTGAGTCCCGATTGAACCGGTCGAACCAAGGACGGCCACCGAGGTCGCTGTCATGGGCCGATCCTACCGACGGCCTTTGAAACGCCGGATTCGCGAAGCCGGAATCTATGAGACCAGATGGTTGATCAGGTGGCAAAAAGATCCATCAGTCGTGCTGCGAAGTACGTGGCTGGCAATACGAACAGCAGCGCATCGAAACGATCCATCAGGCCTCCGTGGCCTGGGAGGAGGCTTCCCATATCTTTGATACCGAGGTCGCGCTTGATCATCGACTCACACAGGTCACCCAGCGGAGCGGCCAGAGCGGCAACCACTCCCAGCACGAACGCCGACGAAAGGTCGCCCGGATCCTGACCAAAAGGCGTGATACGGCCGACGACTAACACAGCAACGGCGAAGCAGGTTGCCATACCGCCGATGAGGCCCTCCATCGTCTTGTTGGGGCTGACTGCAGACAACGGACTCCGGCCGGCCATCCGACCAACGACCAAACCCCCGGTGTCGTATCCGACAGTGCAGAGCACCGCCGCTAAGAGCATTCCTATCCCATTGGGATCAGTGAGCATCAGGCCAACGAAGGAACCGAGGAAGCCCACATAGAGGACGCCAAGCAGGGTAACTGATGCGTTTAGGAGCGGTGCCTGGCGATCGATACCCGTCAAGTACCAGAACATGGTGAAAAGCACAGTCAGGGCCAGCACGAGCGGTACTGCCGCCTCAAACCGCCAATAAGTGGCCAAGTTCAGCGCTGCGACTGCCGTGACACCCAGAAGAGACGCTGGCTGGTAGCCAGCTCGACGGACAGCAAGGAAGAACTCCGAGGCAGCAACAACGAGAAGAACAGTGGTCAAGGCCAAGGTGGCGTTGGTCCCAATCTTGAAGGCCACGAGCGCTAAGGCGCCCAAACCAACGCCGGTCAGAACAGCCATCGGCATGTCACGACCGCTACTAGCTGCCCGACCGGTGCCGGGAGGTACCGGTCCTGGAGGTGCGGGAGCTACCGGCTCCTCGGCAGCCACCATTGTCATCTCGTCAGCTGGATTGGATAGAGGTTCGTCGGGCGGAAGCAGCGGTGGATCAAACTCCACTGAAGACGAAGAGCCAAGCGGTCCATCGTCAAAGAACACCGCCGCCGCATCCTCGTCGCCCACGGGCTGCTGGGACTCATGATCGTCGGGGACGTCGTCGGACCAACGAGGACCATCCTCCAGTCCTGACCAGGGGTCATCACCAAGGTCGGTTCCACCACTCACGTCGACGGGAGGATCCGACCAGTGAGGTAGCTCGCCACCGGAGGAGCCTGAACCAAAAACAGAGCGGCCAGGCTCTATCTGGTCGTCAGGCGCGTCCAATCCGAGAATCCGGATCTCGTCAAACTCCCCCTGTCGGGATTCACCCTGCTGTTCGTTCACTCTGGTCCCCCTGTCGGGTCCGTTGGCCACAGTTGGCTTGCGCAAACCGCCACACGGCTCACACCTCGAGCAGTTCGTCTTCCTTGGCCTGGCGGGCACTATCAACTTCCGCCTCGTGCCTGTGGATCATTTCGTCCAGCCTGCCAGATGCCCACTTAAGATCGTCTTCAGAGACCGATCCTTCAAGATCGTCTAGGTCCTTGCGGGCATGGCGGCGATGACCACGCATTCGGTTCTTCCCTTCCTCGGCCATGGCATTCACCATACGTACCAGATCACGACGACGTTCCTCGGTCAGCTCTGGAAAGGTGAGGCGAATATTTCGGCCATCATTGCCAGGCATCAGGCCAAGATCTGCCTGGACAATGGCCCTTTCAATGGCAGGAACATTGGCTGGATCGTGGGGGGTGACAAGTAGTTGGCGCGGCTCAGGAATAGAGAAACTGGCCAACTCCTGCATCCGCATCTCCACTCCGTAGGCCTCAACGGTGATCTTTTCGACGATAGACGAGGAAGCCCGTCCTGTCCGAACAGTCGAGAATTCGCGCCTGGTGTGAGTGACTGCGTCCGACATGGCCGCGTCAGCTTCATCCAGCACCATCTGGATCATCTCATCGCTCACCGCGGTCCCCTACCGTCGTCCGCTGTCCATTTGGTCCCTTTCACCGGAAGCCGGGTGATCCGATATCCGGCACCTCCCCAGACCGTCGGCAATCAGGCAACCAGAGTGCCCACCGACTCCCCGGCGAGGATAGAACGGACGTTACCTGAGGTCATCAGGTCAAACATGACGATGGGTAGGTCGTTGTCCATGCAAAGAGTGATCGCGGTGGCATCCATCGCTCGCAGCCCCTTCTGTATGACCTCAAGGTGGCTGACTTTTTCCAAGCGGATCGCTTCCGCATCAACCTTCGGATCAGCGGTGTAGATACCGTCTGTTCCAGAGTGGGTGCCCTTCAGCACAGCACCGGCCTCAATCTCGATCGCCCGCAAAGCGGCCGCTGTGTCGGTGGTGAAAAAAGGGTTACCCGTTCCTGCGGCAAAGATCACCACGCGGCCCTTTTGCAGATGACGAATAGCGCGTCGGCGAATGTAGGGCTCGGCAATCTGCGCCATATGGATTGCCGTCTGAACGCGGGTTGGCTGACCCATCTGTTCCAGGGTGTCCTGCAGAGCCAATGCATTAATAGCGGTTGCCAGCATTCCCATGTAATCGGCCTGCGCCCGATCCATCCCGGCACCTGCACCTGACATGCCCCGCCAGATATTCCCACCGCCAACCACTACGGCAACATCGACCTGGTATTCAGCGCGGACGTCGAAAATCTCTGATGCAATCCGGCCGACAATCTCGCCATCAATCCCATACCCGGCCTCACCGGCAAACGCCTCACCGGAAACCTTGAGGACCACACGGCCCCACCTAGCGGGAGTCCGGTCCTGATCAGCCACCTCAGAGCCCCAAGTAGGCCTGAACGAAGCGTTCGATTCTGCCACCGTTCAAAGTATCTGCTACCAACGTCTTGTCTCCATGGAGGCCCTGCTCCAGCAGCACAGTCTCGCGGAACCACCCTGTGAGGCGACCCTCGACGATCTTCTCCCAGGCCTGTTCGGGCTTGCCCTCAGCTTTAGTGATGTCAAGCAAGGCGGCCCGCTCCTTTTCCACAAGTTCGCTGGAAACCTCGTCGCGGGTCAAGACTGTCGGCTTGGCAAAAGCTATGTGGAGGGCGACTTGGTGGAGGGCTTCTTGATCGACGTCTGAGCCCTCAACGACAACGCCGTTCACCCCGCGGCCATCCTGGACATGCAGGTAGGTGTCCAACACATTTCCTTCTGCGGCCTCAAGGAGTGTGACCGTTCCGACCTCTATGTTCTCCTTAATGGTGATCCGTAAATCGTCGATAGAGGATGAGCGAGTCTCGATTGCACCTTCACCCTCCGCCAAGACTGCTGCAGTGAGCTCATCAACGAGAGCCAAAAAGCCTTCGGACTTGGCAGAGAAATCGGTCTCGCACTTGAGGTGGACCAAGGCAGCCCGGCAGCCATCGACCGCTAGACCAACGGCTCCCTCAACGTTGTCGCGTTCGGAGCGAGTGGCCGCCTTGGCTAACCCCTTCTCTCTAAGCACCTGAGAGGCGGCCTCAAAGTCACCTTCACACTCGGTGAGTGCCTTCTTGGCATCCATCATCCCGGCGCCAGTGGCGTCGCGAAGCGCCTTCACATCTTTGGCTGTGATCTCGGCCATATTTAGGCCTGCTCCTCTTCAGCGGTGGTCTCGACTGCGGCATCCCCTGCTGAAACTTCAGCTTCGGCAGGCGAAACGTCCTCCGTCAAAGTCTCAACAGTGGCAGCTACTCGAGATTCACGCTCAGCAGCCGCAGAGGCAGCCTCATTACGGGCCTGCTCCTGAGCAGCCGCCTTGTCTTCAGCATCTAACGAGGGGCCATCGTCAGCGGCAACGTTTCGCGAGTTCAGAATGAACCGGCCCTCCTCCACCGCGTCGGCTACGACACGACAAAGCAGCCGTCCGGAACGTATGGCGTCATCGTTTCCGGGGATTACGTGCTGAATCATGTCTGGATTGCAGTCGGTATCGACCACAGCAACGACTGGGATCCCGAGTTTGTTGGCCTCGGTGACGGCTATGTGCTCTCGAACGGTATCCAATACGAAAATGGCATCTGGAAGTCGCTCCATGTGTTGAATGCCCACCAGGTTGCGTTCGAGTTTCTCCAACTCCCGCGAGAGAAGCAATGCCTCCTTCTTAGGCATGGCTTCGAACTCACCAGATTCCCGCATGCGTTGATAGTCCTGCATCTTGCTGACCCGCTTCGAGATCGTCTGGAAGTTGGTAAGCATGCCTCCCAACCAACGTTGGTTCACGTAGGGCATGCCGCATTTTTCAGCGTAGGAACGAATTGCGTCTTGAGCTTGGCGCTTGGTTCCAACGAAAAGGACGCGGCCTCCATCGGCAGCGAGGTCGCGGATAAAGGTGTATGAACTTTCGATCCGCTCAAGGGTTTGCTGCAGATCAATGATGTAGATCCCAGATCGCTCTCCATGGATGAAGCGCTTCATCCGCGGATCCCATCGACGAGTCTGGTGTCCGAAGTGAACACCAGCCTCCAGCAACTGCTTCATAGTCACGACGGCCATAGTCGTGGTCTCCCTTCCCATCGGTTCGTCAAGCCCTCATCTGCGCCCGGAGGCGACCGTGGGTAGATCAGGGTGTCTGGTCTCGTCCGACACCCACTGTGCCGGACCGGTGAT
>TARA_B100000686_G_scaffold92435_1_pt1 | contig 10377 bp, 9 predicted proteins | sample TARA_B100000686 | Tara Oceans TARA_B100000686 (sample SAMEA2622733) | marine metagenome | biome: marine biome (ENVO:00000447); feature: marine epipelagic mixed layer (ENVO:xxxxxxxxx); material: "saline water (ENVO:00002010), including plankton (ENVO:xxxxxxxx)" | depth 150 m
CATAATTATTTAAGCTATCTCCATTTAGTGTATCAAAAATTCTGACTTCATCTTTTCCAGAACAGGAAATAAATAGTTGGGAGTTATCATTATTTAAAATGATTTCCAATGCATTATATATATTGTCATTAATTCCATAATTAACTGGTACATCATATCCTAATTGAAAGTTTTGTGATTGATAATTCGTAGGTCCAAACGTGGATGTGGGAATTTTGAAAAAGTGAGAGGCCTCATTGCTTGCTACCCAGAGAGTAGAACCATCATTGCTTAGCGCTATCCCATGTGGAGATGATGCACCTACATCTTCCGTATTTAATATCTCCATCGATTGTGCATCAATTTGATGAATTAGTTGAGAACTAACTCCATCCATTCCCATACTTGGCATCGGCATAAATCTTGAAACATATAAAATCTGTCTTGCTCGATCTATCTCCATTAATGCAGGTTGATTACCAACAAAAACTGAGTCTAACAATTGATCTGTATCTAAATCAAATTTGCATACATATCCAGAGGATATTAATGTAACATACCAAGTGCGATGGATTTCATCAATTACAATATAATGTGGTCGGTCACCAGTGTTTATAAAATCAACTTCTACTTCATTAATTAATTCACCGCGGTCAACATCAATTATTGCAATTTTATCGGATCCTTGAAGTGCTACATAAGCTTTGGTGAATGGCCCATCTATTGTTTCATTTTCACTACATGATAACAGAATTGATAATGTTAAAAGAGCTAATATTTTCGAATTATTTATCATACTTTGTATAAATATTTATTTTATAATGATGAATATTAGATAAAATTTGAAACCAAATTTTACGCCTTATTCTTTATATCATTTAAATTGTTAAAGTTAAGTGTCTGCAATTTATAAATTATTAAATTAAATCTTATGTCAAATTCAATTATACAGCCACATGGTGGAAAACTATGTAATTCATTTATTCAAAAAGAAAATCTAAATGACATTAAAAATGAAATACTTCGTTTAAGATCATGGTCTTTAACTGATAGGCAGTTGTGTGATGTAGAATTGATATTAAATGGTGGATTTTCTCCTTTAGTGGGGTTTATGAATCAGGATGATTACGATAGTGTTTGTGAAAAAACAAGATTACAAAATAATCATCTTTGGCCGATACCAATTACATTAGATATTACCAGCGAACTGGCTGATAAATTAGTAACTAATGAAAAATTAGTTCTGAGAGATAAAGAGGGCTTTGCCATTGCTCTACTAACAATTAATGATATATGGGTTCCAGATAAAGGTAAAGAAGCACAAAATATCTATGGAACAACAGACACGTATCACCCAGGAGTAAATTTTTTAATAAATGAAACTCACCCCACTTATGTTGGTGGTACAATACAAGGTATAAATAGCCCAACACATTATGATTATCCAGAATTAAGACATACCCCTTTTCAACTAAGAGAATTATTTAAAAAATTAAGATGGACTAATATTATTGCTTTTCAAACGCGGAATCCTATGCATCGAGCCCATGTTGAACTAACTAAAAGAGCATTAAATGAAAATAATGCAAAACTATTAATCCATCCAGCAGTTGGAGTAACAAAACCTGGAGACGTTAATCATTATACTAGAGTCAGATGCTATAAAAGTATAATGGATAAATATGATAAAGATATGGCTGCATTAAGTTTATTACCTTTAGCAATGCGCATGGCGGGGCCACGAGAAGCGCTTTGGCATGCGATTATTCGAAAAAACTATGGATGTAATTTCTTTATAGTGGGGAGAGATCATGCTAGTCCTGGATTAAATAAAAATAATAAACCCTATTATGGTCCTTACGATGCTCAAGAAAATCTAAATGAACATTCAAAAGAATTGGAAATGAATATTATTCCATTTAAGCAATTGGTATTTGTCAAAGAAAAGAAATCTTTTATGGAAATAGATAAAGTACCAAATGATTGCACTGCCTTATCTGTATCAGGGACAGAGCTACGTGATATGCTGGATAAAGGAAAAATAATTCCAGAATGGTTTTCGTATCCAGAAGTTGTAAATGAATTACAAAAACAACGCCCCCCTCTAACAAAAAGAGGGTTTACTATTTTCTTTACAGGATTATCAGGGTCAGGGAAATCTACACTCGCCAATGGATTATTGGTAAAATTGCTTGAAGATGGAAGAAGGCCTGTTACCTTGCTTGATGGTGATATCGTTCGTACCCACCTATCAAGTGAATTGGGATTTTCTAAAGATCACCGTTCACTAAATGTGAGAAGAATAGGTTTTGTTGCAAGTGAAATTACAAAGAATGGAGGAATAGCAATTTGCGCTCCAATAGCTCCCTATCGATTAGATCGTCAATTTAACCGTGAAATGATAAATCCATTGGGTGGATATATTGAAGTATTTGTTAATACCCCTCTGGATATATGCGAACAACGGGATGTAAAAGGATTATATGCAAAAGCCCGTAAAGGATTATTAAAACAATTTACAGGAATAGATGATCCATATGAACAACCAGAAAATGCTGAAATTGTGATTGATACTAGTGATGAAAGTCCAGAAGTCCTTGTAAATGAGATTTTAGATCAAATCCATAAAATGGGATATTGATTATTTTTCTGATAATTCAATCAATAAATCGATAGGGAAAATTCCTGTAGTATGATTATCTGCCCATAGTGGCTTCAAGCCATAATAACCAACAGGCAGTATTTGTCTTAATTGATAACTAGATTCTGTTTTAGGGGGAAGCGTTGGTTTATATACGTTTCCTAAAGCATCCGTCTCTCCTTCACAGCCTGCGCATGGGCATCTATCTCTCAAATTTTTTAAAGAAATTACTGCTTCAGACCCATCTGAAAAGTTTACCAGAAGAAAATCATTTAAGACGTCAAAATCTTCAATATTTTTATCATATTTTTTCATTAATAATAATTTACTATTATTAATTAATAATATTTTATCAATAAATAATAGAAAATTATTTATCAAACATAATTATCTTGTGATTAATTTAATACACACCATTACACTGTATTATTAATGGTATATATACTTATGAATAGAAATTTAATTATAGTTTCCATGATATTGTTGGCAGTAGCAACAAGGCTACTACCGCACCCTCCTAATGTTGCTCCAATAACAGGAATTGCTTTATTTGCTGGGCACCGATTTGGAGATAAAAGATTGGCATTTATTATTCCAATCCTTTGCATGTTTATCAGTGATATTTTTTTAGGATTCCATTCAACTTTACCATTTGTATACTTAGCATTTATTTGTATCTCATTCGTAGGTATTTATTCGAAAAAAATTCATAATGGCACAATTCTTACCAGCTCTACCTTATTTTTTATAGTTACAAATTTTGGTGTTTGGTTGTTGGGGTATCCAAATACTTTTGCTGGGCTGATAAGCTGTTATTCATTAGCAATTCCTTTCTTTATTAATACAATTCTAGGTGATTTATTTTTTACGCATACATTAAATTACAGTTTAAATAAAATAGAAAAGAAATATCCTGATTTGGCTTTAGAAGCTTAAGCCTTTGCTTCATATCATTAATAAATGATAAAAAAGTTATATTATCAATTCAAAAGCTATAATATCAAAATTGCCAGAGAAAAAGCTGAGAGAAAAGGTGTTCCTTTTGATGAAAAAAAGTATACAAAAAAACAAGATGCTACATTACCCATTCTATTGTATTATGGTTTTTTTATTTTATTAACTGGGATATTTCCTAATTTGGTTCAGCATATACCATTTTGGGCTTTTTTTATTATTTTAATTATTCTTATCATTAGAGGATTAAATCATTACTTCGGATGGATAAGAGTTGAGGACGGGTAAATAAAATGGATATGCATCCTTTAATAAGAATAATCTGGATTATATTATTTGGAATAATATTAGTTAGTATTAAGCGTATTTTTAATGAAAAAGGATGGAAAATAAGCAATTTTATTCGTGTGGAAGATGATGAAAAAAATTGAGTGCAGAAGTAATGAATCATGCTAAATGTTATCAAAAATAATATATTTGAATTAATAGAAAGTATACCATCGTATATATTCCTTTTCTTAATCGCTTCTACAGCAATTATTATTGGAATTGAGTGGGATATATCATGGCATGAAACTATAGGTCGTGATAAACTATTATCCCCCCCACATGTTGTTGTATATATTGGTGGAATAATTTGCGGATTGACATGTGCATATATGGCATTACGACAAACGTTTGTAGATGAAAATCTATATAATCGTTATGTTGTTTTTTGGGGATTTAAAGCTCCTTTTGCTTGCTGGGTATGCATATGGGGCGCAATTGCAATGCTTACATCTGCTCCATTTGATGATTGGTGGCACAATGCATATGGTTTAGATGTACAAATAATTAGCCCACCTCACTTAGTGCTTGCTGCTGGAATTTTTGCGAATCTTATGGGTAGCTTATTTCTTCTGATCGCAGAAAAAAATCTTGCTAACGGCAAACAAAAACATTTTCTTGAGATTTTGTATATGTATGCTGCTAGTTTAATTGTAGTTCAATTTGCAATATTGCTTACGGAGTACAGCTTTCATAATAAACAACATACATACGAATTTTATAAGTTTTCCTTAATTATATATTCATTTCTTATTATTGCATTCCGGGTGGTTGGTACGCACAAGTACTCAGCAACAATAATCTCAATATTATATATATTACATCGTTGCTTAATTATTTGGATTCTACCTTTATTTAAAGCAGAGCCATTATTGGGTCCAATATATAGAGATATTGATCATTATGTAGCCCCTTACTTTCCAGTTTTATTAGTTGCGCCTGCAATAGCTATTGATGTAATTCATAATAAATTTCGAAACATAAATAACTTTTATAAAGCTATAATGATGGGGGTTTCATTTTGCATAATCTTTTTATTAGTTCAATGGCATTTTTCCGAATTTCTATTATCAGAATATGCTAGAAACTGGTTTTTTGCTGGTGATAATACTTTCCCATATTGGGTTAGGGTTAATGAAAATAATTACAAATTTTGGTTTCTTGATTGGACTCCATATGGACAGAGGACAGAAATGGAAAGAGTGACTTTTGTCAATTTTGGATTCTTAATTATTTTTACCATTATTTTTTCTTATCTAGGAACATTATTCGGTTCATGGATAAAAAAGGTAAAACGTTGATTAAGGCATACATATTTTCTCTATTCTTTCTTTTAAGCATTTTACATGGCGATATTGGTCATAATAATGTCGTATATGAAGGCAAGGCCGGTGATATACCAATTCGTGTTTTTGTTAAACTTCCTGGAGTAGTTCCTGGTCTTGCAGACGTTTCAATTAAAGTATTTACAGATAATATTCAAAAAGTTACTATTCAACCAAATAAAAAGGATAAAGATAGAAAAAGTAAATCTCCACCTCCTGATGTTGCTGATCCAATTAAAGGAGAAAAAAATCTATTCTCTGCTCAACTATGGTTGATGGATTATGGTTCATATAGCTTAGATATACGATTATATCAAAATCAAAATGTTCATCGAGCATCTATTCCAGTTAATTCTATTTCTTCAAGAGTTCTGGAAATGACCCAAGGAACTACTATCTTATTATCTACATTGTTATGCTTATTATTTTTTGGCGCAATTAATATTATTCGTATAGCATATAAAGATAGCACTCAATCTCCTGGTGATCATCCAAATCATGGAAAAATTATTAAATCATATATTGTAACCATAGTAAGCCTAATCATCTTTTCCGCAATAATCTATGGTGGGAAAAGCTGGTGGGATAATATTGATACTGCGTATCAAAATAACATTTTTCAAACACTAGAAAACAAAATTGAAATATTTGATAATGGTAAAGAAAAATTTATGTCTATAGAGATTATAGATGAATTATGGAAACAGAATAGAATGGCTGATATCATACCTGATCATGGAAAAATTATGCATATTTATCTTATTAGCGATGATTATGAATCTATAGCACATCTTCATCCTTCTAGAACTGAAAACAGTGATGTTTTTGTAGTTAAAATGCCTCCAGTTAATTTTGGGGAATACTATTTATTTATGGATGTTACTCATGAAACAGGGTTTTCTCATACGATGACAAATAAAATTATTTACAATGAAGATAATATTATTTTTCGTGATTCAATGAAAGGTTATGAAAGAGATTTAGATGATTCATGGTTAATAAATAGTGATGAAAATAGGATTACATGGATAGATAAAAAATATTCATATAAATCAGGTGAAAATATTGATTTACAATTTCAAGTAATGAAAAATGGTAAGCCAGCTGTATTAGAACCATATATAAGTATGGGCGGACATGCTGCTCTATTAAAAAAAGATCAAACTGTTTTTGTTCATATTCATCCAATAGGAACTATTAGCATGGCATCACAGGAGATGTTTCAAGAAAGTTATGTACAAAATATTGTAGATCAAGATGATATATGTTTTTTTGGGTTTGTTAATGACTCAACAGATAATAATTACAGTAATATATCTCCAAATGGCGAAGTATCGTTCCCATCAATAAATTTAGATAATACAGGGGAATATGGTTTATGGGTTCAAGTCAAAAGTGACGGTGAAGTAATTACTCAAAAATTTGATTTTGAAATAACTCTTTAATCATATTTTATACTAATGAAATTTAAAAGACGATTTATTTTATTTTTCGTATTCCCTTTTTTTATTCAGTCCCAAACCGATCCTGTTAATCGAAAAAATTTTCTAATCAACATCTCACCTACAAATGAAGAAATATTAATAGATGGAAATAATACAGAATCAATTTGGAAAACATCGCCGATAATTAATGATTTTTTTCGAATTACCCCAGTTGATACCGGTCGGGCAACTGCAAAAACTGAAGTTCAACTTACATATGATAATAACTATTTATATGCTTTGATTATTTGCTATGATAGTGTAATTGGTAAACGTCCAGTTGAGTCCTTACGCAGAGATTTTAGTTTCCCTAAAAATGATAATTTTATCATTTTTATGGATACATACAATGATCAAACAAATGGTTTTGCATTTGGTGTATCTGCTGCAGGCGCTCAATGGGATGGTATTCAAGCTGATGGTGGAGATGTTTCTTTAGATTGGGACTGCAAATGGTATTCGGAAGTAAATCAATATGAAGATTATTGGATCGCAGAATTTGCAATACCATTTCGTAGTATTCGATATTTGGAAGGAGTTGATGAATGGGGAATTAACTTTAGTAGATTTTCATTATTACAAAATGAAAAATCTTCCTGGGCTCCTGTACCTAGACAATTTAAATCATCAACTCTTGCGTTTACTGGAACGCTTAAATGGAAAACACCTCCTCCTACTTTAGGAACCAGATTTTCAATAATTCCGTATGTTTCTGGGCAATCTTTTGAAAATATTAATGAAGGCGAAATATCAAGTACCAGTGGTGATCTTGGAATGGATGGTAAGATAACTTTATCTACATCATTCAATATAGATTTAACTGTTAATCCTGATTTTTCACAAGTTGAAGTAGATCAACAAAGAACAAATCTAGATCGCTTTGAATTATTTTTTCCTGAAAAAAGACAATTCTTTCTAGAAAATAGTGACCTATTTGCAAGTCTTGGAAATAAAAATATTAGACCATTTTTCTCTAGAAGAATTGGATTGCAAAACCCAGTAAAAGCTGGTGCGCGCATCAGTGGTAAAATTGGTTCAAATTACCGTTTGGGAGTTATGAACATACAAACTGATTCAACAATGAATGCACCATCAAGCAATTACACGGTTGCAACAATACAGAGAAAGATGCTTTCTCGATCAAGCCTTAGTTCATTTATTGTAAATAGAAATTCAAGTGTAAATGATAAATCAGTTAATTCTTATAATAGAATTGTTGGAGTTGATTTTAATCTTGCTAGTGCAGATAACTTATGGACTGGAAAAGCATTTTATCATCATTCAATGTATGAAAATGCAACTAATAATCCATACACGGCTGCAACTTCAATAAAGTATAATAATGGTATCGTATCTGTTGATATGGGCTATTCTTTTGTTGGTTCTGGATATATAGCAGATGTAGGATATATCAAAAGGAATGGAGTTCATCGATTTGACCCAAGAATTGAGTATAAATTTTATCCAAAAAAAGGATCGATTCAAAATCATGGTCCGTCATTTACATTTGAAACATTTTTAGATGAAGATTTAGATTTAACTGATCGAGAGGTTGAACTTAAATACAATATAAATTGGCGCAATCGAAGCAAATTTACTTTTGATATAGAAAGAGGGTATGTCAAACTACTCTCTCCTTTTGATCCTACAAATTCAGGTGGGGATACGCTTTCTACAGGCAATGAATATAATTGGAATGAATTTTCTATGAATTATCAGTCTGATCAAAGAAAAATGGTGAATTTTAATTCTAATATTCGATATGGAGGGTATTATAATGGAAAAAAGCTGTCTATTAATGGGAATGTAAATTATAGAATGCAGCCCTATTTAAATTTATCTATAAAAACTACCTATGATAAAATTGATCTTCCGGATCCATTCAAAGATATTCAGTTTATATTATTTGGTCCAAAAATTGATCTAACATTTACCAATAAATTATTTTTAACTACTTTCGTTCAATATAATGATCAATCCGATAATATTAATATCAACTTACGTTTTCAATGGCGATTTGCACCGGTTTCAGATTTATTTATTGTATATACAAATAATTCATACCCTGATAATTTTAAGGTTAAAGATAAAGCTTTGGTCGCAAAAGTATCCTATTGGTTTAATTAAAGCATGCCTGAACTTCCTGAAGTAGAAACTGTCGTTCAATCAATTCGTCATAAGCTCATTGGAAATGAATTTGAAAAGATAGATTTAAGATGGCCAAAGGTATTATTTAATTTTTCCAAATCTGACTTTTCAAATAATTTAGTAAAAAGGAAAATTCAACGAGTTGATCGAAGAGCAAAATTCATTATTATTGGGTTTAATAAGGATATCCTGGCTATACATTTGCGTATGACAGGTAAACTATATCTCCAAAGTAATGTACCGCAGAAAAAACATATATCCGCTATAATCACGATGAATAATGGTACATATTTAATTTTTGAGGACACAAGAAAATTTGGAAGATTTTATTATTATAAATCACAAGATTATTTAAATAACAAACTTGGCGTAGAGCCTTTAAGTAATCAAATGAATGGTCGTTTACTTTTTAATATTCTACGTAGTAAAAAAAGAATGATTAAAGGATTGTTATTAGATCAAAATATTATAGCTGGATTGGGAAACATATATGTTGATGAGTGTTTATGGAAAAGCAATATTCATCCAGAAAATATTTCAAACAAAATTTCTAAGAAAAAAATTATTAAGCTGTGTAAGGCAATTAAATCAACCTTGCAATCATCAATAATTGCCAATGGAACAACTGTTATTGATTTTACTTTTTTAAACGGTCAATCTGGAAAGTATTCTGAACAGCTAAATATATTTCGCAAAGAAGGAACCCCATGCCCAGCATGCTCCACAATTATTCAAAAGAAAAAGGTTGCTGGAAGAGGAACGCATTTCTGCCCTAAATGTCAAAAAAAACAATATTGAAATAATTAAAAAATTAAGTTTTTTGTGATTTCTTGAACCCAATTATTATTTATTTTTTCCGTGTTTATTATTGTAAACCACAAATGAGTATTTTCTTTTACAAAATTATTTAAGTTTAATAGTGATGAAACCAAGTCATGTTTTTTTATTTTCATTGTTTGAGGGTGATAATCCAATCCTACATTATTCATAAATTCAATTATATAATCTGATTGATTATTTTGTAATTGACTCATACAAAATATTCCAAGACCAACTATATGCCCATGAATGAAAGAACGTTTTAATCTTTCTTCCAATTCATAAAACAAATAGTGTTCTGAACCTTCCTCAATGCGAAAATGTCCTGCTGGTAGACATATCGTATTTAAATGCATATAACCTTCTACAATTGCATCAATCCCTCGATTTGTTACATTTTTTATTTCATCAATATTATTATATAGATTATTAATTATTTTTTTTCCAGATAATATCATATCTTGAGAAAATGGGTATTCAGATTTCGTATTATTTTCCGCATGCTGCCAATCAAAACTTGCAGTATGTATAGATAATAAATCTCCTATTCCTGCTATATTTAAAGTTTTTGGTGCAGTTCTAATTATGTCATAATCAATGACCAATGGATCTGGTGAACTATTTCCAACATAGATCACTTTATTATTACACCTGACTCCTGCAGCTGGTGTTAAAAAAGCATCCACACTAACAATGGTTG
>TARA_B100000686_G_scaffold353051_1_pt1 | contig 10372 bp, 6 predicted proteins | sample TARA_B100000686 | Tara Oceans TARA_B100000686 (sample SAMEA2622733) | marine metagenome | biome: marine biome (ENVO:00000447); feature: marine epipelagic mixed layer (ENVO:xxxxxxxxx); material: "saline water (ENVO:00002010), including plankton (ENVO:xxxxxxxx)" | depth 150 m
AAAATATATATGTATTGGAAAGCCCAGTATTGTCCAACGCACAATTTGAAAAATTTATAGAATTTTTTAGAAAAGACATTAAAATTTTGGACTGTACATTTGATTTTCTAGAAAGTTTGAAGGAAGGATTAGATAAGATTACCTTAGAAGCAGAAATTGCGGTTAGAGAAGGAAAAAAGCATCTAATTTTAACTGACACGAAAGTTAGCGAGAAAAGAATACAAATTCCATTAATATTAGCAATTGGTTCGATTAATTCACGACTTACTAATTTGGGTATAAGAGGCTTTGCTTCAATAAATGTTCAAACAAGTGAAGTTTTAGATACCCATTCCTTTGCTGTTTTATTAGGTGTGGGAGCAACCACTATTAATCCTTACATTGCTTTTGATTCCATATTTCAGAGATATGAAAAAAAATTGTTTGGAAAATTAAGTTTTGAAGAGTGTGTAAGGAAATATATTAAATCAATAGATAATGGATTGTTAAAAATTATGTCTAAAATGGGCATATCAGTGTTAAGCGCATACAGAGGAGGGTGCAACTTTGAATCTGTTGGATTAAGCAGGGCTCTCGTAGCTAAATATTTTCCTGGAATGGTATCCAGAATATCTGGCATAGGAATTTTTGGTATACAAAAAAAAATAAAAAAATTACATGAAAGAGCGTTTCAAAAAAATATAACTATTCTTCCGATTGGAGGAATTTATAAGTACAGAAAAAATGGTGAAACACATCAGTATCAAGGCCATTTAATTCACATGTTACAAAATGCTGTATCTACAAACTCTTATGAAATGTACAAAAAATACGCAAAAGGTATTTATGATATGCCAGTAATTAATTTGAGAGACCTGCTAGATTTTAAAAAATTAAATAAAGCTATTAGCATTAACGAAGTTGAGTCTATTACTAGTTTAAGAAAACGTTTTGGAAGCGGAAGCATGTCCCATGGCGCTTTATCATCGGAAGCCCACGAAACATTAGCAATTGGTATGAATAGAATAGAAGCCGCTTCATGTAGTGGTGAAGGAGGAGAAGATCCTAAAAGATTTTTTAAAATGGAGAATGGAGACAGTTCCAATTCTAAAGTGAAACAGATTGCATCAGCTAGATTTGGTGTAACAATTGAATATTTAAATAATTGTAGTGAAATTGAAATAAAAATTGCTCAAGGTGCTAAACCCGGCGAGGGAGGACAATTGCCAGGATTTAAAGTTTCAAAAGAAATTGCAAAATTAAGGCATTCTACACCAGGAGTGACATTAATATCTCCACCACCTCATCATGATATATATTCTATTGAAGATTTAGCTCAACTTATTTACGATTTAAAACAATCCAATCCAAAAGCAAGAGTGGGAGTCAAATTGGTTGCATCAACTGGGGTAGGAACTATTGCTGCAGGAGTTGCAAAAGCAAAAGCAGATGTAATATTAATATCCGGACATTCTGGAGGCACCGGAGCTAGTCCACAAACTAGCGTAAAATATGTCGGCATACCCTGGGAAATGGGACTCACAGAAGCAAATCAAATTTTAACTTTGAATGGTCTTAGACACAAAGTTACTTTAAGAACTGACGGAGGAATAAAAACAGGTAGAGATGTTGTAATTGCTGCAATGATGGGTGCCGAAGAGTTTGGTATTGGTACCACTTCTTTAGTAGCTATGGGCTGCATAATGGTAAGACAATGTCACTCTAATACATGTCCAGTTGGGGTTTGTACACAAGACGAAAATTTAAGAAAAAAATTTACAGGAACTCCTGAAAAGGTTGTAAATTTATTTTCATTTATAGCAGAAGAAGTTAGAGAAATATTAGCAGAATTAGGATTTAAAACATTAAACGAAATTGTAGGAAGAACAGATCTCTTAAAGCAGGTAAGCAGAGGAACATCTGATTTAGACGATTTAGATTTAAGCCCTTTACTAGTTCAGGCGGATCCAGGCGAAGAAAAGAGATATTGTGAATCTGGCTTAATAAATAAAGTTCCAGAAACGTTAGATGAAAAAATTTATAATGATATTAAAAATTTAATAGGACAAAAAAATTCAATCGAAGTAAATTATGATGTAAAAAATACTCATCGAGCTGTTGGTACTCGGTTATCACACTATATTTATAAAAAATATGAAAAAAAACAACTTAGTGAAAATTATCTCACAATTAATTTATTTGGTTCAGCAGGTCAATCACTAGGAGCATTTGGGATTAAAGGTTTAAAATTAAAGGTAGAAGGAGATTCGAATGACTATGTTGGAAAAGGTCTTTCAGGAGCAACAATAGTTATTAAGCCTCCAAGAGAAAGTAATTTAATTAGCAGCGAAAATACAATTATTGGTAACACAGTACTTTACGGCGCTACAGCTGGTAAACTTTTTGCATCTGGCCAATCAGGAGAAAGATTTGCTGTTAGAAATTCTGGCGCTAGTGCAGTGATAGAAGGGTGTGATTCAAATGGCTGTGAGTATATGACTAATGGCACCATTGTTATTTTAGGTAAAATCGGTGATAATTTTGCTGCGGGAATGACAGGGGGAATGGCATTTATTTACGATCCAAATAATGAATTTGAAAATTATGTAAACCCAAACTCAGTAATATGGCAAATTCCCGAAACTGATTATTGGAAAAATCACTTGAAAAATTTAATTATAGAACATTTTAAGGAAACTGGTTCAAAAATAGCTGACTTAATTCTAAAAAACTATGACGATGAGATAAAAAACTTCAAACAAGTTTGCCCAAAAGAAATGTTAGACAAGTTACCAAATCCATTAAAATTAAATACAAAGATTTTAAAGGCGATTTAAATAAGATATTTTTATCTACTTTTCTATCTTTTTTCTAAAATTATATATCCATCTAATTCATGATATTTTCTGTAATTGGACATTATATATAAATCAACTAACTTAATTCTTTCATAAATTTCTAGTCCATCCCATTTTTGTTCCAAAGAATAATACAGAATGTATTTTGGCTGTGCTTTTTTAAGTTGATTAATATAGTCCTTTTGAAGTTTAGCTGGGCTTGCTAGCCAAGATGCCCAATATTTTGTACAAGAAGGTTTTTTAAGAAGATAAGGAATTGAATCTTCATATGTAATATGCTCAACGCAATTATCTTTTTCTGTAAGTTTTTTATAGTATTTAATTAAATTAATTGTTTTTTGATCAAGAAAAATTTCATCCTCTAAGTTTATAAAGTGTGTGAAATTTTTATTATAATTCTTAACATTATTAAGATTAAAATGATTCTGATTAGAAACATAATAGAATAATAAAAAAATTATAGATAGAGAAAGAAATGGTTTATAGGATAGAAATTTTCCAGTTAAAAATTTTTTTTCTACTGAAATAAATAAATAATTTAAAATAAAAAAAATATTTAGCAAAATAGGTATATCATGTGAACCACGTATGTGCGCAGCATCAGATCTGCCAAGGGCATTTTTAAATATTATTAAACTTAATAAAAATAAAAAAATAAATAATATTTTTTTTGAACTGAGCATTTTATTTTCATTTGAAATTAAATAATGTAAAACAAATAATCCTGCAGTTAGTTGAAGTATTAGTGCCCTGGTAGCTCTTGCTCCATCTGAATCGCTTGCCATCGAAAGAAAGGGCGTGGGGTACTTCAAGCCGTGAATTAACTCTCCTGAGGCGACGATTGTTTTGGTGTTATTCAAAAAACTTTTAAATTCATCAAGACCTATTATGGCTACCGAAAGTATCCAGCAAGCTCCTAGACATAAAAAAATTAGAAAAATTTTATTATATTTTTTAGCAAGAAATAAATAAACTAAATAAATAAACAAAATAAAAAAAATGTATGCGCCTCTATCAATTTGAAGAAATATTGAAATAGTTGCAATTGCACAAATTAAAATTGTAGATATTAATCTAAATTTTGATTGCACAAATAATTCAATAAAAAAAATTAAAAATAAAATAATATAAATATCTTTATGAGAAAAATAATAACCAGATCCCGAAAAACTATATTTACTCATAGAAATAATTATTGAAGTAAAAACAGTAAAAAATAAAATTTTTGCATTTTTATTTAAGTTAGTAATTTTTGTAAGTTGATAAGAAAGTAAAACAGATAAAAGTTTGATCAATAAAATTAAAAAAATACGAGAAGTTCTAGTAGCTCCTATTGTTTCAGCTCCAAAAATTTTCCATATTATTGAAGGATAAAATATATCAGCAGCACCATGTGTTAAATAAGAAGATATCCAAATATTTTTTGTAAGCCAATAATTTTGAGTAGGAGTAAGATAGTTGCCATCGTGAAAACTATCTAGTACGTAATTGGAGAAAGAAAATTTTATTGATAAAAATTCAAAAAAAATAAAAATCAAAAATATAAGTAATAATAAAACAAGAATTGATGAATGGTTTTCAATTTTTTTACTTTTCTCAAAAATTAACTCATTAAAATTTATATTTTTTTGATAAAGTTTTTGGTTTAAAAAAAGATAGATAATAAGTGGCAAGGATATAAAAAAAATATACCTTATTGTGTCGTTATTAGGATTATAATTTTCAGACGATAATGGTCCCGTTGTGGCAGCAATATTATTTAATGGTAATGCTATTTTTTCCCATAATAGTGTAGCAATTAAAATAGAGACAATAACTGAAAAAAAAATAAAAAAATTTTTCTGCAAATTATTTAATTTCATTTTTTTATTACTTATAATACATTATATTTATAAAAACTAACAAATAATTCTATTTTATGAAGCCAGATCAGAAAAAAAAGATAAGAAATAAAATTTTAAAATTAGTAAAAAATTATTCTGATTTGGCTTTTAAAAAAAGAAAATTTATACCTGGAAAAACTACTATACCCCCAACAGGTAAAGTAATTGGTGATATCGAATTAAAAAATATGGTTGAAGCATCTTTAGATGGTTGGTTAACGGCCGGAAGATTTAATAAGGAATTTGAAAAAAAGCTTTCTAAATTTATTGGGGTTAAGCAGTTAATAACAGTGAATTCTGGTTCTTCTGCTAATTTAATTGCTTTCTCAACTTTAACTTCACCAAAGTTAAAGGAAAGAGCAATTAATCCATTAGATGAAGTAATAACAGTTGCGGCCGGATTTCCAACAACCATAAATCCAATAATACAATTTGGAGCTATTCCAGTTTTTGTTGATGTCAAAATTCCTACTTACAATATTGATGAAAACGCTATCGAAGAAGCTATTACTCCTAAAACCAAAGCTATTATGATTGCACATACGCTAGGAAACCCATTTAATTTAGAAGTTGTAAAATCTATTTGTGAAAAAAAAAATCTTTGGTTGATCGAAGATAGTTGTGATGCATTAGGATCAACATATAAAAAACAAATGGTAGGTACATTTGGAGATATTGCTACGCTAAGTTTTTATCCAGCTCATCATATTACTATGGGAGAAGGAGGAGCAGTTTTTACTAATAGTATAAGGCTGAAAATGATAGCTCAATCTTTTAGAGACTGGGGAAGAGATTGTTATTGTGAACCTGGAAAAGAAAATACTTGTGGAAAGCGTTTTGACTGGAAACTTGGAGATTTGCCAAAAGGATATGATCATAAATATATATATTCTCATGCTGGTTACAATATGAAAATAACAGATATGCAAGCAGCTTGTGGGCTGGCACAAATTAATAGAGTAAAAAAATTTATTGAAATAAGAAAAAAAAATTTTAAATATATTTATAACAAATTAAAATCACATGAAGAATTTTTAATTTTGCCAGAAGCAACCGAAAATTCAGATCCTTCCTGGTTTGGTTTTCCTATTACTATTAGAGATAATTTGTCAATTACTCGCGATGATTTATTAAGGCATCTTGATAAAAATAAGATTGGATTTCGCCTACTTTTTTCTGGTAACGCAACAAAACAGCCGTATATGCAAAAAAAACAATTTCGTATAGTAGGTACTTTAAAAAATACTTCAACCATTATGAATAATACTTTTTGGATTGGTGTATATCCAAATTTAACACATCAAGAATTGGATTTTGTAACTGATAAAATAAAAGAATTTTTGAATTAAAAATTATTATGATCGAGGGTATTAAAATAACTCCACTTAAGCAAATTGAGGATGAAAGAGGAAAAGTAATGCATATGTTACGTAATAATCAAAAGCATTTTTCTAAATTTGGAGAAATTTATTTTTCTACTGTTCATCCAAATAAAATAAAAGGATGGCACCTACATTCAAAAATGACATTAAATTATGCAATAATTTTAGGGGAAATAAAACTTGTTCTATATGATGTTAGACCTGAGAGCAAAACAAAGGGAGAGGTACAAGAATTTTTTTTATCACCAAAAAATTATAAATTAATTACTGTTCCTCCACTAATATGGAATGGTTTTATGGGAATCGGTGATAAAACTGCGATTGTAGCAAATTGCGCTGACTTGCCATACGATGATACTGAAATTAAAAGAAAATCTGCCTTTGATAAGGAGATACCTTATAATTGGAATAAAAACATTGCTAAAAAAATATTTGATTAATGGTTCAACTTAGAAATAGTTCTATACTTATTGTTGGTGGCACTGGATTTATAGGTATAAATCTTACTAAAAAATTACTAAAGCTTGGTGCAAAGGTCACTTGTCTTTCTTTAAAAAGAAAAAAAATTCAATTAACTCATAAGAATCTAAAATATGTATTTTGTGATTATACAAAATTTGAAATATTAAAAAAAAAAGTGAACAAACCATTTCAATATATCATTAACTTAGGCGGCTATATTGATCACAGTAAATTTTTTAGCAAAGGCAGAAAAGGAAAACTAGTAATAGACAGTCATTTTACATCAACAATGAATTTATTGTTATCAATTAAAAAAGAAAAATTAAAAAGATATTTGCACATAGGTACCTGTGATGAATATGGAGCTAATATTTCACCTGTAAAAGAAAGTTTTAAAGAGGATCCAATCACCTCTTACGCTCTAGCAAAGTTAGCAAGTATTAATTTATTAATCATGTTATATAAGACAGAAAATTTACCAGTTACTATGTTGAGGCTTTTCTTAGTTTATGGTCCCCATCAAAAAAATGATAGACTAGTTCCCCAGGTAATAAATGGATGTTTAAAAAAAAAATTTTTCCCCGTTTCTAAAGGCAATCAATTAAGAGATTTTTGTTATGTAGACGACGTAGTAGAAGCAATGATTTTATCACTAACTAATAAAAAAGCTTTGGGCGAGGTATTTAATATAGGTTATGGAAAACCTATTTCAGTCAAGTTTATAATTAGTAGAATTAGTCAAATAATCAAGAAAGGAAAACCTCAGTTTAATAAGATACCATTTAGAAAGAATGAAAATCTAAAATTATACCCTTCAATTAAAAAGGTAAGGAAAATTTTAGGATGGAGGCCCAAAACCAATTTAAATCAAGGACTTGTAAAAACAATAAACTATTATAAAACAATTAAAGAAAAGTAATTTTATGATCAATAGTATATCAGTGGTTATCCCCTCATATAACGAATCCAAAAATATTAATGAAATTTATAAAAGAACAACTCAAGTTATAGAAAAACTTAATATTAAAAATTATGAGATTATTTTTGTAGAAAATGGATCTAAAGATAATAGTCTTGAACTACTCAAAAAGATAAATTCAGAAAATAAATCCGTAAAAATAATCTCACTTTCAAGAAATTTTGGATATCAATCTGCGATAGCTGTTGGTTTAAAGTATTCTGAAAATGATTATGTTTGTGTTATGGATGGAGATTTACAGGATCCACCTGAAATTATTTCAAAACTTGTTAATAAAATTACCGAAGGATATGAAGTAGTTTATGGAATTAGAGCTAAAAGAAAATCTAATTTTATTAAGAAATTTTTTTACAATTTATTCTATGAAATTTATTCAAGATTAAGTGAAATTGATGTTCCAAAAAAAGGTGGAGATTTTTGTTTAATGAGCAAAAAGGTAGTTAAGAATCTAAATAGCCTAAGCGAAAAGAATTTATTTATACGAGGACTAAGATCATGGGTTGGTTTTAAACAGACCGGTGTTGAGTATGAGAGAGATGAAAGATATGCAGGCAAGACCAATTTTTCCTTTTTAGGTGCCACCGCTCTAGCTCTAGATGGCTTTGTGTCATTTTCTTTAATACCTTTAAGATTTATTTTAATTACAGGGACCATTATTTCTTTTTTTTCTTTTTTATTTTTTATATATTTTGTTTTAGTAAAAATTTTACACACACTAGGAATTTTTGATTTTAGTTATTTACAGTTGCCAAAAGGTTTAACTGTTACAAACTCAATACTATCTTTATCTTTAGGTTTAGTTTTATTTACTTTAGGAATTATTGGAGAATATGTTGGTAGAATTTATTTTGAAGTAAAAAATCGGCCAAATTATGTAATTAACGAAATTATTCTTTAGGCTTTAAATTATAAAAAATTATAGACTTTAGTTCTTTACATATTTTTTTTAAATCACTTTTTCTTGACAAGCTGTGGTCACCATTTTTAATTTTAATTAACTTTTTTTTTGATTTAGTAAAAATTTTTAGTATTTTTCTTGAAAATGATACAGGTACAACTTCGTCATTTAAACCATGAAAGAGGGTAATGGGCACATTTAAATTTATTTTTTTATTAAAAATTCTATTTTTTCTACCATCAAAAATTAGTTGTTTTGTTAAAGGATAAGTAAAACCGCCATGCTCTAAATGATATATTTTTTTAGTTATTATTTCATTTCTTATTTTTTTATTAAATTTTTTCCACATTAGTTCTTCTAAAAATTCTGGAGCGGAAGCTAATCCTATAAACCCCTTAATCCGGTTTTTAAATTTTGAAAATAAATTAAGTGCAATCCAGCTCCCCATGCTAGAACCTATAAAAATTAAATTGTCTCTTTTTTTAATTTTTGATCTTAATAATTTTTTAGACTCGCTTGTCCATTTAGTTATATTTCCCTCTATAAATTTTCCTGTAGATTTCCCATGACCAGAATATTCAAATTTTAAAAAATTTAATTTATGCTTTGAGCAAAACTTTTGAATAGCCTTTGGTTTTTGACCAACCATGTCTGACATAAAGCCATGGAAAAAAACTACTGTAATTTGGCTATTTTTTTCAATAAATAAATATTTAATTTTTTTTTTGCTTGAAATTGTTAAATATTTAGATTTTTTGTAGTTCATTTGACATACTATAATATTTCAAAATTATGAAAAAAAATATAAAAGTTTTACAAGTAATTCCAAAGCTGGGCTATGGTGGTGCAGAAATTGGCTGTTATGATCTAGCTCATTTTTTATCAGAGCAGGGGTGCAAATCTTATATTATTACAAGCGGTGGAAAATTACTAAAATTTGTTAATAGCAAAAAAGTAAAAGTATTTAGATTGCCTGTACATTCAAAAAATCCTATTTTAATTTTACTTAATTCAATAATAATTTTTTTTGTAATAATTTTATTCAATATAGATATTGTACACGCAAGAAGCCGAGCTCCTGCTTGGTCTTGTTTTATTGCAGCAAAATTATCTTTTAGAAAATTTGTGACAACTTTTCATGGAACATACAATTTTAAAAGTAAAATAAAAAAATTTTATAACTCAATTATGGTTAGATCTCATTTGGTAATAGCTGGTTCTAATTTTATTTTTTCGCATATAAATGAAAACTATGGAGAATTTTTTTTAGAAAAAAAAAGGAAACTTTTAGTAATTTTTAGAGGAATAAATACCAATTATTTTAATCCACAAAAAATTTTGCCAATAAAATTAGATAAATTTAGCAAACAAAATAATATTGATAGAAATAAATTTATTATATTGCTACCTGGAAGATTAACTTATTGGAAAGGACAAAAAATATTTATTGAGGCTATTAAAAATCTCTCACAAAAAACCGATGTCCCTCCCTTTGAAGCAATTATTCTAGGAGGCGACCAGGGGAGAAATGTTTACAAGAAACAACTTTTAGGTTTGGTACAACAATATAGATTAAATAAATTAATTAAATTTATTGATAATTGCGAAGAAATGCCAATCGCTTATGGAATTAGTAATTTGGTTTGCTCCTGTTCTATCGAACCGGAAACATTCGGTAGAGTCTCTGTAGAGGCACAGGCAATGCAAATACCAATTGTAGCGAGCGACATTGGAGGCTCAAAGGAAACTATAGTTAAAGACAAGACTGGATATTTATATAAAAATAAGGACCCTGTTGATCTTGCTAATTTAATTACGTCTGTAATGCAACAAAACTATGATTCATTGAAATCAATAGGTATTGAGGGTAGAAAAAATGTACTAAAAAAATTTGATGTTGATAAAATGTGTCAGACCACCTTTACTGAATA
>TARA_B100000686_G_scaffold354949_1_pt1 | contig 10372 bp, 6 predicted proteins | sample TARA_B100000686 | Tara Oceans TARA_B100000686 (sample SAMEA2622733) | marine metagenome | biome: marine biome (ENVO:00000447); feature: marine epipelagic mixed layer (ENVO:xxxxxxxxx); material: "saline water (ENVO:00002010), including plankton (ENVO:xxxxxxxx)" | depth 150 m
TTATGCAAAACTTGGAGACTGCCTGCCTCGGACCGGGAGCATGGTGCAAACTGTTTAAAGGTTGCTATGGGTCAACCGGTTCGCAAAACCAATAAAGTTTATTATTAAAGGCGGCGACGGTTGATAAACCGTGTCACCTCTTTTTCTGGATCCGATTTGCAATCAACGGTGGCAGGATTTGAATAGACTACAATTAGTTTTGTAATTTCGTTAGTAACGCGACACTGACGAATCGACCTGAAGCGACCATTCCTCTATGCCGCCTTTCATACTCTTGACATTTGGGTAGCCCATCTCTTTAAGAATTTCTGCCGCGTCCAGACTCCGTTTACCGTGATGACACTGGGTAACAATGTAGTCTCTGGGCTGAAGGCTATTGAGTTTTTCCACACGACGCTCTCGGATATCGCTTAACGGAATTAGCGTCGAGCCTTCGATTTTGCAGATTTCATATTCACTGATCTCGCGTACGTCAACTAGCTTGAAGTTTTCTCCCGCATCCATCATACGCTTGACCTCGGTGGGTTCCAATTCCATATTCTCACTAGTAGAAGGTTGTTCGCTAGGCGTCGAAATACCACAAAACTGTTCGTAGTCAATCAGTTCTTTGATTGTAGGATTATTTCCGCAAATAGGACACTCCGTATCTTTTCGCAGTTTTACTTCACGAAAAGTCATGGCGAGAGCATCGAATAGGAGAAGGCGCCCAATTAATGGCTCTCCTATTTCCAAAATTAGTTTTAACACCTCATTGGACTGGATAAGTCCAATAATCCCCGGAAGCACACCAAGTACCCCGCCTTCGGCACAACTGGGAACTAATCCGGGAGGAGGAGGCTCAGGGTAGAGACAGCGATAGCATGGTCCACTTTTAGAATCGAATACTGACGCTTGACCGTCGAACTTTAAAATACACCCGTAAATATAAGGTTTATTGAGAAGAACACAGGCATCGTTTGCCAAATAGCGTGTTGGGAAATTGTCTGTTCCATCCAGGACAATATCGTAATCCTTGATGATCTTCAGGGCGTTTTCTGATGACAATCGAGTATTATAAGTGATCACCTCGACGCTTGAGTTTATATCTTTGAGACGATTTTTCGCGGAATCAACCTTGAGATTTCCCACGGTTGATTCTCCATGGGCGATTTGGCGTTGAAGATTGCTAAAATCAACGACGTCAAAATCGATTAACCCAAGGGTCCCCACTCCAGCGGCAGCCAGATATAGTGCTGCAGGCGAACCAAGTCCGCCCGTTCCGATGCATAAAACTCTGGCAGTGCAGATTTTTTCTTGTCCCTTGACTCCTACTTCTGGTAGAAGCAGATGGCGGCTGTATCGGCTGATTTGATCATGTGTCAAAGGCATAGCGTGAAACCTCAATGAAAACGGTTAAAGGCATAATTTATTTGATAAGATGTCATTTTATCAAAATTGTTTCGTGAGAAGACAAAAAAAGAGGCTACGGAGGAAACCTTTCTTGGATCAGCCAAGCGTAATGTTTAATAAAAACTGTTTTGATTTTGTTATATTGCTAAGCACCTAAAAATATTATGCTAGTTAGTTTCTCAAAAAACTGCGGATTGGTTTTTAAGAGTTGAGCCCGTCATCGATTTGGAAATAGCGGTGTTTGTTTTCAGAGTACAAAGCGATATTATTTTTTCCCGCATTTTTGGCAAGGTAAAGTGCTTTGTCGGCGCAATCTAATAATTGTGCGGCTTCTTCAGTGTCAACAGGAAAGCAGGCTAACCCCCCGCTAAGGGTGATGGAAATAGACTTTTCCGCAAAATATGTGATTGTTTCGCTTACCCTTTTTCGGATGCGTTCACCTAACACTAAAGCTTGAGTTTTTTCCGTATCTGGTAGAATAAGGATCATTTCTTCGCCGCCATATCTGGCGGCTAGGTCTTCTGTTCGTTTTTCTTCATTGATAACTTTAGAGACAGACTTTAGGGTGGCATCTCCACCCAAGTGGCCGTAGGTATCGTTCACCTTTTTAAAGTCGTCCAAATCAAAAAATAAAATAGACAATGGTACGTTGTGCCGTTTGGCGCGAGCTAATTCCCTTTGCAGGGCATCGTCGAAAAAACCACGGTTGAATAACCCGGTGACCGAATCGAACTTGGACGAATGGGTTGTTTCCTCAAAAACTTGAATTTCAATTACTTTCGGGTTTTTTAGGCTTCTGTCCACCGAACAGAAGAAATCGCAGATTGCCGTCCTTAGGCTGACCTTTCGATTCAACGTTTCCTCAAGTTTTTTCCAGTGGTGGATGATTTTTTTCCAAATAGACTCAGCGTCCTTTGCTTCAAAACTCAGATGAGTCAAAATGTGAAGTAGAATCGAATAAGTTTGTGCCCCAAACTTATCCGAAATGCGATGCAATTCCCGGATAATAGAGTCATCATCGTTCGAGTATAATTGAAGACATTCTAAAATAGCATCTCTAACGGGCAGCATAAACGAATTCCTACTCAGCGTGAATTAAACGATTTCTAGCATTTTAAGATTTGCTAAAGCCTGAGATTCTCCCAACGCTGAATCGCCGAGGGGGCTTAGTCCGTTTCCCGCAACGTTTAGGGAAACTAGATTCGAAAGTTTACTTGATTGCGCCAGATACTGGGCACCTTCGTCACCGATACGGTTGAGTGTTAATATTAGGGTTTTCAAGCTAGATAAAGCGTCCGATTCAGCAATAGCTTGGGCACCTTGCGCGTGAATCCAGTTATCACAATCTAGATGTAAGATTTCAAGTTGTGTCAATTTTTTCGATCTTGCTAACGCAATTGCACCCTCGTCACCGATATGATTGTTGCTCAGATGTAGGGTTTTGAGATTTGCGAAGGCAGGACATTCCGCAAGGGCCTGAGCACCTTCCGGACCCAATCGGTTTTCGCCGAGATCTAGCGTCGTCAAATTATATGGAGATTTCATTTCCCCTAGAGCACGAACGCCTTCTCCACGTAGATCATTGTTAAATACAGCCAAAGTTTTAAGCCTTAATTCAGATTTAGAGAGGGCCATGGCACCATCTGCGGTGAGTTCGCAACATTTCAAATAAAGTTCTTCGAGATTCGTTAATGTTGAGTTGCTCGCTAGAGCAAGGAGACCTTCGTCGCCAATACGATTGTCGTCCAAACGTAAAGACTGTAATCTTTGAAATTCCCTTGATTTAGATAACGATTCCATTCCGCGGGCGGTGATTCCGTTAGAACTTAAATCTAGCTTTTTCAGCTTTAAGATGTTTGTTGAGTCGACGAGAGAAAAAAATCCAGAATCTTCCATAACTGTGTCCGCCAACTTCAAGGATTCAAGATTTTTCATAAATTCCGTGTTGGCAAAAGCATTGACGCCAAACGATTCAAGGCGGTTGTGACTTAAATTTAAATGTCGAAGATTTTTTAAAGTTAGCGATGTGCCCAATGCTTTGCAACCGATCGCTCCGATCTCGTTTTCTGAGGCGTCTAGTTCCATAAGGTTTGAAAACACGGGCGATCGGGCGAGCAGAAATAGACCGTCGTCACCAACATTGTTGGCACTAATATTGAGGCTTTTTAGTCTAGATAAAAAAGGGCACGCTCCGAGAGCTTCGAGACCTGCATCATCCATGTTGGTATTAGATAGGGAAAGGTGTTTGATCTCTGCCAACGGCTCCATCTCCGCTAGTAATTTGAAGTCGGAGGAACTTAGCTTTACGCTGCGGAGTTCCAGGCGGGTACGGTCTTTTTCTAGAGAATCCCTTACACGATCAGCTAATTCATATTGTTTACTGTAACGGTCGAACCAACGGAGAAACTCCAGACTGCTTTCAGCGTCCTTAGGTTGAACCATAACTGCCTCTCTAACAGCATTTCCCATGATAGAAGAAAGATTATAGCAGTTTTAAGCTAAAAAACTTATCCCCAAAATAGATTGGGAGAACTCATACCGGAATAGTATTGATTATTTCGATAAAAATTAACGGCTTTAAGTGGATACACTTACTTCACCAGATTATTTTTTAGAGCGTATCGCATGATTTCAGAATTGTTTGCCAGATGCATTTTTCTTAGGATATGACTTCTATGGGTGTTGACGGTATTGATGCTAATGGAGAGTTCGTCGGCGACGTCTTTGACTTTTTTTCCAGATGCGAGCATGAAAAAAACCTGGTACTCTCGATTGGATAGATTTTCGTGTGCTGATTTATTTGAATTTGTTCCTAGAGACATAACTAGCTTTTCTCCAAGGGTGGGGGTGATGTATTTTCCACCACCGCTTACTTTTTGAATGGCTTCTACTAGTTGCTCGGGTGGACAGGTCTTTGAAAGGTATCCCGCCGCACCTGATTGGAGTAGGCGAATTCCATATTCTTCTTCTTCGAAAATACTGAGGATGATCACTGGAAGATTTGGTGCCAATGACCTTAACTTTCCTAAGGCTTCGATTCCTGTTTTTTTAGGCATTTCAATGTCCATTAATACCACGTCAATTTTACGAAATGGAATTTTAATCAACGCTTCCAATCCATTTTCTGCCTCGCCGACTACTTCAAAATCTTGTGTTTGCGAAATTATGTGCTTTAGACCCTGACGGACGACCGCGTGATCGTCTACGATGAAAATCTTAGTTTTAGTTCGAATGGTCATTTTGTTCCAACGGGATGATTAGTGAAACGGTCGTTCCCTTTTCAGGGATTCCGCTGATAATGGCGTGGCCATTCCAATAATTTGCCCTTTCTTGGATGCCTAATAGGCCAAGTGATTCGGAATCTAATTTTCTCTCATTTTTTATGCCAAAGCCATTATCGTGAACGATCAATTTGATATGTTTTAACTCTATTTTAAAAGTGATATCCACCTGCGTCGCTCCCGCGTGGCGGGCGACATTGGTTAACGTTTCTTGAAAAATTCTGAAAACTGCGGTTGTTAAATTTTTTGTTAATGCGCCTTCCGTCGTTCCACGATGAAGTACGCATTCGATTCCCGTGCGATTTTGGAAGTCTCTAGCCTGCCATTCAATAGCATCCCACAACCCACAAACGTCCAGGATTTGAGGTCTTAGTTCCGTAGCGATTCTTCGAACGGAATTGATGATAGTGTCGACCATTCTTTGCATGTCTTCTAGCTTGGGTTTAAGGCAAGTGGCATCGTTTTTTATGTCGCGTTCTAGGCAGGATAACTCCATCTTTAAGCCGGTCAACATTTGCCCTAATTCATCGTGAACTTCTCTGGCAATTTGCGTTTTTTCGTCTTCGCGTATGGATTGCAATTGATTGCTTAATGTGCGTAAAGTTTCTCGCGATTCTCGAACCGCGGCTTCGGCCCGAATACGCTCCTCAATTTCTTTTTCTAAATTTTCGTAAGCATTTCGGAGTCGACGAAAATCTTTGGAGCGCAATCTTTCTAGGCGGAAGAGAGTTAGTGCCACCACCAAAGCCAGAAAAAAACCAGTTGCCAGAAGAATGGAATATGTGGTGCGAAACCGTTTCATATCTTCTGTCATGACATGCTGCAGGTTTTTTTTGACGGCCTTGGCTTCCTTAAGAAAAATCGCAAAAATCTTGTTATATCGTTGGTCGATTTCCGTTCCGGGCCCAGAAATGTCTCTTCTCTTTAAACGCATTTTGGAAATATTTCGGAATTCGGTTAATCGTTTACTTAAGTCCTCAACGATTAACCTTAATAGTTGGGATTCCATAGGATGGATGATTTCTTCGCCTTTTGTGCCTCCATCAAGCATCGCCTCAATATACCAGTTGGCCAGATTATAATTTTCCCAGACTTGGCTTTCCTCAAAATGGTCACCGTTAAGAATTTCTTCCACCAACAAATGTGCCATGGTGACGTTTAATTCTACCTCTACACTAGCATTGATCAATGGAGCATAAAGAGTGTTTGTGCGAACAGCGAAGATATAACAGAAGATAAGTGTGGCAATAACGGTAGAGCCGAAAGCTCCCATCAACGTGTAAATCCACCATGGGATTGACAAAATGGTGTAACTTGATTTCGCCATGTTTGTTACTTGGTTATTAATCGAATGAGTGGATCGTTTTATTATCCTTTATAATTAAAAATAATCAATTTTATCAATCGATTGCGATTATCTTTAAGTTGTCGAACGGTTAGAAAGACTATACTCTGAAAATCGTATTTTTTGAAAAATAATTCCGATATTTCGTCAATCGGGCTTAGAGTGGAAAGAAAGGAATTAGTTCAAATGCACCGACACGGCTTTGGAGACGCCGTGTTCTTCCATAGTGACGCCGTAAAGGACGTCAGCAAACGACATGGTTTTCTGATTGTGGGTGATGATGATGAATTGGGTCTGGTCTGCCATTTCTTGAAGGATTGTTTGAAAACGGACGACGTTGGCTTCATCGAGAGGTGCGTCAACTTCATCAAGCAGGCAAAACGGCGTTGGGCGTACCTTGAGTAGTGAAAAGATTAGCGATACTGCAGTCATGGCCTTTTCGCCTCCTGAAAGAAGGCTTAAATTCTGCATTTTTTTGCCCATGGGTTGGGCATGGATATCGATCCCGGATTCAAGCGGGTTTTCCTCATCGAGCAGGACGAGGCGAGCTTTCCCTCCATGGAAAAGGCGCGCGTAGATCAATTCAAATTGTTCGTTCACTTGATGGAAAGTCGTTTGAAACCGATCTTGGATAGTTTGGTTAATTTTTTCAATTGCCTGATTGAGCGTTTGGATTGATACAGACAAATCGCTTTGTTGGTTGTCAAGGAATGTATATCGCTCCTGAGTTTGCTGGTATTCCGACAACGCAGCGAGATTAACTTCTCCCATACGCACGACTTTTTCCTTCAATTCTCGTATGATTTGCGAAACTTCCGTTTCATCGACATGACTTCCGTCATATTGGGACAGCAATTCGGGGACGTTCATGCTGTAGTCGTTGTAAGCCTGCTCCTGAAGATGAGCTGATTCAATACGCTTCTCGGACCTTTTGACTTCAACTCTGGACAAAAGCTCTAGAGTGTCCTGGTAGTCTTTGAAAACGACCTTAGCTTCCTGCTCGGTTTTTTTAAGCGCATTTTCTTTTTCTGCGAGTTCTTCTTCAATGGCTAATGTTTCTTCGCTCTGGCGATTCTTTTCGTTCAGCGATTCTATGATAATGTTCTCCACATCCTTAATTGCACTCTCGTGACCTACAATTTTTTCTGCATTTACCTGTTTGTCTTTTTGCCGCTTGTCGATGCGGTGGTTGATGTTTTGTTCTTGTAAGGTGACGCGTTTGATTTCCGATAGGATGATTTCCTGTTTTCCTTTGAGCGATGCAATTAAAATATCAACATCGTGCAATTCGGCTAATTGTGTTTCAAGATCCTGCTTGGCGACCTCAAGTCCCTTTCGTAGAAAGGTTAGATTGCTTTCTCGTTCCTTTTTTTGTGCTTCTAGTTTTTTTAACTCCTCGCCTAGCTGCAACTCCTGTTCGTCTAACTCCCGCGATTCGGCGGTACCAGTTGAAACTTCATGGGCTAGAGTGGCAAGTTTCTTTTCGAGGCGATCGATTTCTTTTTGTCCTTCTTCTAGATTGCGTTTACCGTCTGCAAGGGAGAGTTCGGCTGAACTCAGTTCCGGTTGAAGAATTTTCAGTCGAGATTCCATATGAGATAGATCGGCGGATAATTGATCTCGCCGGCACAACTCAGATGCCAACTCTTGCTTTAGGAAGTCGACTTTTTCTTCCAATCGTTCCATTTCTCTTTTTTGTGAAAGTAGTCCGGCTCCTGTATCGCAAGACTGCCCTCCGGAAACGATACCGTTAGAGTCTATTAACTCGCCGTTTTGAGTAACCACTACGCCTTCAAACTCTGGCTTTGAATGAAGGGACAAGGCAGTTTCAAGGTCTTTGGTCACAGCGACGTTTCCAATAAGATGTTCCAATAATGGCCGATATTCTTCAGGGCAGTTGACTTTGTCGATCATTTTTCCGAGTACTGCGGGGTTGCCGTTGAGTTGGATTGGCGGTTGTTGAAAAGCCTTTGGACGAATCGGTACAAAAGAACTTCGCCCAGATTGGTGGGATTTAAGATAATTGATGGCGCGAACGGTATCGTTATAGGAATTGACGATGACACTTTGAATTCTATTACCTAAAGCTGCCTCTAGGGCTGTTTCATATTCCGATGAAGTTTTCAGGACGTCTACTAAAACTTCGCGTAGGCCGGGCAAACGGTCACCATTATTGTTGGACATCAATGCCTTAACGCCGTCTTGGAATCCTTCGAATTTGTTCCGTAATTCTTTCATAGAATCTAGGAGGGATCTTTTTGTCAGATAAGTCTCGTTAGAAGCGTTAACTAACTGACTTTGTTCTTCTAAGCCTGTTTTACAGATCGAAAGCTTTTCAGTGACATCTCCGTGATCGATCTTGATTGATTCAAAAACCTCCCTTCTTTCTTGATATTGCTTTTCCAACTCGGAAAATTGTTTTCGGGCATTTTCCCATGCTTTTTCGGTCTGCAATTTTTCGTCAAGCATTTTTTCTTCAAGGGATTGTAGGTACTGCTTTCGAGTTTCCAAGGCGGTAAGTTCGTTTTTTCTGCGTGCAGCCTGTTGATACAGGCCCTTTAGATTGCTCTCCATTTCAAGTGAAGAGTTTTCGTGTTCTCGGAATTCGGCTTTGGAGGTTTCTAAGGATTCCGCCTTGTTTTGACGCTCTTGTCCCCTGATGTCGATTTCTTCCGAAACCTTTCCTAAATCTTGGCGATGGGTTTTGACTTCGCAATGAAGGGTTTCGACTTCCTGGCTCATTTCGGCGATTTCCTCGTCGGCGAAGGAAGTGTCTTCCCGCGCGGTTTGGATTTGCGTTTGCCGGATTTCAATCGCGTGTTCGTTTTTTGCTATCTCATTCGACAACTCTTGAAGGTTAACCCGTTTTTTATTGAGAATCTCTCCCGCTTCATCGATAGCGATTTTGAATTTTTCGACGTTTGCTTCAAACGAGCTGTTGCAGGCAGAAAGTCGAGTTTTTTCCTCTGTTAATTTAGAAAAGTCAGCCTCTGCTTTTCCCAACTCTTGTTTGAGATAATGCAGCTTCTTTGCCCATAGGTTTAACTGTAGATCTTTGATTTCAGTCTGATATCGTTTATATCGGTCTGCTTTACTAGCTTGGCGTTTCAGAGATTCAGTCTGTCGGCCAAGTTCTTTTAAAATGTCGGTAATACGTAAAAGGTTTTGTTCAGCGGAGGACAGTTTTAGTTGGGCTTCATGCCGTCGATGCTTGAATTTTAGGATTCCCGCCGCTTCTTCAATCAGCGATCGACGCTCTTCGGGTTTGGCGGTGATGATTTCATGTATATGGTTTTGCTCGATTATTGTCATTGACCGAGAGCTTATTCCCAGGTCCAGAAACAAGTCCACGATGTCCTTGAGTCGACAGGGAACCTGGTTGATATAATATTCACTTTCACCGGAACGGTGGTAAAGGCGTGATACTCGGATTTCTTCTCCAAGATTTGGAACGCTTGCAATACGCAAGCCTTTAGGCAAATTGCCAATAACTAGAGAAATCTCGGCTCGATTAAGTGGTTTTCGCGTTTCGCTTCCATTGAAGATTAAATCGGTGAGTTTTGTTCCGCGCAGAGTTCGAGAGTTTTGCTCTCCAATGACCCAACGGATGGCGTCTGAAACGTTGCTTTTTCCGCAACCGTTTGGTCCTACAATTGCGGTGAACCCGGTAGTGAAATCTAGTCGGGTAGTTTCGCCAAAAGATTTAAAACCAACAAGCTCCAAACTTTTCAGAATCATGTTCCGAATCGTCGCTCCGAGATGAAAATCCAGGTTAATCCTTTAAGGTCAACGGTCAAAAGACGATAACTCAATCCTTAGGGGATTGTAAAGGGAATTATACCACCGATTGTACAAATTTTTGATAAAGACCCCCATATATTGTAGAAATTCTTATAAAAAGTTTAAAGTCCGCAAACCTTTTTCCCAGTTATCCGGAGAACTTATGGTTTGCCTGCGTCCATGGAAATGGCTTGAATCCAGATGAAAATAAGGTAAATTTCATTTGTGGAAATAAATTCAAGTTTTTTAGCCATGCAAATATAAGAGGTTTTTATGATTTACTTTTATCATTACAATAAATGCGGCACTTGCCGAAAAGCCAAAAGTTTTTTGGACAGTCAAGAGATGATATACAAAGAGATCGATATTACGGAAATGCCTCCGCCTAGAATTGTGCTGAAGAAGGCGATGGCAAACTACGGCATAAAAAAATTATTTAACACTAGCGGCATGGAATACCGCGAAAAAAAGTTAAAGGAAAAAGTCAATTCCATGAGTGAAGTTCAAGCTCTCGACCTTTTATCCGGGAATGGCCGTTTGATCAAACGGCCTATTATAGTAGACGGAGACAAAATTA
>TARA_B100000686_G_C16804430_1_pt1 | contig 10368 bp, 8 predicted proteins | sample TARA_B100000686 | Tara Oceans TARA_B100000686 (sample SAMEA2622733) | marine metagenome | biome: marine biome (ENVO:00000447); feature: marine epipelagic mixed layer (ENVO:xxxxxxxxx); material: "saline water (ENVO:00002010), including plankton (ENVO:xxxxxxxx)" | depth 150 m
CCGGACAGCATTGTTTGAAGGTTATAAGACCGGAAGCCGAACTGGGGAAGCCGTTGCGCCATTACTTGGCGACCTTAAGGGCTATGATGGAGGTGCCTCAGATATGTGTTTGGGACCGTTTTCGTTTTTTCTCGCGTACAGTGATCACGTTGTAGGCTATGTCTTTACACCTATAGATTTAATGCACTGTCAATGCGAGGTGTACTGGTTAGTGCGTGCCGATGCGCGGGAAGGTGTGGACTATGATAAAGAGACATTGATGTGGCTTTGGGATACAACAACCTACGCAGATGAGAAAATCATTGTCGACAATTGGAAAGGCGTAAATTCACGGTTCTATGAGCCAGGGCGTTATTCGCACATGGAGGAATGGGGACAAAGCTGGGTAGATTGGCTATTGCGAGAGCTTAAACGTGCCACTTGAGTGATACGGAAGTCCTAAAAAGTTGCTACTTAATGGTCGCGGCGCATTTAGCCCGGCCGGTTACATTTCGTTCAGGCCACGTTTAATCAGGTTTCTCGCTATTATTAGTCGTTGGATTTCGCTTGTGCCTTCCCAGATTCGATCCACTCGAAGTTCCCGGTAGAAACGTTCGGCAACATTCTCCCTCATATAGCCGCGGCCACCGAATATCTGAACAGCTCTATCAGCGATTCGGTTGGCTGCCTCCGAAACAAACAGCTTTGCCATTGAACAACGGTTATGAAGTGACTTCAAATTATCGCCACGGTCGCTCGCTTCTGCAGCTTCAAAGGTTATTAGTCTTGAAGCCCACAGTTCGGTTGCGCTATCAGCAAGCATGAACTGGATAGCCTGCTTTTCTATTAGTGGTTCTCCATTGACAATGCGCTCGCTTGCAAATGCTGTAGCTTCTTCGATCAGTCGCGCTGCTGCACCGCAGGATCTTGCAGCAATCATTAGTCGCTCATGGCGGAACCAGCTATGGGTATAGGCCATACCATCACCTGGCTGTCCTACCCGCTGGGTCTTGGGAATATGGACATTACTAAATTTAAAAGTAGGATGATGCGCTGCATAGGTGTGGCTAAATAGTGGATTAGCAATCATTTCGATGCCTTCCATATCTTTATCCACAAGAAACAAAGCCTCATCGTCCTCATCTGGGAGACGAGCGTGAAACCAAAAGAAGTCCGCCAAGTTAGCGCTTGTCACATACCATTTCTCGCCATTCAGAACGTAATGGTCATTTTCTTTATGGGCGGTCGCCTCGATACCGGCAACGTCCGAGCCCGGTCCCGATTCTGTTATGGCATAACAATCCTTTCTCTCACCTGACATCATGGGTAAAACATAGCGGTTAATCTGATTTTGGGAGCATGCTTCAAACATCCAGTGTTGGGGTTCGGGAAAACACCATGACAGGGCGTTAGTAACTCGACCGAGTTGCTCCCAGATAGCCACCTGCTCGACCATGGAAAGTTCCAAGCCGCCGTGAGATATAGGTACGTCGATAGCACTGAAACCTAAGTCGATCGCGCGTTCTTTATTTCGCCTATTTACTTCTTTTGGCAGAAACCCCTCATTGAGTTCAGCTTCAACCTCATGGGGTTGAAGGTATTCGTCGGCATATTGCCGGGCTTTTTCTTGCCACTCTATGGCTTTCTTATTCAGGGTGATATTCAATTTTTTCTCATCGTGGATAGTGGTTTGGAAACGTTGAACTAAGATAGCTTTGGATGGCAAGCAATGATTCTGTCCGATTGAAAGATTTTGGACTAATCAGACAGGACAGCCACATGCCGTCTGTAAGCGATGATAATGTAGTGGAAATTACTCCGGGGTTGATACCTATATATTTTCCGTCAGTAACAATTTTTTCCACAAGGCTCTTTAAAATTTCCGCATACTTTTGGTCTCGGGAGGCACATATTTTTCGATAAGTAGGCTGGGCTTTAGTTTCACCAAAAAATGCAAACCAAACAGCTATCTTGCTTCGGTCGCAAATAGGAGGTTTTAAATCCATTTCCATCAAGGCTAGCAATTGGTCTGCGGGATCTGCAGGTGCGCCATAGAAGGTCTTCATGAACCTTTCGTCGTATTCGTCTGTAAGGAAACGAAGGGTATCAGCCAGCAGATTGTCTTTTGAATTGAAGTGGAGGTTGACTATGCCTTGGGATAGGCCGGCTTCCTTCGCAACATCTGCGAGAGTAGTGCTACTAAGACCTTTCTTTGAGAGGCATTGGATTGTAGCTTCGATTAACTGCTCTCTTCGGCGCTCTTTCGATAAGGCTCTCAGGTTAATTTTTTCAGCTTCTTTTAGCAATGAATTTAATACATAACTTGTTGTTATATAATATAATAATACCATAAAAATGAATGAGTATTCATTCATTTTTATGGACAAGCAACCTCCTTCATGAGACCCTAGGCCCATAGTAGTTGTGATGGAGCATTTATGCGTTCCCTCGAAAAATCCAATCGACATTTTCGTAAAGCAGTAAACAAACTGCCACTCGGCGTTGCCTCTAATTTCCGTTATTGGGGTGACGACAAAACAATATATATCAAAAGTGGTAAGGGCGGCCGCATTTGGGACATAGATGATAATGAGTACATCGACTATCGACTCGGATACGGACCCGCAATTCTTGGCTACGCAGATGAGCGTGTAGATCAGGCTGCTATAGCGGGAATGCAAACGGGCGGCGTTTTCGCTCTTTCGACAGAAATGGAGTATGAAGTGGCATCACGGATCAGCAGGATGGTGCCAACAGCGGAACTTGTGAGGTTCTCAAACTCAGGTACGGAAGCAGTAATGGCCGCGCTCAGGATCGCACGCGCACACACCGGTAAGGATGGGCACATGATTCTCGAAGGAGCTTACCACGGCGTATTCAACGAAGTATTGTGGTACACGGATGTAGAGGATTGGGTTCCTGCTGATGGCGCACCAAAGGTGCTCCCATATGGAGAAGGTATACCTAACATAATTAAGCCATTGTTCCATTGTGTGCCATTGAATGATGCGAATGCTGCTGAGGATGTACTTAAGAAGCATCATGAGGATATAGGCGCATTTCTGATAGAAGCAATTATGGGTAATTGCTGTAGCCTCACTGCAGAACAGCAATATCTCGAGGATGTTCGATCTTTATGCGACAAATATAATGTTCTGATGATTGTGGATGAAGTGAAGACGGGTTTTCGTGTTGCCAAGGGGGGAGCTCAGGAGCTTCTCGGTGTTGAAGCTGATATTTCTACCTTCGCTAAAGCAATTGGTAACGGCTACCCAATTTCTGCAGTGGCAGGTCGCGAGGAGATTATGCGCTGTATAGGAGATGGGGTTGTTCATGGAGGCACTTATACTGCCCATTCAGTGTCTTTAGCTGCAGCGAACAAGACGTTGGAAATCCTAGAAGAAACCGATGCTCTGGCATCGATTGAAAAATATGGCTCAGATTTGCAACAGGGACTTAGTCAGATTCTTACGGCCAGGAGTATTCCCCATACCTTTGTCGGACATCCTTCCCTTATGGGATTATTCTTTAGTGAAGATGCCCCTAAGGACTACCGTGACTGGGTGAATACTGACTATCAATTTTACGATACATTGGCACCGGAGCTACATGCGCTTGGTATTATCGTAGAACCTGATTCGAGGGAGCCATGGTTCATGTGTGAGGCACATGATTCGCAATGTTTGGAAGATACTTTAGACAGATTTGAGCGCGCCGTGGACGTTACAATTAAAAAAATATCTGCGGGCCAGACGACCCATAGGAAATGGGGTGCTATAGAGTAATGAAAACTTATGATGCCATTGTCATTGGTGCTGGCCATAATGGCTTGACAAATGCGGCTTACCTAGCGAAATCTGGACTAAATGTAGTCTGCATTGAGAAAAATGACTACATTGGCGGTGCAACTGTCAGCCGTAATCTTTACAAGGATTGGTTCTACTCGAATTGTTCATATGTCGTTAGCTTGTTGCGGCCTGAAATATACCGTGATCTGGAGTTAGCGCGTCATGGTCTCCAAGTTACACCATATGGTGGCGGAACTGTGTTTATGGAGAATGGTGATTATCTCGGTAGTTATCCAGATCCGGAAGTTCACTGGCGTGAGTACGCGCGCTTTTCCCGTGCTGATGCAGATGCTTATGAGCGATATTCTGCGGATACAATGCGGCAATGTCGATTCATCCGTGAATTTCTGTTGCGTACGCCTCCTGATCCAGCTTCATTCAAGCCGCGTGATCTCCGAGAACTCGCCTATCTTGGAGCGAAATTTTTCGACATGGGTGAGCAACGCATGTATGACACGATTCGATTTTGGACGATGAGTGTTGCTGAATACTTGGATGAGTATTTTGAAACTGATGTAATCAAATGCGCGTTATCCGGTAGCGGCATTATTGGTACGGCATTAGGTATTCACTCGCCAGGTACGGCTTACGTTTTGTTACATCACTATATGGGTGAGGTCGATGGAAATATGGGTGCTTGGGGGTTCGCTCGGGGGGGCACAGGTGCTGTCGCACAAGCATTAGCAAAGTCTTTCCGATCTTATGGAGGTGAGCTAAGAACAGAAGCGGGTGTTGAGCAAATTCTTGTTAAGAACGGGAAGGTTCAGGGCGTTGCGCTGAGTAGCGGCGAAGAAATAAACGCTAAGGTTGTTGTCTCGAACATGGATGTAAAGAATACCTTCCTGCGTTGTATGGATAAAAATGACCTCACTGAAGAATTTTATAATCGAGTAAAAAACTTCAAAATTCGAGGTTCGTCAGGGAAAGTCAATATTGCTCTTGGGGGCATGCCTACTTTTCCGGCTCTGCCCAAAGATAGCCCCCTACTTGATGGGGATATGCACTTTATTGATTCTATGGAGCGAATGGAGCGTGCTTACGATGACTGGAAGGAAGGTACGTGGTCAAAAGATCCTTATGTTGATATGACCATACCAACAGTATCTGATCCTACGATGGCACCGCCTGGAAAACACTTTGTGAGTTGCTTTGTGCAGTATTGCCCAGCTCAGATAGAGGGGCGTGATTGGACCGAAGAAGAGCGTCAACAGTTTGGTCAAACAGTGATTGATCAAATTGGTGAATACAGCCCAGATTTTAAGAGTCTCATTGAACATGTTGAGATTAGGACACCTGCTGTCATTGAAGACGAAATCGGTATAACTGAGGGCAACATTTTCCATGGTGAGCTGACTATGGATCAGTTGTTGTTCAACCGGCCCATACCAGGCTATGCCCAGTACCGCGGTCCCGTAGGTGGCTTGTATATGTGTGGTTCAAGTACTCATCCAGGTGGCGGGATTATGGCAGCACCGGGTTGTAATGCTGCTCGGGAGATTCTTTTTGATTTACGGCGTCCGGATATTACACCGGTCAATTTTGGTGACGACTGATGAGTGATAATTATGATGCCATTATTATTGGTGCGGGCCACAATGGTTTAGTGTGTGCAGCTATGCTGGGACGCGCTGGCAGAAAAGTATTGGTGGTTGAAGCAAACGATCAGGTCGGTGGCGCGGCTATAACACGCGAATTCACGGAAGGTTATTCTGTTTCTGCTTGTGCACATCTACTCTATCAGTTGCAACCTGCGGTAAAAAAGGAGCTAGGATTGAAGTTGGATGTGGCGGCAGAAAATATGGCCACAGTAGCGTTATCAGCGGAAGGACAGCATTTACGAATACAAAATGACCGGGTGGCTGGTGTAAGCGAGGAGGATGCTGGGAGCTATAGAGCTTTTCACAAGAGGATGACGCGCTTTGCAGACCTCTTTAATACGTTTTTGAATAAAACTCCCCCGAGGCTTGCCAAGGATGCGAGTAGGTCGGATATGCTGACGCTGGTTCAGTTAGGTTTTGATATTCGCCGTTTGGGCCGTACCGAAATGCAAGAACTATTGCGTTTAATAGGTATGAATATTCGTGACGAAGTGGTTGAGAGATTTGCAAGTCCTAAGCTACGGGGAGCAATAAGTTTAGATGCTGTACTTGGGACGCACTTGGGGCCACGTTCCCCAAACACAGTTTTGACCTACCTGTACCGACTTGCTGGCGCTAAGGGACAGATTAGCCAGCCGGTTGGTGGTATGGGCGCTGTTAGCGAGCTACTAGCCAAGTCAGCACGACATTATGGTGTGGTCATCCGCACCGGAATGCCGGTAAAAAAGATTGTAATAGATGGTGGGAGAGTAGGTGGGGTTGAGACCAATTCGGGAGAAACCTTTTCAGCTCCACTTGTTGTGTCAAATGCCGATCCAAAATCGACAATTATGTGTCTTGTTGGAGTAAAAAATGTTGAGACTGGGTTTACCAGAAGAATTCATCATATTCGTTCTAACGGCAACGCTGCTAAATTGCACTTAGCTCTCGATAGGTTACCCAAGATAGAAGGAATTGAGGACCACGAATATGCAAATCGTTTTGTCATAGCGCCAGATGAGGGCTATGTGGAGCGAGCGTTCAATTACGCCAAATATGGAGAGAGCTCTGTCAAACCAATACTCGAGATTAGCTTCCCAAGTGTTTCGGATAAAAGCATGGCCCCGCCTGGTAAACACGTTATGTCAGCAATTGTGCAGTATGCGCCAAGCAAATTGCGTGGAGGCTGGACGGAAGATTCTAAGAGCGATTTTTTACAAGTGGTGATGGGAACTTTAAGCGAATTTATGCCCAATATAGAGTCATGCGTCCTCGCTTCTGAATTGTTAACGTCAGCGGATTTTGAAAAACAGCTGCATATGACTGGAGGCCATTGGCATCATGGGGAGCTTGCGTTGGACCAGTTCCTTTTTACTCGCCCTGTTGGTGGCGCGCAGCAGTATGCGATGCCAGTTGACGGGCTTTATCTGTGCGGTGCTGGGGCTCACCCTGGTGGGGGTGTTAGTGGTGCGGCAGGCCGAAATGCAGCTCGAGCAATTCTGAAAGCGGAGAAATAGGCATGAGTAAAACAGAGGTCCAACTAGATCGAAGAAAATCACCATTTTATCCGCGTCAGGCAGAGCTGGACAGGCTCAATCAATGGCATGAATGGAAAGGTTATCGCAGTGCCGATGGATTTTGGGAGATGGACCTGGAATATTTCGCACAGCGTAATAGTGCGGGAGTTTTTGATCTGACACCAATGACTAAATACCGTATCACTGGTCCAGATGCTTTAGATTATTTGAATCGGCTAGTTACTCGGGATATGACCAAAATTAAACCTGGGCGTGTTGCGTATGCTGTTTGGTGTGACGATGAAGGGCAGGTGATAGACGATGGCACGATTTTTCATCTCAATGAGGGCGAGTACCGGCTATGTTCTCAGGAACGCCACATGTCTTGGCTTCAGGCTGCGGCAATAGGTATGGATGTCAGAATTATCGACGAGACCGAAGACATTTGTGGCCTTGCTGTACAGGGACCCACTTCATTCAGCATATTGAAAAATATGGGATTACATGGTGTCGAAACATTAAAGCCTTTTGATCTTATGGCCCTCAATTTCCACGGGGCCGAGTTAATGATTTCCCGTACCGGATTTACTGGAGATTTGGGATATGAATTGTGGATTAGTCCTGATTCAGCGCTGCATCTGTGGGATACACTTTTTGAGGCCGGAAAACTACACCACATCAGGGCCATAGGAACCCATGCACTTGAGCTAGCTCGAATTGAAGCGGGCTTTATTGCTGCTTATATCGATTTCCTCCCGGCTAATGTTACGGTTCGTTCAGGAAGATCGCGCTCCCCCCTGGAGTTGGGTTTAGGGTGGTTAGTGGATTTCGAGAAGCCTAATTTTAATGGTCGCCGGGCTTTGATTGAAGAGAAAAAGCGCGGCTCTACTTGGCGTTTGGTTAAGCTTGATATAGAGGGAAACAAAGAAGCACATCATTCTTATATATACGATAATAAGAAAGGTGGTGAGAATATTGGTTTCATCACTTCTGCTGCATGGTCACCTGTTTGTAAACAAAACATTGCCTTGGGAACGGTCCGAACACCACACGGTAAGGTTGGTGATAAGTTGTATGTTGAAATCTATTATCAACTTGAAATGCATTGGTCTCGGGTGATGGCTCAGGCAACGGTGGTTAGCAAGCCTTTTTGGGATCCACCTCGCAAACGTGTTACACCACCAGCATCTAACTAACCAATTAAAAACGGGTGCGCTGTAAGACTTGAAATCTCATGCAGATCTTTTGTTAAGGTCCAGATCTGTTTGCGTGTTTGATATATTTTTTAGAATGTGCCATTAATCTTGCTGTTAGCGCAGATGACGCCGTGCTTGTTTTTTTATCGTGTTACGAGAGGCAATTAGGGGTATGAAACAGATAAGCATTTTTTTGCTTGTTAGCATTATGTTGCTTCAGGCACCGATAGCTGTCGCGAATGACTCTGCATCGGCCATGCCAACTATACACAGAATGCCCGCTTACCTTTTGGAAATTCCCGAAGCCGTTAAAAGTATTCTGATAGCTGAAACGGAGACAGCCACTATGCATCGTTTTGCAAGTGACGATGGTGATGTTTTAGAGGTAGACCAGCGGTATATGTCTATTGGTTTAAATGGCCCTGGCAAAGAAAAGGCCTGGGATAAACGTACGCCCCTTGGAATTTATTTCATCACAGAGAGCCTTGATACATCCAAGTTGCATGCAAAATATGGTGCTGCTGCATTCCCACTCGATTATCCTAATGCATGGGATCGCTTTAACCAGCGCACAGGTTATGGCATTTGGCTGCATGGAGTTGACCCTGATAATCCAAATCGTCCGGCACGAGATACAGACGGGTGTCTTGCGCTCCCTAACGAAGAAATTGTGAAACTTGCTGGTGAACTAAAGCCACTTCTTACGCCGGTCATTGTTGCTAGAGAAATTGATTGGGTCGCACCGTCAAATGTTAAGGAGCTGAGGCAAGAATTTCGGGCTATGCTTGATATGTGGCGTGAAAGTTTGGAACAGGGGGATATTGCTAAATATCTTTCCTTGTATTCAGCTGATTCCCATCATTTTGGGATGGGGCGCGAGGAATGGTTGTCGTCAACTAGGGAAAGCTTTGATAATAAGCGTTTTGAATCAGTAATATTGGAAGATGTCATGTTGGTTGCTCATCCAGAAGAACCTGATTTATACCTAAGTCGTTTTACACAGGTATTAGCCTCGATAGAGGGGCTACCTAAAATTACAACCAAACGATTATATTGGCAACGCTCTGACGCCGATCAATGGAAGATCCTTATCGACGATGTGGGTTAGCGAATACTTTCCCTAACTATTAACTCGTCAATGAGTTCTAGTAGTTTAGGGTAGCTCCCGGCTTCCGCGGCACCGCTACGGTATTTACCGTTAACAACCATCGCCGGAACACCAGTTATCCCGTAACGTCGCCCCAGATCCTGTGCGACTCTCAATTTTTGTGATACTTGGAAAGAGCTCCAAGTGTTTTGAAAGTCCTCAGCAGATACGCCATGCTTTTCGAAAAGTTCTTGTATAGCATCCATCGACGTGAGTTGGTTCCGGCGGCGATGGTATTCAGCGAAAACCGCGGCACGAAAGCCATCCGGATTAGCAATTTTTCCATTGTTTACCAGCACTTCTTCTGTGTAATACAGCTGCGCGTGTAATCTCACAAGAGGATTCCATACAGCAGGGATGCGAACAAAACGAACATTCGTTGGCATGTTTTCTTTCCAACGATTAATAAACGCCTCAAAGTCATAACAATGATTACACCCATACCAGAACACTTCGGCTACCTCTATTTTGTCCGCACCGCCAACGGTTGGTTGTGCAGGAACAAGGCGAGCATAGTGAGTACCCTCAGTGAATTTCCATTCGCGGAGATCATCCGCTGTAGTTGCCTGAGCCAGAATTATGGGTTTATTTTCTAAAACACTTTCTTGTTCTTCCGCTGCTGATTCTTCAACCATTTGCGGTTTTATTTGCTCATTGACCGATTCACCCTCGCGGGTAATAGCTGATTCAGCAACCGTTTCTTCCGGTATGGCTGATTCTATTGTTTTTTCCGCAACCGGTGTTTCTCCGTTACCACAAGCAGCAATCAATAGCGCTGATAGCACCACAGGAATATTGAGTCGGTTCATTGAATTTTCTCCGGACTAAAAATTATGTGCATAATTTCTACCACTAACCACAATTAGAATTTTTGAACAAATCAGTTTAAACCTTGCATGTAGGATGAGACAGCAAGTATGTCATCTTCACTGAGTCTACTGGCGATGTCGCGCATTACACGAGTCGGGCCATCAGATTGGCGCGCACCAGTAGCATAGGCACGCAGCTGCGCAGCCAGGTATACAGCATATTGTCCGCTAATTGATGGAACTGATGCAGCAGGATTGCCGATTCCGGTTGGACCATGGCACGCGATACACGCAC
>TARA_B100000686_G_C16804428_1_pt1 | contig 10364 bp, 10 predicted proteins | sample TARA_B100000686 | Tara Oceans TARA_B100000686 (sample SAMEA2622733) | marine metagenome | biome: marine biome (ENVO:00000447); feature: marine epipelagic mixed layer (ENVO:xxxxxxxxx); material: "saline water (ENVO:00002010), including plankton (ENVO:xxxxxxxx)" | depth 150 m
TTCACGGAATTTTAGTTCCCGAAGGAGAATATGTATCTTCAATAAGGGTCATAGGACTTTCTGATACAGTTAGGGCTGAAGCAGCATTGAAAGGGATTTTAATAACAACTGGGTTTTTTGCTGAAGAGGTGCAGAAATATTCTGAAGGTGCACCAATGGAATTGATTAATGTGAATAAACTGAAGGATATTTTAGTATCAAGAGGATTGCAGACCTGGCCAGCAAATTAGTTAAGATAATTTTTCTTAGGCACAATATAGATAAGTACCAAAACCAACCACTAAAAAAATGATTATTTTAAAACCACATGCATCCCACCATAAATGTTTTTTATCTCTTTCTTGAACCATTTTGTTTCCTTAAAAATTAATCCAAGGGGTAACCATTATATATTTAACGTTAAGAACAATCCTTAGAAACATTTTGAGGACTAGCCCCATCATAGTGACAAATAAAAAAGCTTCAATGTTATACCTTACTAATCCTTTATTTTTCATTCTCTCAGTATTTCTTCTGAAGTAATACCAAATAGGAATCACTGCATATAGTCCTACAATGAAGAGTCCACCAACAGCAGCTTGCACCCAATAGTCTCTAAATCCAAGCAGGTAAGGAAGGTCAACACTAGTAAGTGCAACAACTTTGTGTGAATCCCAATATTCCCAGGGCATAAAAAAGTTCCATCCAGGCCCCCTCATGAAAGTGCCCTGTATGACTAGCCATACCCAAAGCACTAGGAAACCAAAAAGAAAGGTAAGGATTGCAAACCTTCTTTCTTTGTAGGAATAATAACCGTTACCTTTAGGATTAACATCTATATATGGAATAGCCATAAGACCTATAATGATTAGAGTAGGTAAAACTACACCTGCCATCCAAGGATCGAAATAAACTAACATCTCCTGTAGGCCGAGGAAGTACCAGGGAGCTTTAGATGGATTGGGTGTCACTGAAGGGTTTGCAGGTTCTTCTAAAGGTGCATCAATTAAAATTGACCAGACAACGAGAACTAGAGTAATAATAATAGCACACATGAACTCAAGACGAGTCAAATAAGGCCAAACATGTACCTTGTCATTAACTCTTTCCCAACTAGTTTGAGGCATGTCTTCCGCAGAACCTATAACCTTATCTTCTTTAGCCAATCTCAGAGCCTTTCAAGTCAAGAGAATATTAAAGAGGACCAGAAATTCCACCGTCTTTTCTGATTCTCCAAAAATGTACCATCATTAAAATTGAAGCGATAAGAGGTATAACAATACAATGCAAAACATAGAATCTTAGGAGGGTTGGTGGTCCAACAATTGTACCACCAAGAAGTGCCGATCTAGCATCAAATCTTGGTGTAACGCCCACTAGTTCTGCAAAGGGACCTTCACTACCGAGAAGAGGTGTAGCCCGTGCCATATTTGTGCCAACGGTTACTGCCCACATAGCTAATTGATCCCATGGCAATAAGTATCCTGTAAAACTAAGAAGTAGGGTAACAGTTAAAAGCAATACACCTATAACCCAGTTAAATTCTCTGGGTTGTTTGTAGGAACCAGTCATAAAAACTCTAAGCATGTGAAGCCAAACGGCTATAATCATTGCATGTGCTGCCCATCTGTGCATATTACGCATAAACATTCCAAAGGGGGCATCAAATTCTAAGAATTTAATGTCAGCATAAGCATATTCTCCAACAGGCCTGTAGTAAAACATTAAAATTACTCCAGTAACTACTAGGTATAGAAATAGAAGGAAAGTAATACCACCCATGCACCAAGTAAATCGGATTCTAATTGCGTGTCTACGAATTTTTGTGGGATGGAGGTGAAGCCAGAGGTTATCTACAACCATTAATACTCTGTTTCTGGGAGTGTCTTCATATCCATGACGAAACATAGATTTCCAGACCTGAGAGCCTATTAAGTTTCCTTTAAGTTTGTCTAAATTAAATCTTTCTTTTAAACCTCTCATTTGTTACATCCTCCATGCGTTACTTTAAATAGTCAGAAACTATAATTTGTTTCTTTTCCCTATAAATAGAGAAAAGCTTCAGGTTTATTCCATTCATCTTTCTCTTGTCTAAATAATTTTCCTTTGTCTATTAATAATTGTCCATCTTCTGCAAGGACTATCTTGTGTCTTTCTAGAGGTCTTGGCGCAGGACCTTCAAAATTAACACCGCTTCTTTTAAAGCCACTGCCGTGACATGGACATTTGAACTTGTTTTCTGATGCTAACCATGCAGGGGTACATCCTAAATGAGTACATACTCCGCTTAATGCATAAAAGCCGTCTTCTTCTCTAATAATATATACGCGTTGACTATTTAGATATCTTGTATCAACGGCACCTACTGCATAATCATTTGGATTTCCAGCTTTAAATTCTGTTCTAGGTTCAAATAAAACTCGTGGAAACAGGAAGCGTAAAAAACCTAATAAGGCTATTCCTAAACTTCCGAGAATGCCAAGCCAACCCGTATAATTCATAAATCTTCTTCTATCAATATTAGAAGATTTATGTCGCTGTTCAGCTTCGTATTCAGCTGGCAGTTTAACTTGTTTCTTGTCCCTGGCCTCGGTCATCCTTTCCTCATATTATTAGAGCTTTTTGTAAGGTCAGTTTCTATCATCAAATAGTCTCTTAATACTCTCATCTGTTCAAGGGCATCTCCACCTAATATTTCAGGATCTAAAGGCTCACCATGACTGATTATTTTTACATTTTTAAATTTGCTTTCAATCTTTGATGGGCTAGAAATACGCAAAGTGTTTTCATCAACTTCTAAAACTTTAACTTTAATTGTTTTGGCTTTAAGATGAAGGGTAGCAAATTCTTCTGGGACATCCGATTCCTTGTCTGATTTTAATAGGTAAACCCAATTCTTATCTTCTTTCTCTTCAAATTTTCCACTAATAATATTTGAACTAATACCTGCACCAGGCCAGAATGTGGGCATCTTGGTTCCGGGCATTATTTTTTGTGGATCTTTTAACCATGCAACTATCCACTCAGGACGAAGTCTTTTCTTTGCTAGGTTCAGATTTGGTGCTGATGGAGGCTCTTTGCCTGATGGTGGTGGCCATTCACCGTGACATGAAACACATTCTGCTTTATTGAATAAATTCTTGCCTTCAATTAGCTGTTCTTTTCTAGATTTAGGTTCGAAGTGAATATAGGGCCTCATTTTATTATCAACTGCTGCAAAATACTCTACAAGTTTAGTGGAATCCTCTTTTGGCATTTTGAAACTTGGCATCCTTATTTTAAGCCAAGGTCGAAGAGTCACAACATTATTCAAGAAGCCGTACAACCAATCAGGCTGTACTTTATTCCCTTCTCCATTCAAGTAAGGAGGAGCATTGTTTTTGTCTTTATATTTTTTGACTATATTTCCTCCCCAATTTTCAACAACATGACATCCTTGGCAATTATATTTTTCTAACATCCTTCTGCCCGCTTCTATTTTTTTCTGTCTTTTGTCCAGATGATGATGGACGTTATGTGGTGCTCCATGGGGAGTCATTGAGCGCAAGTAAGTTCTGATTTGTTTTACTTCTTTATCAGAAAGCCCGAAGTTAGGCATTAAAAGTTGTTCGCGCTCAGTTTGGAAAATCTTTGGATTTTTAAGTTTGGAAAAAGTCCATGCTTCCCAAGTATGCGGTATGTCAAGAACATTTCCAAAGGAAAGTTCTACAGGTTTCTTCACAGCGAATCTTGAGAGGTTAGGACCAATTTTTGATAATTTTTCTGTTCCTGTTATTGCATGACAACCGTAACAACCATTTTTTGCGACTAGATCTTTACCTCGTTTTAAGGTCGCAACATCACTACGCAGAGTATATTTTTTATTGTTTTTATGTGGTGTCAGGCTAAGCAAATATGAGGCTATAGATTTAGATTCAGACTTTGTAAGTCTAAGGCTAGGCATCTTAGTTTCATGCCAATAAGATTTCGGATTTTTCAACCATCTGTATAACCAGTCAGTTTGTACTTTCTGAGATACTTTTTGAAGTGCAGGAGCATAGTCCCTATTTTCAAGAACTAAAGGTCTGCCGTCAACACCTTGTATAGGTTTCTTTGATAGAACATCATTTTCATTTCTGACATGACAACTTAAACACCCAACGGATTCAAAAAGCTTTTTTCCTTGTTCAATTTGTACTGAAGATCCTAGGTCATCTATTTTTGCTTTTTTTACTTTTCTTTTGCCATTGTACCAAATGTAACTGGCAATATCCTCAGATTCTTTTAGGGAGAATCCATAATATGGCATTTTAGTTCTTGGATTGTAATCTTTTGGACGTTTAATCCACGAGACTAACCATTCAGGTTTTACCTTTTCTTGTATTCTCGTTAAGTTCGGCCCAACCATTCTGATATCTTTTGTTCCGGGTATGAGATGGCATCCATGGCATCCCAATTCTCTGATCAATGAAATTCCTTGAGAGATATGTGGGGCCTTAGGAATATTGAAAACCTCAGTGTGACAATTCCTACATTTAGTTTCGGCTTCTTTCCCCTTCAGTAAGGGGTCTTCCCAAAATTGAACGAAACCGTGCGCTTTATCTACAGAAGTAACGGCTGCACCTTGTCCTCCATGACAAGAGGTACATCCAATTTCATTCATATTGTGTGTGGATTTCAGATAGAACTTCCTATTTGGATGAGTTCTAAAAGGCTGTTTCGCATTTTCGAAACCTTGACGGTCTATTGCTAAATGACAGCTTTGGCATCTGTCTACCCTCATAGTAGGTTCATTAAAATTATTCTTATCAAAACCTCTTAGAACTAATTGTTTAATTTCGTATTTTCTGGAATCTATAGAACTTATTCTTCTCTGAAGGCCAGAAATTTCTCTTGCTATTTCTCTTTTTTTCTTTTTTAAATTTTTAAGCGGATTTAGAATTGAATCAATTTCAGCTTTTATTTTGTCTCTTTCTTTTTCTGCTTTTTCTGCAATGGGTTTAAGTTTCCCCATTTTTTTTGCTTCTTTCGCTAACTTTAATTTTAAAGCAGATATGTCCTTTCCTTTTCTGAGAGCATCTTCGTATGTGAAATAGGACTCATCATAAATGGCTTTTGCAAATCCATAATCCTGAACTTTTTCAAAAGCTTCCATCTCTTTTTCTTTGAGTGATTCTCTTAGTTTGATAAGTTTTGCATCACTTTGTATTTTGCTCTCAAGCGACGTAATTTTTGAATTTATTTTTGTAAGGGGATTTTTCAGTTCAGATTGCTTTTTCGATAATTCTTTTTCAACGATATCTTTTTCGTATTGATTGAAAACAGTTTGATAGTTTTTCCAGGGTCTTCGTGTGAATGCTTCGTCCCATACAGTCCAAGCTGTAGCTAATACGAAAATAATACCCAAAATAAAGAAGGGAATAGGACTGGTTTTTTCTTCAGGTGGCTTAAATTCTCTAGAATTCATATCTATTGCTGGCATTCCATCTTTTAAAATTCCGGATTTGCTGGCATTAAAATCTATCGTTTCCGGATTACTTAAATTAGAGCGGTATATATACTTAAAACGTTGAAATTATAGGATTCGAATAAAATTGCGTCAAGTGAAAATAGGTAGTTAAAACGATTATTTCATTATGATTGCTGCTCTTCCTGTGACTAATCCTTCTTCAAGCCTTTTATGAACCTTATCTGCTTCTTCTAATGAATACTTTTCTGTGACTATAGGCCATACTTCTTCTCTTGCAACTAATTCAAGAGAATCGATGACATCTTGTTTAGTACAGTACCGACTTCCCATTATTTTTCTTTCATCTTTTAACATTTCTTTTGGGTTGAATTCGAAGCTAGCAGAGGATGTTCCTGCCATAGGAAGAAATCTTCCTCCTTTGCCGAGAGATTTTATTCCCGATTGGATAGTAGAACTTGTGCATGCATAATCAACAATTACATCCATGCCTTTTCCATTTGAAGAATCCATAAGTGATTCATAAAGATTTCCTTCATTTGCGTTGATTGATGAATGCGCACCAAGTTCATCACATTTCTTTAACTTTTTGGAAGATATATCTACTGCCGTTACAATAGCACCTGCCCATAAAGTAACCATCACCATGTGCACACCTAGTCCTCCTCCTGCTCCTATAATCGCAACATTTTCCATTGGTGATATTTGTGCATGACGAATAACTTTATATGGTGTAGCTATCGCATCTGTAATTACACCTATTTCAGCTGGGTTGTTAATGTAATCGAGATTTTTAGGTAATTTAATGAAGTTTCTTGCAGGAAGTTTAATATATTCTGCATAACCACCATCTATATGTCTTCCAACCTGGCCTTGCGAATCGCAAAGAGTTTCTCTGTTAATTCTACACCATTTGCAATCACCGCAAGTTAAATAATAAAAAGCCGTAACAGCATCGCCAACTTTTAAATTGTTAACTCCGGATCCAACTTCTGTAATCTCAGCAGTGATTTCGTGTCCAATAACAATAGGAAAGTTTGATTGGATTCTTCCTGCAACGGTATGCTGTATGGTTAGCCCCGATCCGCATGCTAGAACTTTTGCAACTGCTTCATTTTCATATGGGTTAGGAATTTCTCTGTCTTCAAGTTCAAATGGTTTTCCGGGTTCATGAAGTACCATAGCTTTCATAGAATTCCTTTCCTTAATATTTTGATATATTCGTTAATTATCTTTTTTGTCCATCTTGAAAACTTCGTTCTAGAAATTTTCCTAAACTACATTGGAGGAATCCATTTAGTCTTCCTATGGGTTTTAACTTTTGCATATCTATATATTTTCCTGTAAGAACTTCTTCGGAAACATGAAAATAAACAACTTCTCCAATCAAAAGTGGATGATTGTTTGGTCCAAGTTCTATTACTTTATGTGTTTTGCATTCAAAGTGAATTGGAGATTGTTTGACTCTAGGGGAATTTACTTTGACTGAGGGAATTGACTCAATTCCTACTTCGGAGAATTCAGAAATTCCCACTTCATAACTATTTGCTGTATCTACCATTTCCTCCCAGAGATTTTCAGCAACAAGATTGAAACAGAAATCCCCAGTTTCTTCAGCATTTATTAAAGTATGTTTTTTAGAACCGTCAGGATTTCTTGCAATTGTAAGAGAAATCATTGGCGGAGCAACACAAACGCAGGTAAAAAAACTAAATGGAGCAATATTGGATATTCCATCTTTACTTATAGTGGAAGCCCACCCAATAGGCCTGGGAACTATTGAACCAGTCAAAATTCTGTATATTTCTCGTCTCTCAATTTGACTTGGATCAAATTCTTTGTAATTTCCCATTCATGTTTTCTTTCATGTCGGATGAATGCAAAAAATGTTTGTTTAATTAAAATTAGTCAATCAGACCCACATGACGAAGGTCCGTTTCAAGTTCTTTTTTTTCATCTGATGTTAGAGGAATCATTGGAGGACGTGAGGGTCCTCCACTTAAACCCATAAATTCCATCCAAGTTTTAAGGGCAGGAATTGGGAATGCTCCACGAGACCATGGTCCCCATATCCATTTTTCACTCACGTCTCTTATAGAGTTCATTGCATCTCTAGCAGTCCAAGCTTCTTCTAAGTTTCCTTCATCTATCAAGTCGGTGTATTTTTGCATTTTAAGGTCATCTTTTCTTTGATAGAGAAATGGATCTGGACCACTCATGAATGTTTGTTGTTTATGGTAGGCACGATTGAAAAACCATTGTGTTTCCATCGGATCACTTACAACAATATCGTCTCCAACTGCTTTTCTTACTTCATCACAATGGGATTTAGGTTGAGCGTTTTTGATGCAGCAAATCGTTTCATTTTCAGCGACTAGTTCTCCTACAAGTTCTGGGCTAAGTGAATAGCCAGTCGCTGCAGTATTAAATAAAGATATCCCGAGATCGCTGCCATCACATAGGTATTTAAAAAATGCCTTTACTCTCTCTGGATGTCCCTGTGCGCCTAAGTAAGGATTGGCTAGAATAGCATATGTTGCCCCTGCTTTTTCTGCAGCTTCTGTCAATTCTAATGCTTCTTTTGCTGAGGTATGTCCTGTGTGGGCAATTATTGGAACATCGCCAGCCTCGTCGCATGAAATCTCTTGTCCTCTTAATCTTTCTTCCTTAGTCATGCACCAGAATTCTCCGATCATGCCGCCAACGAAAAATCCTTTTATATTTAGATTGTCAATGTAATGTCTTATGTCTTTGCGATATGCATCCTCATCTATATTGTCATTTTTGTCGAAAGGATAAGGTATTGCAGCCCAGATACCTTTCATGTTTTCTTTGCAGTAAGATCGTGCGTCAGATTTTTTGTATTTAGCCATTGTAGAATAAGACCTCTTGTGAAAGTTAGAAGTTTATTAGTTATGAATTAAAAAATTTAAATTGCAGATTATCACCAATGTTCTTCTTCTTCTAGTGAAATCATTGGGAAACATTTCAATTTCACAGCTTGGTTTGTCCCAAAACCGTGAAGGTAGCTTAGGACATCACGCCAACATTTTTCTGGAGTAGGTTGGTTGTCAAAATGCAAATCTCCTTTGTGCTCCCATATTTCCATTGCAGATCGACATACTTTGATGGCAGCTTCTGACGCAAAAACTTTTGACATCAATCTTCTTTTAGATTCATCAGACTCTTTGCCTCCATGCCAAGCAGCAGAATATAAAAAAGTTCTTCCTGCCTCTATTAGCATATACATTTCAGAAAGAAGCATTTGTGCCCATTGATCATTTATTATGGGGGTTTCTTTTAATACTTTTTTTGAAAGATCATAGGCAAGACGAGCTGGTCCCATTACAGGGATAAGAGCTCCGCTAACCATCTTTCTGAAAATATCAAGACCTTTATTCCATTCTCCAAGAATATTTGTTTCAGGTACTCGACATTCACTTAAGACTAATTCTCCATTTTGCAATAACCTTCTTCCAAGTTTGCTATGTGCCTCTCCGATAGAAAATCCAGGAGTATCTTTGGGAACTATAAAACCAGTTAATCCTTCGCTCATAGGTTTGCTAGGATCAGTTCTTGCAAAAATAAAATAATATTTTGCAAGTCCACCGTTTGAAATATAATGTTTTGTTCCATTTAGAACGTAGTCATTCCCATCTTTTTTTGCCGTCATTCTTGGTCCTGCAATCGGAGCTTCATAAAGTAAAAAGGAGTCTGTACCACTTTGAGGTTCAGTTATAGCAATCGCAAGCAGTGCAATAGGGTCTGTTAAAAAATCATCTAAAAATCGGTCTCTTTGTTCTTCTGTAGTTTCGTTACAGATCAACTGAGTGAATTTAAAATTCTGATCAAGAGATACTGCAACTCCTAGATCTCCGTATGCTAATTCTTCGGATACTATGGCTTGCTGTAAATGGTTTGCACCGTAGCCCCCAAATTTTTTGGGTACAGTAAGAGTTCTTATCCCAAGAGCATCAAGTTTCTTTAGTATTTCCCAAGGATAAGCTTCACTCGGTTTTGAACGTATATCTCTGTTTGCTGCAATAGGAAGTATTTCTTTTTTTGCAAAGTCGCGGGATATTTTTTGTAGAGTTAAGTCTTGGTCCGAAAAATTTAAGTCCATGGATTAAGCCATTAACCTTCCTGCGTTTACCGCAATAGTTTGACCTGTCAAATAAGAAGATTCAGGAGCAGCAAGAAATAAGACCCAACCAACCATATCTTCTACTTCACCGATTCGACCAATTAATGTGGATTCTCCAATTTTTTTTCTTTCTTCGTCTGTTCTAACAGCTATAACTCTTTCTGTTGCTGTTGTTCCAGGTGCAATTGCATTCACGCATACTCCAAATTCTCCAAGTTCATACGCGAGGACTCTAGTTAGACAGTGGACACCTGCTTTTGCCGCAGAATAGGGAGGAGAAGAATAATTAAGAGTGGTAAGTCCAGACATAGATCCTAAATTAATCATTCTTCCGCTTTTTTGTTTTTTGAAGATAGGGGTTATCGCTTTTCCTGTTAAAAACAAACTCTTTAAATTTCTATCTATTACTGCGTCCCATTCTTCCTCTGGAGTTTCTTGTGTTGAAAGTTGTTTTGTAAAACCACCTGCAGAATTAACTAGGATGTCTATTTTTTTTGCATTAGATTCTATTTTGTCAAAAGTGTTGTTTACTTCCTTAGAACTGGTTAGGTCACAATGGATATATTCGGCTTTAAAACCTTCTTCTCGGATAGCCGATGCATTTTTTTCACCTAATTCATCGTTTATATCTAGTAAATAAACTTTGGCTCCAGATCTTGCAAATTCTTCTGAAGACCCTTTGCCAATTCCTTGTGCTGCTCCGGTAACAACAGCTACTTGACCAGTAAAATCAAATTTTGTTTTGTTCATAATTTTTATCCCCCAACATAAACTGTTATGTGAATTTTAAAAAAA
>TARA_B100000686_G_scaffold18110_1_pt1 | contig 10363 bp, 8 predicted proteins | sample TARA_B100000686 | Tara Oceans TARA_B100000686 (sample SAMEA2622733) | marine metagenome | biome: marine biome (ENVO:00000447); feature: marine epipelagic mixed layer (ENVO:xxxxxxxxx); material: "saline water (ENVO:00002010), including plankton (ENVO:xxxxxxxx)" | depth 150 m
GGTGATGTCTTGCAGCACAACTACTTCTTGGCCCATATCACAATGCCGGAAGAGGATTGATTAGCCAAGCAGGACAAGGAATCCTAGTCCGTCTTGTCATATCTCTCGCGCTCGACACCTAACTTGGCTGCAGCATCGTCAACGGTACCAGCTGGCATAGCACCGTCCTGTTCTAAGGCCGAAAGTGCTGCCAGCACGATACTGTCGGTGTCTATCTCGAAGAATGAGCGTAGTGCATCGCGGGTGTCAGAGCGTCCGAAGCCGTCAGTTCCGAGTACCACATAGCGGCCTCCTACCCAACGCTGCACCATCTCGGGGATGGCTGCAATGTGATCTGATGTTGCAACCGTAGGGGTTTGGTCTCCGAAGCACTGCTGAACATAGGGTGTTTGTGGGTCTTGTGGGTGCAGTCTAGTGTGCCGCTCTGTTGCCAGGCCTTCTCGGCGCATCTCTCCGTAGGAAGTGACCGACCAAACCTCAGGCGAGACTCCGTATTCCTCACTCAAGATACTAGATGCCTCTCTGACGTACTGTAGAATCGGTCCCGAGCCGAGCAGGCGGATCTTTGTTCCCTTGCCCTTGGACTCTTCTAGCAAATATGCCCCCCGCACTATACCCTCGTCGGCGCCTTTTGGCTTGGGAATCTGTTGTTGGTTCTCATTGTATAGCATGACATAGTGGAAGACGTCAAGATTCTGCCCCCACATCTCATCGATTCCATGTTGGATGATGGTTGCGAGTTCGTAGGCGTAAGCAGGATCCCATGCCCTGCAGTGTGGCACGGTAGAGGCCATCAGTAGACTGTGGCCATCTTGGTGCTGAAGGCCCTCTCCATTGAGTGTAGTACGGCCTGCAGTTGCTCCCATTAGGAAGCCACGCGCGCGCGCGTCGGCAGCACTCCAAATTTGATCACCAACTCGCTGGAAGCCGAACATCGAGTAAAAGGTGTAGAATGGGAGCGTTGGGGACTGAGCATGAGAGTAAGAAGTAGCACTGGAAATCCAAGAAGCAATTGCCCCGGCCTCGGAGATTCCTTCTTGCAGAACCTGTCCGGACTCCGACTCCTTGTACTTCAGTAGCATCGCATGGTCGACTGGTGTGTATTTCTGGCCATGCGATGCGAAGATACTGAACTCGCTGAACAGCGGGTCCATTCCGAAGGTTCTACCCTCATCGGGAATAATCGGCACTATCCTCTCGCCGATGGTCGACTTCAGCAGATTGCGCAGCAGTCTGACGAAAACCATAGTAGTCGAGACTTCTTGACCTTGCGGAGTGCCTTCATCGAATGCCGAGTACGTGCCTGCGTCGGGCAACTCGTAATCGGTTGAAACTGGGGATCTGGATGGAAGGGGGCCGCCTAGAGTATGTCTGCGCTCGAGCATGTATGCCAGCTCATTCGAGTCTTCCTCGAGTGAGTGGAATGGGCCTTTTTCCAGTGCCGAGTCTTCGATTGTCAGGTTTAGTGCATCTCGGTAGGCTACTAGGTCTTCGAGTTCCATCTTTTTCTTCTGGTGTGTTGAATTCCTCCCCTCGAATGAGTCGATTCCCCAGCCTTTGACTGTATGAGCGAGAATAACTGCGGGGCCATCGGCTGCTGATGCTGCCTGATATGCCGCGTAGACCTTGCGTGGGTCGTGTCCTCCTCGTGATAGGTTGGCGATGTCCTCGTCTGTCATTGATTCTCCAAGGCCCTCGAGAGTCTCGCTACCTGAGAACAATTCTGAGCGAAAATCAGGCGGAGAAAGGGTGCTCATTCGCTGCCAATCTCCATCTGTAATCTCCTCAAAACGTGCTAGCAGCTCACCGTTTGTGTCCATACTCAGGACTCGGTCCCAACTTGATCCCCAAAGCACCTTGATTACGGTCCACCCGGCACCTCGGTAGAGTCCCTCAAGCTCTTGGACTATCTTCGCGTTACCTCTCACTGGGCCATCTAGTCTCTGCAAGTTACAGTTGACGACTACAATCAGATTGTCGAGTCTCTCCCTACCTGCAACAGCGATTGAAGCGATGGATTCGGGTTCGTCCATCTCTCCATCCCCTAGGAATGCGAACACTCTACTTTCGGAGGTATCTGCCAAGCCTCTCTGGTGCAGATACTTCCAGAATCTAGCATGCATCACTGCGCCAAGCGGGCCCAGACCCATTGACACCGTGGGGTATTCCCAGAAATCAGGCATTAGTCTGGGGTGAGGGTAAGAGGACAGACCGGAGCCATAGGCCTCCTGCCTAAAGTTGAGTAATTCATCCTCGCTGAGCCTCCCTTCAAGAAATGCTCTGGCGTAGATTCCTGGACTAGCATGTCCCTGAACATAGATTGCGTCTCCAATTCCATTGTGCTCCTTTCCTCTGAACACATGGTTGAATCCAACTTCATAGAGTGTGGAACTGGATGCGTATGTCGAGATGTGTCCGCCGATACCGTCGAGCCTACGATTTGCATCGGATACTATGACCGCTGCATTCCATAGCACGGAGTTCTGTACTCTCTCCTCTAATCCCAAGTTGCCCGGATAAGGAGGCTGTTGCTCAATTGATATGGAATTGAGATAAGGGGTCTGAGAAGGCGGTCGAATCGGGACCGACAGACCTTCTGCCTCAGCCATGATTTCGTGCAGCAGCATCCTAGCCCTCTCTACCCCATGGGCATCAACAACTGAACGTAGTGCCTCTAACCACTCAATAGTCTCCTCAGGGTCAGAATCAGGCAACCTCTGTCGAGGGTCGTTAGGCGGCATTCTGCATCTACCTGCCCCATTGGGGCAGGTCTGCGACCGATAGGGTTCTTTTCAATGGGTCGTGCCTAAGGGGTCATCTCGGTCCTAGAGAGGGCCCTGTTCTGATGAGATGACATTCGTGCTTGGTCCTGACTCCTGCAACAGTAATCGCTGAATCTCCGTCAACACATCTCTCGCCCCTCCAATCCCTGACTGCTCTCATCACGGTGCTTCTACCTGCAGGATTATTCGGATCGACCTTGAGCTCAATCCACGAATCCTCCATTTCCCCTATCCACCCTAAAGCGGAATTGATTGCTTTTCGGGCAAAACCGTGCTGCTGCTCAGAGCTGCGGACCCAGTATCCAAGGTTCCAATGAGCCTTGCCTGAGCGTGTCACTCGATCAAATCCAATCAGACCAAGAAGCGCGTTGTCCCAGGGCCTAATCATAACCCAGTGATGTAGCATTCCGGAGCGTCCCATACTCTCGGTCTCGGTAAGGAAGTCTTGGATCTGGGATTCAAACGGCATGTCGGGATTAATCCATGGCATGGCTCTGCTGACTTCGGGCCAGGTCTCTTCAAATGCCTCTAGCAGGGCTTCACTGTACTCTTCCGTCGCCGGCCTCAATACGAGTGTATCATCGACTCTGATAGTCGTCGTCGCACGCCTCAGCACGACTGTGCGGCAGAGTTCTCACCAATCAGGGCTACGGATACTATGGCCTGAGCTTGGATTTGGCAGTAGCAACGTTAGGGTCACCCGGCAGGATGCGTGCTGCATCCTCTAGCAATTTGTCTACTGCATTACCTCGACCGATGCGCTGCAGTAGTGCTGCAATTGGATAGATTAACTTGGAGCGGTTTCCCAGATGGGGTCCAACCTCATCGATAAGGACAGTTGCCTGGGCGATATCTTTTGAGCGAGCCGCCTCCATTGCAGATTTGACTTGCATGGCGACTTTTCTGTCTGGCCATTCATCCTGTTGGGACCACGGCCAATAGTTCGGTGGTTGGATTGGATCTGGAATGCTCGGAATGGATGGTATGACCGGAGGGGGAGGGATTACTAGTTCTGGTTCTGGTTCTGGCGGTGCCGGAGGCGGAGGCGGAATTAGTGGAGGAGGTAGGTCTGCTGGAGGAGGAGGGATCTCGGCCTTTTCCTCCGCTTCTTCTGATCCAGATTCAATAAATTGAATTAATTCAGCCTTCTTGAGTTTAGAGTAGCCGGTCAGACCGCGTTCGCTGGCAATCGCCTTGAGTTCGTCCACGGTGTGATCTGATAGACTTGGTTCAGGCTCTGGTTCGGGTTCGGGCTCTGGTTCGGGCTCGGGCTCGGAGATGGTGGCCGGTTCGGGCGGCGGAGGGATATCCATACCATTGCGATCCGGAACCGCACTGGCCGGAACTGGGATGACCTCTTCGGGGGCTTCCGAGGTTGGTTGAACCAACTCAATCTGCTGGGCTTCGGGCTCCTCCTCGGGCTCCTCTTCGGTTTCTGGAACTTCAAACTTGGTAACGAACTCGGGGGCGTCCTCCGGTTTCAGTTCGTATACCTCTTCGGCCTCCTCGGCTTCGGATGCCTCTGGGACATCGACCGCGAATGCAAAACTAGGCTTCTGCTTAGTGACGACTTGGTCATCTTTGCCGTACTGCTTGACATCTATTGTCACATCATCCATTGTGAACGCGGCGTTGGACCAGTCCACAATGTCCTCATCATCGTCGTCATCGAAGTCCTCGAGTAATTGGTCGAACAAATCGGTAGCGGCTTCTTCGTCCATCGTTGAGTCCTGCTGATGAGAGGGTTTTGCAAGCTCATAAGAGCAGCGCGAGCAACTAACTGCATCCTCTGGATTACGCTGCTGGCAGAGAGGGCATTCTACGCCCGATTCTTCCTGCTTGCGCCATGATTTGAATCGGTCGAACACCCACATCCACCGTCCTAATGTTCGACTTTGACGAAGGTCTCCGTATAATCTTCACGCGGCCGTGGTCGCAAGGTGCTTCCAACTGCTCGAATCCGAGTCTGGGGAAGCGTGATGTGGTGTGGGTGCGACGAGGTCGCGTGAGTGAGCAGGCGGATGCCCTTCCGGCACGTTTCAACCGCAGCCAAGAACATCATGAATCATATCTCAAACTAATTCGCTGGGAATTGGATGATGAACTCTCGATGACCGAGACTAGGCTTCGAGAGTGGCCCGATGGAAGGCTCGCAGCAAACGGAATCGCTCTGTTTAATTTGGTCGCCAAGACGGATGGATGGTTATTCGGACAGCGTATCATTAAGTTGCAACGCAGGGATCGTCAGGCCTTTGGGATGCATCGCTTCAGACAAGGAGACATCGTCATGCTCAGTAGGAGGAATCCGCTTACCGAGAAACCAGTAGAGGCGATTGTTAGCAACCGTTCAAGATTTCACATCAGGCTAGTGGTTCCAGAGGTTCCCAATGGTCTGCGCAAGGACACCTGGAGGATGGACAGAGGTGCTAACAGGATCGCACACGACAGGATGAGGGATGCGTTGAACTCGCTGTTCGAAGAAGATGGTGGCGTCCCTCTTCGCGACTTATTTCTGGGAGCGGTGCACGACCCGGTTGGAACGGCCATTCTTCCGCCTGACCTTGGTGGAGCGAAACCTGCGCAGTTCAGTCTTGCAAGTGACCTAAATGCTGCTCAAAGAGAGGCTGCGAAATCCGCCATGGTAGGTCGCCTAACGCTGATTCAAGGTCCTCCGGGTACGGGTAAGACACACACTGCGGTGAGAATCCTTGAGGGTTGGTCGAAGCAAGGTATCGGGACGGTTCTCGCCGTAGCGGATTCCAATGTCGCAGTCGACAACCTGCTTGAGGGTCTGTTGTCGCTTGGTGTCCGTGCTCTACGGCTGGGGCAGCCGGTTAAAGTTCGGGAGAATTTGCGCGAGGCAACAATGGATGCGAAAATGGAGGAGCATCCCTTACGGCGTGACCTCGATCACTGGCTCGAGTCAAACGAGAAACTGTCCAGACGCGTCAAGGGGATGAAAGGTAAGGAGAAGGGGCTCACTCATCGAGACATCAGCCGCGGATGGAAAGAGGTCAAACGAATTGAGTCGCAGATGCGCGATGATATCTTGGACACGCACCAAGTGCTGTGCTGTACATGCATCGGCTCGGGCCACGAACTGCTCGACGGTAGGAGATTCTCTCGCGTACTAATTGACGAGGCGACTCAGGCCACAGAACCCGCCACCTTAGTCCCACTCGTTAGAGGTGCAAGGCAGGTAGTCCTTGTCGGCGACCACAAGCAGTTGCCACCCACGGTCATCTCTCAGAGAGCAGAGGCAGGGGGGTTGAGTCGATCCCTGTTTGAGCGCTTAGTGGAGATGGAAATTGAACCACATTTACTCCGAGTACAATACAGGATGCATCCCTCGATATCTCTATTCCCGAATGAGAGGTTTTACGCAGGTCGGCTTGAAGACGGTGTGGAGGTCGCTCAGAGGCCTGCACCTAGTGGCATGCTATGGCCAGATTGGGACCAGCCAATGGCCTTCCTTCCGGTACAAGAAGGAGAGGTGCGATCTCCGGATGGGAACTCAAAAGAGAACCCCGCAGAAGCATCTTGGGTATCGCGCGTGCTTGAGGAATTGCTCGATGGAGGCGAGTTAGAAATGAGTGATATCGGTATCATCACCCCGTATGCAGGTCAAGTCAGGGCGATTAGAGATAGTATGTCAGAGAGGCTGGACTCGGTCGAGGTCAGGACTGTGGATGGCTATCAGGGCCGTGAGAAGGAGGTGATCATCTTCTCATGTGTTCGCTCAAACAGCGAAGGCAATGTTGGATTCCTATCTGACTCACGTAGACTGAATGTAGCTTTGACTAGGGCTAAGCGTGGTCTAATTGTCATTGGAGACCCTGAGACGCTGCGCCACGACGATGACTGGGCAGCATGGATGGATCACATGCGGAGTCGTAACCTTGAGGCATGGCACTTGCTGGGGATGTCCTGAGGGAGACCATGGCAGACCACGATTCGCCCATCCAATTGAATGTGGGTGGAGGTACTCTAGCCAAGCAGATAGTGTCCTCAGAGCAGGGTCACGCATCACTTCCTGATGGTGTCATTCTAGCCTCGGGGGTACGAAGAATGGCTGCATTCACCGCTGATGTGGTCATCGTCACAACCATTCTGATGGTGGCTACCGGTGGCAGGCTACTCGATGCCTGGAATCTTACCCTATGGGGTTCTGCTGACTTCCACTTCGCACTTGCTCATGCACTGATTCTGATGGTAGCACACTGGCTTTACTGGAGATTGACTGGGCTGGCCTACTCGCGGTCTTTGGGTCAGCGACTGTTCGGTCTGGCTGTAATAGCAGAGGACGGTTCGGCCCTAACCAGCGAGATGTGGGATTCTAGATCAATGCGCAAGTTGGTCCTGCTAATTCCTCTACTGAACCTATACGTGGGCGCATATGAATTGGCCAGAATCTCTCAGCGTCACACCCACCAAACCAACGTCGATGTTCATGTCGGCTCAATCGTCGCCCACTCCGACTCGCTTCCTCCTGCCAATAGGAGGCACATCAGGTAGTGATTCCATGCAGGATGCAATACAGAGAGTTCGAGATGGGGATTGCATAGTCTATCCAACCACTACTCAGCCCGCACTCGGCTGCATCCCGACTCCGAAGAGTCTCGACAAACTGTATGCCATGAAGGAACGTAACCACAGTATGCCAGTAAGTATAGGAGTGGCAAATCTAGAGCAGGCGGAGGAACTGGTCGAAGTGCCTGAACTGGTGAGGGATTTACTGGATGATTTTCCAAGGGGCTCCCTCACTGTCGTACTAAAGGCGCATGAGACACTAGATTCGCGACTTGGTGGAGAGCGAGTGGCCATACGAGTCGTCGCTCATCCCGAGGCTATCAGTCTGCTCAGCACGGTCGGGCCGTTGACCATTACAAGTGCCAATCATAGTGGTGTAGCGCCGGTAGATGACTGTGAAGAAGCGGCTCGCTCTCTATCTTCATCAGGCGAGAAAATTGCGTTTGTTGAGGGAGTGTGCCCAGGAGGTTCGCCCAGTACATTGATAGCGTGGTATTCGGTCTGTGGTTCAACACAGTTGAGAGATACCGAGGTTCTCAGAGAAGGAGTAGTACCATCCGAAGAGGTCAGATTATGGTTGAGGAGACAGACCTGAAGCACTGGCGCGATGCAGGTCACGTTGCCAAGAGGACTCTTGACGGAATCCAAGACGAGATAACCGCGGGCAAGCATTGGAACGATGTAATCGACTCTGCTGAGCGGTTCATCAGGAGGCATGGCGGGCAGGCTGCATTCCCTGTGACTATATCTGTAAATGACATGGCAGCACACTACACTACAAACACACAACTTACTCCTCCCGAAGGAATGGAGGGAGAGATGGTGTTTGAGAAGGGAGATCTGGTCAAGCTTGATGTCGGAGTTCATATCAAAGGCGCCATAGGTGATAATGCAATAACCATCGAAGTTGGAAATGGGGGCAATCATACTGAGCAAATCAAGGCAGCCAGAGAAGCTCGCGATGCTGCGGTCGAGGTTATGCATCCGGGAACCTCCTTACACAAGATTGGTGAGGCCGCTGAACAAGTTGCTAAGGATGCTGGTTTCGCGTCTATCTCTAATCTTAGTGGACATGAGTTAGAGAGATGGAATCTGCACGCTGGTTTGCAGATTCCCTCGTATGACTGCGGCGCGGACAACCCCGGATACAAGGGCGCAGTAGAGGCTGGTGGGATCTACGCGATAGAGCCATTCAACACCACGGGTTCGTCGGGATTGGTCGAGAATGTCGCTCCGTCCTCTTCCTCAAACATTCTCAGAGTCACTGGTAATGTGAAGATTCGTAAAGCTCTATCAAAAGGCAAATTGAAACCGTTGGGCGCAACTATGGCCAGATACATCGAAGAGCGTTACAACACCCTCCCCTTCGCCGAGCGCTGGGCTTATCCTCTGCTCGAGAAACCCTTCCCGGAAGAGGATGAGGGATCCTTGAGAAAGAAGTGGAATCAGTTGGTCAAGAAACTGACATCAATACGCTTCCTCGAGACTTACGCCGCTCTCCGGGATGCTGATGGAGGTCATGTTGGGCAGTTTGAGCACACGGTGTATGTGACCGATGGTGGGCCGGAAGTGCTTACTGTCCATTAATAGGTCCTCAGTACAGCGCTTTTTCAGGAAAAAAGACTAATTTTCACAACGATTATCTATCGTCGACCCCGATGACACGTCGTACAGGGACGAAAGGTTCTCGCTGAGTGCATCCCATCCCCTCGCTATTATCTCTCGCCCTGTACACCTAAATCGAGTTGCAGCGACGCTGTTGAAAATCCGGTTTTTAGCAATTTTATGCAAAAGTTCCTTTGGTAGACCGGGTATCTCGGGCCGTGGAACCAATCGATGAGTGGTCCTCGACCGAACTCAAAGCCGAGTTGGAGGAATTGGACTTATCGACCAGTGGAAACAAGCAGGAACTCTATGATCGATTGCTAGAATACGAAGACGAATGGGGAGAAAATAGTGGGCCTGGGATTTCAGATGTATTTGGAAGGGTTGTCAACATCGTAGTCAGTAACCGTGTTGCTCTGGGCGCGGTTGCTGGAGTACTGGTGCTTGTTTCTGCGATTGTATTAGCCGGACCGGTGGTAATCGATATGATTATGCCCGCCTCAGAGGAGGCTCCTGAAAAAGGAATTTGGGAGTTCACATTTGAACAGAAGAACACGACAGATGTTCAGACCTATTTCATTAATGACGATACAACAGAGGTGGTGACATTGAATATCCCAATGCCGAATAATGTCTCTAAGATCTATATCGGAGCCTACTGGGGTGAAGAGGATGAACAACCAGGGGGTATTGTCGGTTGCGATATGGTCACGGTAGAGGTGTATGATACAGGCGTATCTAAGTCTCAGTTGTACAGTTTATCCAGTACGGATGCTTCAAGTCAGGACTGTGATGCTGACAAGACCGAGCCTTGGGATAAAATCTGGTATGATTACTCACTTGACATACCCAATGCTTCTGGTTTTGAAGGTACAGAAGAGGAGGCTCGGGCGTCTTGGGAGTTGTACAACGGAACGGGGACTGGAGAGTGGAGGATTGAGATTAGAGTCGATACATATGCAGTCTGGGGAACTATTTGTGACTGTGAGGATGGCGAAGAGGTCACACTCACAATTTCATATGTCGAGTATCAGGTCAAAATGTCACTAATTACGCAAGAAGAGTCTGTGAGTTAGGCTTTATCTTCTGTGGTGGTCGAACCATACATTGTAACGGCGATAATGGCTCCTAGAATCATAATCATCCCCATAGACTGCTGGAAAGAGGGGGTTTCGTCTAGGAGCAGTATTCCCCAAACGATGGTCAGAACAGGCTGTAGCAGGACTGCAAAGGAAGTGTGCGCAGCCGGCAGTCTGGGAAGCGCGTATGTTATCCCAATCCAACCAATCACTTGGCAGGAAATTGCCAGTACAATTAACCAGCCATGACTGGGCCAAGTTATCGAATGCTCAATGGCTTCAACACCAAGAGAAGTTAGTGGAATAGTCCCTAGAAACAAGATACCTAGTGTTGCTCCAGCAGTGGCATCGAACTGCGCATTGACC
>TARA_B100000686_G_scaffold346128_1_pt1 | contig 10347 bp, 11 predicted proteins | sample TARA_B100000686 | Tara Oceans TARA_B100000686 (sample SAMEA2622733) | marine metagenome | biome: marine biome (ENVO:00000447); feature: marine epipelagic mixed layer (ENVO:xxxxxxxxx); material: "saline water (ENVO:00002010), including plankton (ENVO:xxxxxxxx)" | depth 150 m
CCTATCTCTTCTTTGATCGGATCGCTAGAGCATTCGACCCCATCATCTTCAGACCGAACTACTCAGGTCATCCCATTGTTTCAGTCACCACAGTTTACACTCGATGAACGCATCAACTTACGATCTTCTCACCTCTGACCCTTACATTCGTTATTACTTCCTATGCGAAACGTCATCCGCTACTGGACAAATCGTGAACCTCAAAGAGCAAGACTTATCTCAGTCTCAACTTATGAGCAAGCACACCAGACAGTCCAAGATTTCATGAATCTTGGGTGGCGTGCTGAGATAGCACCGCCGCACATCCAGTGAAATGGCACCGCCCCCCCATGGGGCGGTTTTTTATGGTGCCCATAGCTTAACATCCATAAGTGTTTTAGTCTACAAAGTCTTGCATTCGCGTCCGTGATATATAAAAAATATTTTTTCCAAGAATAATCCCCCAGACCCTTTCAAATATAAAGGTCGCCTTAAGAATTTGTTAAAACCTTTAAGTGCCCCTTGACTTTATGTGAGGGTTTCGGTATAATATTCATATATAAATTACACCTTCCCTTCGCTGAACCAATGATCACACTAGACGCTAAGTACCACGACTATCTTACCAGTGGTAAGACTTTCGACCTTGACGGATGTAGAGAACGTGTGACAGGTTATGGTTATAACTGCGATGGTCAAGGAATAATTGGTTATTGGGTTAATACTGAGAATTGGAGATTAAACTACGATTTGGAAGAGAAGTTCCTCAAGAAGGAGAAATTAAATGTCAGGTGATTACCTAACTACAGAGAGTTACCAACAGTCGATAAGGTATTCACACGTAATTGAACTTAAAGAACGTGTAACTGAACTCGAAGGGATTATTGAGAACTTAATTGAACAAGTGGACACTCACCACGTATTAATCAAAAATTATGACTTTATCAAACGAAGAAATACTCGCTAGACTTGTTGCCTTGGAAGAGAAGGTTGCCAAGTCTAACTTAATGATGAAAAGAAAACCTGAGCACAACCACTATGAGAAGTTAGTAGATGTGGTATGTGATCATGATAAAAGCATTGACACTCTAAAGGAAAAGGTAGAAGATATACTACACGTTCCTGCGAGTGGATATCGTGGTCTAAGATTAGATGAGATACAGGAGTAAGTTATGTGGAACTTCTTTCAGTGGGCATGGAATTTATCTTGGGGTGATGGTATAGCACTTCTGATATGTTTGTTTATTTTTTACTGGTGTAAGAAATGGATAGATAGTCGTTTTGGTTCTTTGAATAAAAGACAGAAGCGAGAGATGAAAGCTCTTGTTAGAGAAGCAATGGATGAATGGTCAGCTGAATGTCGTTACCTTACTCAAGAACAAGGTGATGCTAGGTACTACTGTTCTAAACCAGATTGTGAAGGAGTTGAATTCAGTGAGTAATTTTTGGTGGACTATATTCTTTTGGACTTCTTTGAGTATGTACATATTCTGGAAGGTCGATACTTCGAGACCAAAAAAACGGCGTTCTAATAAAAAATCGCGCCAAAAATCGCGAAGTGCTTCTAAATAATATCTGAGTAACAGATAACGATGGAAGAACTTGAAGGAGAATTTATTATCAAGGTAAACGGAGAATTGATCAGGCATAATAAGGCCAGAGATCTTCCCGCTTCGTTTGACCATTTAATCAAATTCGCTCCAAAAGCACCTGAGCCTCCTCATACTGAGGAAGATCATAATGCGATGTCTAAGTATACAGATTACTTACAGGAGTTAATGTTAAGGGAAACCTCCTGAAAAATAAATAATGAATAAAGAACCAAAATGCCTTTACCAACTATACCTTATGATGATTGGTTTGATAACCCCCTTGATAGGATGCCTATAGCGACAAATGGTGACGATGACATGTTAGATACTATGCCTAGTGAATATCAACCTCCTGGTGTTGATGAAGAACCCCCTAGACCAGAAGAAGAAATAGCAGATAATATAAGTATGCACGAGAAGATGTATAGGATAGCAACAGCAAGAAACAATCCATTCCATGTAGGTGGATCTGAAAATGCTCAGTCTGATGTAGACTATATTAAAAAACACTCACCATGGCCAGGTGGATCAGAAGGATTTCAGGAAGATGCCAGCAGTAACTAGAATAGGAGATGCAGATGTTCCCCATTGCTCAGGTATGACCAGAGCAGAGGGTTCCCCTAATGTCTTTTGTAATGACATACCTATCTCTCGTCAAGGTGATAACAACACAGGTCATCTTTTACCTGCCCCTATATGTCCTGGTCATTCAGCACCAATAAGTGTTGGAAGTACGACCGTATTTGTAAATGGTGTAGGATGTGGTAGAATAGGGGATGCAACATGTACTAGTGTTGCAGAAGGTTCCCCTAACGTATTCGCAGGTCCGTAATTATGGCAAAAACAAAAAGTGGTGGATTTGGTACACATCAACATGTAGAAGCAACACCAAAGAAAACAAGACAAGGTAACGGTCAACATTCTAAATATTCAGCAACTAGTCGCAATAGTGCAAAGAAGAGGTATCGTGGCCAAGGCAGATAGAATTAAGAACGGCATGAGGAACCATAACGTTCCTGTAGATATGTCAGATGACTTCTATGACAATGGATGGGAGGGATGTAAGTACTTAATTACAGACCCTCGTTCTGATGCGTATTTGAATAGAAATCAGAATTATACATCTCGACACGAATATACTCCAGACTACGAAAAGAGTGCGGAAAAAGTAGTTAAAAAGTACGAAAGGATATTGTTCAAAAAATCAGTATAAATATATTGAAGGTATATTCTGCATAGGATGGCCATAGTATCGAAGTCTTTCCGCGACTTCTCCTTGACATTTGAAAAAAATGCGGTGACTGATGACGTTCTTTCACTAAAGGATGAGGCAGCCATTAAGGCTTCTGTTAAAAATATTGTTATGTACAATTGGTATGAGAAACCTTTTGACTTTAAGTTTGGTGGTAATATTATTGGTCTACTATTTGAAAACCATACTCCTGCTCTAGAGCAAGAGATTGCAGAAAATTTAGAAGAATGCATTAACTTTCATGAGCCAAGAGTAACGGTTTATGAGGTAGAAACAGACTTTGAACCCGATAATAACTCTTTAGACGTTAGTATCAGTTATTTTATTATGGGTATACCTAATAGGATTGATAACTTAGAACTCGCGTTTAAACCGTAATGGCATTTAATCAGGTTAACGCCTTAGAATTTAACCAAATTAAGGCACAAATAAAATCATATTTGAGATCACAGTCACAATTTAGTGATTATGATTACGAAGGATCATCTTTGACTGTCTTGATTGATGCTTTAGCATATAATACTTACTATACTTCCGTGAATGCTAACCTTGCGGTTAATGAAGGCTTCATGGAAACTGCTGTTTTACGCGAAAATGTTGTAAAACTAGCAAGAATGATTGGTTATACACCAAAGTCAGCTCGTTGTGCACAGACAGTTGTTAATATTTCCGTTCAAACTCCATTCCCATATCCCAAAACAGTAACTATTAATGCTGGATTGGTATTAAACTTCACTGGATTAGATAATAATAACTTCGTATTCTCTACTGGAAGTGATTTAGTTCAATCTGTAGATAGTACAAGTGGTATTGCAACCTTTAATAACGTAACTTTATTTGAAGGAGTATTCGTTACAGACACCTTTGTACGTAATACTGGTCAAAGACAACGTTTTATTCTTACAAATACTAGGGCAGATACAACTAGTATGCGTGTTCAGGTAGCTTCTGGACAAGTTACAGAGAGTTATTTGAAAGCAACTGACATTACTAAGATAGATGGTACCTCGAAAGTCTATTTCTTGGAAGAATCTGAGCAAGAAGTTCCAGAAATACTCTTTGGAGACGGAGTTGTAGGTAAAGATTTGGCAAATGGAGACGTAGTTGCTGTTACATACTCAACTTCTTCAGGTACTGGTGCAAACGGACTACAAGTTTTCACTAATATTGGTAATTTCCAAGACAATTTGGGTAACCCAATCACTTCTGGTATTACAATTACGCTTGTAAGTAAGCCAGATGGCGGTGCTGGACAAGAAAGTACGGAATCTATCAAGTTTGCAGCTCCTAAATTCTACTCTGCGTTCGGTAGAGCAGTATCTACACGGGATTATGAGGCAATTGTGCCACAGATTTACCCAAATGTGTCTTCAATTTCATGTTATGGTGGTGAAGAGGCATCTCCTCCTCAGTATGGAAAGGTATTTTTGTCAATTAAACCCAAAAATGCGGATAAATTGTCACTTTCTGAGAAAAATGTCATTTTGAAGAGGCTCAGAGAGTATTCTGTTGCTGCAATTCAACCACAAATCATCGATCCATCGATACTTTACATCGATTTAACGAGTTTTGTCTATTATAACCCTAATAATACTCGTAGAACACAGGATGAAATCAAAACTGTGGTCATGAATATGTTGACTTTGCTTAATATTGGATCAGAATTCAACAAATTTGGTGGAAAATTCAAATTCTCTAAACTTCAGAAAATAATTGATGAAGCAGATGTATCAATTACCTCCAATATCACTCGTCTCAAGATGAGAAAGAACGTTACTGTTGAATTGAATGCTCGTGTGAACTACAAAATCTGTTATGGTAACAGAATTAAGCAAGGAACATCGACAGAACCTTCTGTTTCCTCCTCTGGATTCAAGATTGTAGGCGATACTCTTAATACATATTACCTCGATGATGATGGTAATAAGACTTTAAGGTTGTATTACATTAAAGGAACTGGTGAGAAAGAGTATGTTGATGGACTATGGGGTTCAGTTGACTATGATATGGGTGAAATTGTTATTAATGATTTAACTATTACTTCAACTTCTGTTGCAAATAATCTGCTACAGATATCTGGAGTACCTACATCAAACGATTTAATATCTTTACGTGAGACCTATCTAACAATAGGCATAGATAATACAGCTGTTAGTGTTGTAGAAGACACTATCAGTAGCGGTTCAAATCTCTCTGGAACAGGAGTTGTACCAGAGTCCAGCTATAGTTAATAAGGCATGACAAATTCTTCCTGGAAAGTTGGTCAGTGGACTACCCCGACCACCACGGTTACAGTACCACCTGTTCCGTCGGAGGTCACCTCAGAATCCAAAACACAGATATCCCATAATATTGCTGGACAGTTTCCTCAATTTGTCCAAGAGGATTATCCTACGTTCATTGATTTTGTAAGAGAATATTATAAGTCACAGGAACTGAGAGGATATTGCTTTGATATCGTTAATAACTGGGGTGATTATTACAATATTGACAATTATGGTGGTTTAGTTACTGAAACTAAGCTAATTTCTGCGTTAACAACCTCTTCTACATCAGTTGACGTTGAATCTACTCGTGATTTTCCATCTGAAGGTCTACTTTTGATTAATGATGAGATCATTTACTATCAAAGTAAGGGATCTACCATTTTTAACACTTGTGAAAGGGGTTTTGACGCTGTAAGGGCACTTGGACAGAAGGGAATTTACAAATTTGAAGAAACAACTGCTGCAGAACATGCTTTAGGAGCAACAGTTGTCAATTTAAACAATATTTTCCCAATTTACATCCTTGGGAAGTTCAAAGAGCAGTTTTTAGCGACTTATCCGAAGAATTTTGCGACTGGAGTTACTGAATCGACCATAATTAAGCGAATTAAGGACTTTTACGCCTCCAAAGGCTCTACAAGGTCATTCCAATTCGTTTTAAGGACACTTTTTGGCGTAGAATCGGAAATTAGCTACCCAAGAGACAGAATTTTCAAGCCATCGGACGCATATTACACTTCTAGAGAGGTAATTCGTGCCGTTGCAGTAAAAGGAGACCCAACTGCACTTGTGGGCCAAGTTTTATACCAAGAAGATGATACTACAGATCCAAATGTCGCTGCTGCACGAATTTACGTAAAGGGTGTCGTAGAAGTTTTCACTTCTAGTGGTTCTATATTTGAAATTGACGTAGATACTAATAATTCAAGTGGTACATTTGTTACACCGTATAAATCTACCCTTGCCGCTGATTTGGGAGCTAATTTAAGTGATCAAGTAGTAACAGTTGATTCTACATTGGGATGGCCAGAGCAAAATGGTCGATTTAGGGTTGAAGATGAAATTATCACTTATACAGACAAGACTGTAACACAATTCTTGGGTTGTTCTCGTGCTAGAGAGAATACTACCAACGTAGCACACGATGCAGGTCAAGAAGTATTTGCAGCATACAAGATTTATGGTACAAGCAACGTAGATGGGTCTGAAATCCAGTTAAAGGTCTATGGTGGTACTAGAGGAGTTGAACTAACTGATGGTGGAAAATACTACCTTCCTGACAGTAAGGTTACGACCCCTGCAGCACCAGGTTTCGATAGTATTGACCCAATATGGGATAGTTTCATATACAACGTCAGAAGGGCACTTAGAGGCGAATCTGCGACCTTAGCAACTCCTGCTCCTGATGGGAGTGTTCTATGTACAGTAAAAACTAAAGAGAGGCATCGTTTAGTCAGAGATGATGTTATTAGAATTCTGAATGCACCTGAAGATATCTACAATAACCTTCATGATGTTGTTGGTATTGTAGATGAAAATACATTTGAGTTTAAATTCTCATCTTCACCTGCAGCAGGTATTAGTGGATATGAATTTTTCATTGCAAGAGAATTTGCATATGGTACAAGTGATTATTCATCAATAAACAATTTAATCAAAGAGTTTACTGCAGATATACAGAATACTTACACATCAACAAGTAATGCTATTACTGCTAGTACAGGTGTACCATCGCACAAGATAGGTCCATTTGGTTCCGCAGATTTAGATCCAGGAAACCAGAGATATCTTAAGAGAATACCACTTAAACCATCTACTAAGAGTACAAAGACTGCTACTCCAGTTGGACAGGTTGGTATTGCTGCAAATGGTATTCCTTTCTATTCATATAAAGGAAAAGAGATTAAAAAGTATGGTGGTTTGAAATCAATCACTAAAGTTAGTGGTGGAACAGGATATGATATCACAAACCCACCTACTGTTGAATTTGAAGAAGATTATGTACTTGGTAAGAAATATGCCATTTACACTAAAGTAAAATATAATGGAAATAGGTATCAAGCAAATGGTACTGGTACAACATCATTAACAGATTATCCAACTCACACTGGTGGGGTTGTAACTTTAGGTACTGTTGATTGGGAATATGAGGGAGAATCTGCAGCTGCAACTGTATCTGTAACTGGTTCTGTTATATCAATTAACGTTACTAACGGTGGTACAGGATATACAACTCAACCGATTGTTTCAATTACTGGTGGAGGAGCAACTATACAGGCATCTGCTACTGCACAGATTACTTCTGGTAAAGTTACTGGTATTACCGTAATTGCTGGAGGTAATGGATATACTAGCGTTCCAAATATTACAATTACTGGTGGCGGTGGTTCAGGTGCAACCGCAACTGCTATTTGCCGAGGACCAATTGATACTATTTCAATTGCTGATACTGGAAGTCAATATACTTACGAACCAACGATCAAATTGATTTCTGGTAGTGGTGCTGTTGCATATCCATCCATATTGAATGGAAAGATTGAAAGTATCATTGTTACATTTGGTGGTAGTGGATATTTCGGTGCTCCAGACGTTATTATTACTGGAGATGGAGTTGGTGCTACTGCATTTGCTCAAGTAGACCTTTCTAGCAATATTGTTACTGGTGTTATTGTAACAAATAAGGGTGCAGGATATACTGCAGGTGGTACAAGAATTAATATTGTATATCCAGGGTCAGGTGCTACGTTCCAGACTAATTTATCAGAATTATCATATAATGAAGCGGCTACTTATCAGGAACTTGGTGTTTCTTCAAATAACTTCAATAATAGAAAGGTTACTGATGCTGCTGGTGGTGGAGTTTTCCAAGGAGAGAACTATTTGATATATGGTGGCGAATATTGCTATCTTTACAATCCTAAGAAGTTAAGATACCTCTTAAAGGATAATATTAATGATTCATTACAAGAATTAAGTCCAACTACTCATTCACCGATTATTGGTTGGGCATATGATGGACATCCCATTTATGGACCTTATGGATTCGCAGATCCTGAGAATACCAATCCTTATAACTCATATAAGTTGATGATTTCTAGTTATTCTGTAAAGACGACTAGGGATGCTCTTCTAAGCGGTCTAACAGACCCTATGGGCACTTATATTGAAGATTATGAATATACGGAAGGTTCTGGAGATTTAGACCAATATAACGGCAGATTCTGCGTTACTCCAGAATATCCAAATGGAATTTATGCATATTTCGCTACAATCAAGGGTTCTGCTGGAGAACCAGCTTTTCCTTATTTTGTGGGACCAAATTTCTACTCAGAAGCAGATAAAGTCAACTGGGATGGAAATGGACTTCAGAAAAACTTTACAGAAGACGCAACTAGGTATAAAGCACCATTTATCGGTACTGATAACATTATAGCGAAGAGAAAACAGCTTGATAACAAAGTTGATTTCTTCTTGGCACTTGAAGACACCACAACTTTGATTGTGATGGAAACTGGAGAGATTTTATCCTATCTTGAGGATGGAATTGGATATTTCAGTTACTATCCAGTAATTAGAGGTGGTATAGCTGATTCTTTGGTTGTTTCTTCAACTAATAAGTATTCTTCTGCTGGAATTGATGAATATCTTGTAGAAGGTGGTGGAGCAGGATATAAAGTTAATGATAGACTGACATTTGATAATACTGGTACTGATGGAGAGGGAGTTAGTGCAACTGTATCTGCCATTACTGGTAATACTGTTAATAGTATTGGAACTTTCGTTGGAACTTACAATGATTTGTATCTAGCTTCAGTAACTTGTGCAGATAACCACTATTTGCAAGTTGGAGATGCAGTTACTATTTCTTTAAGTGATAATCTTTACACAAGAACCATTACTAGTAAAGTAATTAGTGATAAGTATCACTTTAAGTATTTTGATGTGTCAACAATGAAGTTGTTGACAGAATATGCTAATACTACTGCATATACAGAAGCGGATTTAATTTTCGCTGGAAATAGAGTTTATCAGGCAGCTGAAAGTGGAACTTCCAGTTCTACAGCTCCAACTCATGAAACTGGTACTGCATCTGATGGTTCAATGACTTGGACTTATATTAGAAAGCGTACAGATGGTAATTTATACCAAGGTGGATGGGGAAGCATTACTGGTGGTAGTAATTACCTAGATGGAACATATGCAGAGGTTCCTTTAACAAGTAATGGAGCTGGTTTAGGTGGTAAGGCAACTATTGTTGTTTCTGGTGGTGCTGTAACAAATGTTACAATTACAACTACAGGAACAGGGTATGATGTTGGTGATACCATTTCTGCAGCTAATATTAACCTTGGAAACAACTTAACACCTTCTGCAGGTTCAGGATTCACTATTACATTAACTGAAGTCGAAATTGAAGCTCAAGTTCATTGTAATACTGCACATCAAGTTAAAATTGGCGATATTGTCAATATTTCGGGAATTACACCTTCTGGATACAATAAAACCGATTATTCCGTTATTAGAACTGAAACTCTTCGCAGATTTACTGTAAAACGCAATTTTGCGTCTATTGCAGCTGCAACAGTCACTAATGCGGAAGTTTATGTTCAAGAACCGAAATTACAACTTATTTTGGGTCATAAGTACAAATTCGATACTTCGGATTCAAGTAATGACAATAAAACACTTGCATTCACTTTAGATCCTGCAAATACCGATATTTTCACTTATAAGAACATTAGTGACGAAGAAAGAGACACAATCACAAATGCTCAAAATTCTATCACTATTCTTGTAAAAGATTTGCCTGGAATCTTCTATTACTTCGATATTCAAGGTACTGTTAGTGGAAGTTACTTTACGGTCATGAATGACCCTATTTCGGGTTCTCAGACTATTGCTTCAAAGACAGATACTGCATTTAGCTATTATACTGCTCTTGCTCCTGAAACTGGTTATACAGTAGGTATTACTTATGATACAAACTCAATATACCCTTCAGGTGGAGTTTCAACTATTTCTGTTGGTGACCCAGGAAGAAATTACTCATCACTTCCAAAATTAAGTGGATCTAGTAGATCTGGATCTGGTGCTACTGCTGAAGCAACTATTTCTGGATACTTAGTTAATCCAGTTACCATTACTAATCAGGGATCTGGATATAATCAATCTTCTCTACCAACTGGTATTGTAACATTACCAGATTTTGTCGATTTAACTCTTACTAATATATTTGGTTCATTTGTAAAGAATGAAA
>TARA_B100000686_G_scaffold42990_1_pt1 | contig 10320 bp, 10 predicted proteins | sample TARA_B100000686 | Tara Oceans TARA_B100000686 (sample SAMEA2622733) | marine metagenome | biome: marine biome (ENVO:00000447); feature: marine epipelagic mixed layer (ENVO:xxxxxxxxx); material: "saline water (ENVO:00002010), including plankton (ENVO:xxxxxxxx)" | depth 150 m
CTGGACTAGGTCTCGACGAAGGTGCATCCCTTCCCTCGCGACTTCAGGGGCTCGCGGAGTTACCATGGTTCGAGTGTTGGTTGCAGAGACTCAAGACCGAGAAGAAGAGTGCTCACACCATTAGAGCATACACTGTAGCGGCCCGTACTCTAGCCACTACTGCGCTACCGGGCGAGGAGCCCCTCGACTGGGAGCAGGCTCAATCTCTGAGCGTTCTGAAGATTCATGGTAGGATTGACCCGAACAAGGGTAGATTGGACTCGTGGCTAAACAGCATTGGAGATCTCAAGCCAGCCACAATCAACGCTAGGATGGCAGCAGTATCTCATCTCTTGAACTGGATCGGACACATGATTCCAGACTGGATACAAAGACCCAATCGCAGTAAATCCCTACCCCGCACCCTAGGTCGCAGTGAGTTGAGTCGTGTACGAGCCGCAGCAACTCGCTCTGAAGACCCACTGACTCAACCCATAGTTACCATCCTACTCGATACCGGCCTCAGAGTCTCTGAATTGTGTGGGCTTGACCTAGACGACATGGACTTGGAGGATAAATCAGCCCTTGTCATTGGCGGCAAGGGCGAGAAGGACCGAACTGTGCTATTCACCCAGGCCACCGTCGATGCGGTGGAAGCATGGATGCCAATCAGAAACGCTCGCGCCAATACATGTGATGATGAAGAAGAGAGGCGTTCACTACTGCTTTCGAGTCGTGGACGCAGAATCAATCCGCGCTCGGTACAGAAACTAATCGATAGGTTGGCTGATGCAGCCGACATCCCGCGCTCTAGACTAAGTCCACACACTCTTCGCCATACCTTCGCTACCGGCCTATTGGAGCGCGGTGCCGACCTAGTGACTATCCAAAGGTTGCTTGGCCATGCCAGCATAGCCACCACCAGAGTCTATCTCGAAATCGGAGATCAGACGCTAAGAGAGATTTATCACCGCGCTCAGAACGAGATTGTAGGGCTTCCAGAAGTGGTCCCAGCTACTCAAGAGGCAATCCCAGAGGTTCCCGAACAGATGCCGCGTGTTCCCTGACTACTTTCTAGACGGGTTCTTCTTGTTGTGTCTCTTTTCTACTGATTCTGGCCCTTGCCAATCTCGATCTGCAGGAATCGTGTAACCTGGATGAGTCGGTATTGGGCAGTGCTTGCCCGACCTGCACCTACTACAGTTGTCCGAGGGAGGATACTCCACGGTCTTCTGCAACTTACCATACTTTCTGCGCGGCACGACAGATGCTCTGTTTGGAGGGACTTAGCGATTACCACAGACGCGTAATGTTCAACCCTACACGCACCCGCACCGCAGCATGGATTCCGAGGCTTCCGAAGTCGGATCTGACCCGAGTCGAACGATTCTGTATGCTCAGGTTAGAGAAGGTAATCCGCAAATGTCGATAGATGAGGAAGACCGGCTCAGGCCTCTAAATTGGCCTGAATCAGGTGGCAAAGTGTACCTCGGCGATGTCGCTCAGGCCGCTCTGAGAGCTCTCGGGCCACACGACCCGCCTCGCTTTGCCGAATCACCAGTCTTCGATGAGCAGAGATGGGTTCTCGTTTCTAGAGCCAATGAACTCACGATGACTATCACAAGTACCGCCTACTGGGGTTTTGGTCTGTTCAAGAGTTGTTTCATGAATCAAATTGAGATTAGAGGCCCTTATGGACTCAGGGCGAGATGTGTGCATGATATCGTGGCCTCTCTGGGACACAAACCATGGGAGCCTGCTAGAGTGAGTAAGTTTGAGTCAGTAACTGGGGCTAAGTTGGCAGAACATAGAGTTGCTTGGGAGGAGTTGGTCTCACGCGCGAGCGAGGGGATGAGCGAGGAGATTATCGAGCTTGAGGATGTAACAAGGCGACTAAGGGGGACAGATGAATCAATCGAAGGGATTCTAGATTCTGCAGAAACTGCACTCTACGAGGCTAGGATGGCTTTGGCAGACAGAAACGCCCCGGCTGTCGAGAGAGCGCTTGGAAGAGCCTATACAGCAATCGTCGAGGCAGATCCGAGTACGGAAGTTCGCTCATCTGAAATGCGAGCAAGTGAAGACCTGTTGTACGAGGTTCCGTTGGTGGATCTCTCTGAAGAAGAGTAATCAAAGTCCCAGAGTGGACCACATCCAGGACCATACTCCGTGTTGGGCGAGGTAGATTACTACGCTGAATGAGATACAAGCGAAGTAAATAGAGCCTTTTGAAATTTGAATTGCGTCCTCAGACTCCTCGTCGAAGTATCTGATCAAACCAGCTGCCTGCTGGATTCCACTGCCCTTCTTTTCCTTGGCCATCGGGCGTCGCACCTACCTGCACTATTTCAAATCCACGAGGAGTGAATTGCATACCTCAGGGGTCCAATGTCTCGATCAGGACGCATCCTTCATCCAGTTCTACTATTTTCGAAGCGGCACTCATAGCCGTATCGATACAGGATGTCATCAAGATCTCTCTGCGCCGACCATTTATCCCTTCAAACACTAATCTGTGACTTAGACTGTCCAACACTTCCCGGTCAACAATCTGCCAGACCCAGCTGTCTCTCTCAATCGTCACTAGAGCCTCGACCGGTACTAGGGGACCCTGCTCTCTCCCCACCGCTCTTGCTCTATCAACCAGTTCCACCAACTTCCGTGTAGCCCCATTCACATCGGTCGTTGTGGGTTCTTCATTTGTATTCGAAATTCTTCTTCTCAGTCTAGTCATGCGCATCCCATGCGGCACCGCCGCAAATCCGCAGCGATTCGCTGGAGGTTTAACCATTTACGGTGATGCTCGCAGAATTAAAGCGAAAACAGGACCCTATTGTTTTCGCCGGAGAGTCGTGCAATTGATGTCTGCTGCTATCGCCGCCTGTGCATGGGCAGTGAGATTCCTTGGGACGAGTTGGCGCGTGACAGCATCCTGCTCAAGGCTGTCTCTCACTGGAGGGATGATACTGAGGTCTGGCTCGAAGGTTCGTTCGATAGGCTCGCTGAGACAGTTAGAGTAAATCCTCTGAGAGCAGATAGTGAATGGACTGAGAATTGGTTGGAACAGAACGGAGCAGTTTGTATTCCATGGTTTACAGGCCGAGGCAGTGCGTGGACATTACCCTTCGAAAGAGGTGGCGCAGAGGGCGAAGTACGTGAAGTACTGAAGTCTCTGCACGAGACCGGTCGAGTAACTCGACAGGAAGCAGTCTCGATGCTCCCGGTGATTGCTCTAGGTGTAGAGTTGGGAGACATAGTTCTGGATATGTGTGCATCTCCTGGCTCTAAGACTACTCAGATTGCAGAGTGTCTTGGAGATAGTGGACTTGTGCTTGCAAATGAGGTTGTCAACTCGCGAGTCAATATGCTGGTGAGTAACTCGCATCGTCATGGCTCCTCTTGTATCGGAGTGGTCAACCACGACGGTAGGCACATGCCGATGGTTCCTGAATCCGGTTTTGACAGAGTACTAGTCGATGCCCCGTGCACTGGTTCAGGTACGACTCGCAAGAACCCGGATGTGTGGAGAAAGTGGCTTCCATCCGGTGGCAGGTCACTACACGATCTGCAGGTTGACCTACTATCTCGAGCAGTTGCAATAACCAAGCCCAGCGGTAGAATAGTCTACGCGACCTGTTCGCTAGACCCGGTCGAAAATGAAGCAGTTGTTGCCGAGACTCTTCGCAGAAATGGTCACCTGAAGTTGCTCGATGCATCCCAGTTAATACCCGGAGTACAGGGAGAGGCAGGTCGCTCAAACTGGCCGTCCCTAGGGGACGATGGTCAACCAACAGATGAGTCGTTTGCTGAATCCATGTTGCCGCCTACAGAAGAGAGAATTTCATCAATCCTTAATCGGTGCATGCGAATATGGAATGACAGAGTGGATGCAGGCGGATTCTTCCTAGCCGTGCTGGAGAAATCTGCTGATTCTCCATCCAAGAAAAAGCCTGCAGAGCACACGCTGCAACCTGACGAAGTTAGTCCTGACCCTCACGACTCTCCTAAGCCGCTCCCCAAGGAGCTTGTCGAGAGCCTTAGTAAGCAGTGGGGCGCTATGCCCGATGAACTGTGGATTAGGGGTAAGAGAGTCCTGCTCTCAACACCACAGGCGAGGATGGTTTGGGAATCCGAGCGTAGCCGTAAGGCAGGTCGCGTGAGAATACCTGGAGGACGATGGCGTCCTCTGCGACTTATGCATCTAGGACTGAAGGCAGCGCTTCTGAGAAAGGGTGAGTTTGATCGTATTGTAGCCGGAGCTTCTCAAAGACTTGGGGCGGAGCTGCCCAGAGTCTCTACCATGATTGGCTCAGGGCTGATTGACGAGTTGTTGAGTAGTGGCGAAGCGATGATTCCCGAAACTGGAATGGAAGAATCTGCCGGCGGCCGAATCCTAATCGACTCCAAGAACGGAACCTGTATTCCTGTATGGGTTGGGTCTCGCCTGAGTCTAATGCTGGCAGATTCTGAACGTAGAATACTGTGCATGCAGAGAGGTTTGCAAATCAAAAGTGCAGAAGAAGAATAGCTTCTGAAGTTGAACGCATGGATACATCATTTGCCAAAGTCTTGGCATATGTTCAATAGCCTGCTGTCGAAATACTCAGTTCCCGGTGGAATGATGCTAGACGAGACAGACCGACGAATTATCTCAGTGCTTCAGACTGATGCTCGCGCATCGATGCGAAGTATTGCTGAGAAGGCGGGAGTTTCTCTAGGAACTGTTAGCAATCGTGTACACAGATTGGAAGATACTGGGGTGATTCGTGGCTATACTGTTCAGTTAAATCCTGAATTATCTGGTTGGGAGTTGACGGTTGTCATCGGACTTAGGATTCAGAAGGGGCGTCTTATTGAGATTCAAGAGAAGATTGCTCAAGACAACCGTATCTACAGTGCCTACGATGTTACCGGCGAGTTCGACTCGATGGTTATCGCTAGGGCCAAAGATAGGAGAGACCTAGATGACCTCACAAAGAATGTAATTTCAATCGACGGCGTCGAGAGTTCGGTAACTCATCTTGTTCTGAACACGGTCAAAGAGAGCTCTACTGTAATCCCTGAGTAATTACTCCGGATCATCAAGGAATTCCTCAATCAGAGGATTCAGGTTCCGTGAGTGAGGGGCTAGTGCCTCTATGGTCCTAGACTCTGGTTTCATTACTCTCAGAAGTACTGTCCGCAGTTCCTCATCGACTGGCATATCCATTGCCATTAATTGTTCTCTGAGTACGGTCTGAAGTCTGCCTCCAGTCCTGTCCCAATCCATCAGTAAAATCAGAGCTGGGCCTTTGTCGACAATGTTGCGAGTTCCGTAATTTTCATACAGATATGCAACTAATTTCGACCTATCCCAGCCCCTGTTTACTTTCTCGATTATACCTGTGAATCCCAGTTCTCTTAGTGCCTTCTCATCTCTCAATCCTTCGACTAGAATCGGACAGTTGGGATTGCCCTTTCCAAAACGATTCCTTTTGATACATGTAGCGATGGCTTTGGCGGCGGCTCGGAAACGTATCTCTCTATCTGGTGGACCCACTCTACGAGTCCGATTATCGCCCCTATCTCCAAGTCCTTCTTTCTGAGGCATCTTAGACACCTATCGTAGGGGCGACATGGTTCGATTTGAGTTCGATTCAGGGGTCATGTGAATAATCCTCAGGGGGATGTTCTCTTGAACTCGCTGATTGAGTATTTTGCTTGGCCTCCTAGGGTAGTAATTCCGCGATACTTATGAGGGGGTTTCGTGCGCATTACATTACGGGATAGGATGTCTGGCGTAACACCTCTATTCGATGCTATCTGGGATGACTACATGTTCTGGTCGATACTTGTAGGCGCCTTCTCCTTCGGTTGGCTGTATCATCACACCTACTACTACCGCGCTAAGGAAGGAGAGAGTCCCAACATCGATAATCTAGAAGTCGGCGTTTTTCCCAAGGAATATGACAATTTCAAACTTGAAGTTACATGGACTGTTCTACCATTCATTCTCATCGTCTGGTTGACCTACATCTCATGGGCACCGCTAGATGCTGTTTGGAGTCAGACTGGTCCAGACGGTTACCACGGCAGCGTGTGTGAAGATGGTCAATCTTCCAACAATTTCATCGACGCGAGTGGGTATGTCAGATCTGAATGCTACCACGAGATTGGTATTGAGGGGCAGCAGTGGTTCTGGGAATTCGACTGCTATGGCCTATCCGAAGAATTGTGCGCTACGGACTATGCTACAGTCGAAGGTGAGCTGAAGCCTCACCTGATTCTAAAGGCCGGTGAGACATATCTCGCAGAGATGACCTCAATCGATGTCACTCATGCTGTCAAGAATACCGAGTTCGGGATGATGGAGGATGTCGTCCCTGGTCAGACTGCCTACCTTTGGATGCCTGCTGTTGAGGATACTTCTTTCCTAATGCTATGTGCTGAGTACTGTGGCGACAACCACGCATACATGGTAGCACAGATTACTGTGGAGTGATTGAACCATGAATAATTCAACTTCGCGCAGACTGGCTTTGTTGGCTATACTCGCTATAGCCATGGTCGTAGTTCCTGCTGTTACTTCTCTTCCAGCGGGTATTGCTGGTGTCAAGGATTCGGGGTGTAACTGTCACGGTACCGAGGCAGATTCCTCAGTAACTGCTTCCATCACTGGCTTACCTGAGACATATAACGCATCAGAGACCTATGCGGTCACTGTCTCGTTCTCTGGTGGACCAAGTACAGACGGTAACATGAACCTAGGGGGATTCAATCTCTGGGCGAGTGATGGTACATTCTCAACCGTAGATGACTCTACACAGTTGTGGGGCCCTTCTGAGGCTAGTCATACCGAATCAGGCAATGATCAAAGGAGTTGGACTGTAGACTGGACTGCTCCAGAAAGTGGGGCCAATGTCAATTTTATTCTGCATGTGAACTCAGTCAATGGTAACGAGGGTAATGGCGGATCTAGCGGAGATATGTGGAATCGTGCTGATGTTACAGTACTAGGTTTCGGAGACGCTCCTCTTCCTGAGGTTGACCCATTCAAGGTTCTAGCAACTCTTGTTGTAATCTCAGGTGTGATGTTGTCTATTGTCGTCCTGTACATCTTCTACAGAAAGAATCCTGACAGTTTCGATTGGGAGAATTTCTCTCCTTGGATTTCAGAGTGGTTAACCAGTACCGATCACAAGAAAATCGGAACTCTGTACTTCGTGCAAGGTCTATTCTTCCTTGGCGTCGGCGGAATCATGGCCTTGATGATAAGGATGCAGCTTGCAGTACCTGGTAACGACTTCATCTCACAGGACTACTACAACCAGTTCTTCACCCTACACGGAACCACGATGATTTTCCTAGCGGCAATGCCTCTGATTAATGGCTTTGCCAACTGGATGGTCCCTCTACAAATTGGTGCCCCAGATTTGGCGTTCCCACGCCTGAACGCAATGTCGTTCTGGCTGCAGCCGGTCGCTGCCCTACTAATTTTCACAGGGGTGTTCAGCGGCCAAGGTGCAGATACGGGATGGACTGGTTATGCTCCATATGTGGTGACTGAAACCACTCACTCCGGCGTTAGCATGTGGGCAGCCGGGCAACTGATGCTGGTTGCATCTTCCACTCTGACCGGAATCAACTTCCTGACAACAATGGCAGTGATGCGGGCCCCTGGCATGGGATGGTTCCAGATGCCACTTTTCACATGGTCTATTCTAGTTGCCAACCTGATGCTTTTCCTTTCCATACCTGCTTTCGGAGTTGGTCTGATTCAAGTCTATCTTGATCGTACGATAGGTACGGCGTTCTATGATGTCGCTTCAGGAGGGGATCCGTTACTGTGGTCTCATCTATTCTGGTACTTTGGACACCCTGAGGTATACGTCGTTATCGTACCTGCATTCGGTGTGATTTCTGAAGTCATCGCTACCAGTGCACGAAGGTCAATCTTTGGCTACAAATCAATGGTTTACGCTATGGCCGGAATCGGCCTAGTTTCTTTCATCGTTTACGGCCACCACATGTTCACATCGGGAATGTCGCCTACACTCAGATTCATCACAATGCTGACTACGATGCTGGTAGCAGTACCTACAGGAATCAAGATATTCAATTGGCTCAAGACGATGCATGGTGGTTCCCTGGTCTACAGGACTCACACTCTGTGGACACTTGGCTTCCTAGTGACTTTCACTTTGGGTGGAATATCTGGTATGTTCTTCCCGTCAATGGGAATGGATGTGCACCTGCATGAGACCTACTTCGTAGTCGCTCACTTCCACTATGTTCTAGTCGGCGGTACCGTGTTCGGATTCTTCGCCGCGATTTACTACTGGTACCCCAAGATGACTGGAAGAATGCTCGATGAGAGATTGGGTGTTCTACACTTCCTTACTGCATTCATCTCCTACAACGCTCTGTTCTGGCCTATGCACAGACTGGGAGTAGTCGGAATGATTCGTAGGACTCATACTTACTACATCACTACTGATGATTTCAACGCCCTACCAGAATGGGCTGCAGATTGGAACATGCTGATTTCGATGTCAGCATTCCTCTTCTTTGCTAGCAACCTGATTATGGTTTACAACATGATCAAGTCTCTAATCAGAGGAGACAAGGCCCCTGCCGACCCATGGGGAGGTTGGTCCTTCGAGTGGATGACTGCATCCCCTCCTCCTACTCCGAGTTTCGATCCACACAATCTACCTGAGCTCAAGGATGCTAACGAACATGTAGCAAATGAGCCGGGGATATTTGGTCAGATATTCCGCAGATTAATGGTGTCAGATGATGCAGCAGAGGAGGAATCACATTGAGTGGCGACTATCACGGTGATAATCATCCAAGCCCATGGGGGCCACACGACTGGGGGCATGGGGCTCCACACAATTCGTATGCTCCTCTTGTCATGTCTATCGGTGTCGGCATATTCCTGCTTACCTTCGGAGGTCTGTTCAACTTCGGCGAGTTTGATATGTGGTATCTTCCACTAGTAATGGTCGGATTGGCTGTAACCGGAATTGGCCTGTTTGTCTGGTGGAGACAGGATATGTCTTTCGATGCATCATACGAACCAATCGCTACTGGCACTCCATTCAAGCACATCCAAGTCAGAAAGGTCGGAATGTGGGTCTTCTTGATGTCTGAGATGATGATTTTCAGTTCACTATTCTCCACATACATGCGCTACAGACAAGGAATTCCTAGATGCGATACGGTATTTGAAAGGGGGATGTTCGATCCTGTATTGAATCCTGATGGCTGGCAGGAAGGGGTCGCTGTGACCTGCTTTGAGCCAGCCAGCCACCTAATTGCTTCCAGTTGGTTCCATCTAGCCCCTGGGGCAATCAACACCTTCGCACTAATCGTCTCTTCATTCACTATTGTACAGGCCCTACGCTGGGCACACAAGCCAGTAGGTAGCGTCGACGAAGAAGTGAGAAGGAAGCGTATCTACAGATACCTAGGTGCAACGACCCTGCTTGCGACTCTATTCTTGACACTGAAGATAGTCGAGTGGTTCGTCGGCTTCCCTCTACCTGAGTTCCTACATGAGTACAACCACGGGCATTCTAGTATCAAGTCACTATACGCTGAGCACTATCTCATCACGAACGATCATTACACGCACCACTCCTATATCGATGAGGCGACTGGTGCTCATATGGTAGCAAATATCAGAGTAAGTGCTACTCTGTTCTATGTAACAACCGGAACTCACGGTTTACACGTTCTAATCGGAATCATCGGCCTAGCATATCTGACATTCAAGGCTTGGACTGGAGCTTACAACCCACAAAGCGCTGTTTCAATCGAGTACTTCGGACTATACTGGCACTTTGTCGACTTGGTCTGGGTTCTGGTCTTCCCGTTCTTCTATCTGTATTGAGGTTTTTACATGGCAAAAAAAATAATGGGTTTTGATGCATACTGGTTGAACTTCTACGGCCTCATGATTCTCACGCTGATTGAGGTTCTTGCTGTAGGGGCTGATTTAGGTTCTACAGCTGAAAATCTAGATATGACCGAGAGGCAGATTACACTCTGGATTTTGACCATTATTGCTGTGCCTAAGTTCGTGATGATTGCTGCAATTTTCATGCATCTATGGGGAGATGCGGACTCGGGTATTCTGACCCTTACTGCACTATTCCCTGCATTCTTCATCATCATCATGGTGCTCTTCATCGGACTTACTCATCCTGAGTCAGGGATTGGTCTGCCTGACTGGTGCAGACCTGGTAACTACGGACTTTGATTCAATTACTGTCCGAATAGGTTCATCAAAAGTGACTGTTACGGCGGACTACTGCAGACGTCGCATAGCCCGGTATTGCGCCGGATTTGAAAGGT
>TARA_B100000686_G_scaffold345984_1_pt1 | contig 10291 bp, 7 predicted proteins | sample TARA_B100000686 | Tara Oceans TARA_B100000686 (sample SAMEA2622733) | marine metagenome | biome: marine biome (ENVO:00000447); feature: marine epipelagic mixed layer (ENVO:xxxxxxxxx); material: "saline water (ENVO:00002010), including plankton (ENVO:xxxxxxxx)" | depth 150 m
TGCGAATGCCCGCGTCAAATGTTATGGATAAGCCGATCCATGTCGTAACCGGGGCATTTGGCTATTCAGGTAGATGGATCGCCAAGGAGTTGATTTCACGTGGACACCGGGTTAGGACTCTTACAAACGCCATTGGACGGGATGATCCATTCTCAGGCAATGTCGAAGTCCATTCATTAGACTTTGATGACCATGATGCACTAGTAAATTCGCTTCAAGATGCCGACGTTCTATACAACACATATTGGGTGAGGTACAAGGACCCGAAAGGTCAGTACGCACACGATTTGGCTGTGGAAAATATTCGGAAGTTGTTCATAGCAGCCGAGGATGCAGGAGTCCGGAGAATAGTGCATTTTTCTGTCGCCCATCCATCTAAGGCACCTGATTGGTCATACTTCAGAGGCAAGGTCGAGGTAGAGGAGTTACTGAAGTCATCGAACCTTTCCTATGCGATTCTCAGGCCCACGGTATTCTTCGGAGGAGAAAGAGACGTTTTGATTAACAACATGGCATGGCTAATTCGCCGATTTCCAGTTTTTGGGATTTTTGGGAGGGGCAAATACCACATTCAGCCAGTTCATATCAGTGACGTTGCTAGGATTTCTGCAGATCAGGGTACTTCTAACGTGAATGCAGTCATTGATGTTGCAGGCCCTGAGAAATATGAGTATAGGGAGTATGTTAGACTAATTGCTAAATCACTTGGTGTAAAACGAATACTTCTACCAGTTCCTCCAATATTTGCATGGTTAGTGGGGTGTGCTATTGGGGTATTCCTTGATGATCGCGTGATTACAAGGGCCGAGATAAAAGGCCTAATGAGGGGACTCATGGCTACTGACGAACCACCCAATGGGGTAGTGAGTTTCGCTGAATGGGTATCTGAAAATGGCAGTAAATTAGGAGTTAGGTACCAGAACGATATGAAGGAGCGGAAATACCGAGATCCGTAGATGGATTAGCATTCCGAAACTCGTCTAAACCCGCTATATACAGTAATTCCCTGATTCCTTGCAAAACATCCGAGAGTTTGGCCATGCTCATTGGAAATATCGATAGCGAGGGTGCTTGGTGCACCAATTGCTATCATAATTGGGAACCCTATTCGGATTGATTTTTGAACGAGTTCAAATGATGCTCGACCGGAAACAAACAGAATTCTTTCCATGGGATAAGCATCTTCTAACAAATATGAGCCAACGAGCTTGTCCAGGGCATTGTGTCTTCCTACATCCTCGAAGATTCGATCTAATTCTCCTTGTGAGTCGAAACTAGCACAAGCATGAGAACCACCAGTGCGAGAGAATATCTCCTGGCGAGAACGCATCTCGCCTAAACAACCCTCAATTATATCTATAGAAATTTCAGTATCTTCATCCAGTTCGGGCCCATGAATATGTACAGAGTCACCAATAGTACTCCTGCCGCAAATACCGCATGCTGAGGTAACCGTTCCTCTTCTGCAATGGAGATCGGGGTCAAATCTTGAATTCTCATTTAGTGAAACATGTGCGATGTCATTATCGACCTGCAATTCAACAATATCTCCTAATGAGTTGATTATCCCCTCCGAGTATAGGAATCCAACTACAAGTTTCTCATCATGTCCCTTTGTTCTCATAGTTACTCCCAATTCGAATCTCTCACCGTCAAATGTATTTACGGATATGGCAAGTGCCGACTCATCCGTTATCAAGTCGTCTTGTCGGACAATATTGCTTGCCGAAACTTTCACAACATCCCGCGATTCAATGCCATCCATGACTCATGGAGTGGTGTCTGATTGATATGTGTGATGTAATCACATAGGAACCGTTGAAATAGGGCTGTTTTTTCCGGATATTATGGGCATTCTCGGTGGTGAAGGTTTCTCTTTACCGGTCGTCACTGAAACAGAAGTGGTTCCCGTGGACATTGTGTTCACAGAGTCAGCTAAAATCGCACTTAGAGAAAGCATGGATGGAGACGAAGGTACTCACTCATTGGTTATCAGTGCCCAATCAGGCGGTTGTTCTGGATATCTTTACGATATGAAGATTGTACAAGTAGAATCTGAAGAGGGATTCCAGAAGCTAGATGTCGAGGGAATCAAAGTTCTAGTTCACAACAAGGACAGTTCCCTGTTATCCGGAATACAAGTCGATTTCAAAGACACCCTAATGGGCGGCGGCTTCCAAATCACAAATCCCAATGCAGACAGATCATGTGGATGCGGGCAGTCCTTTGGCTGAGGTCGTATCTTGGCAGATTATCTGGCATCGATGCCTGAAATAGTTGAACGAGACTCTAGGGTTACTGTGATCTCGGGTAGCGATTCCATTGAGTTTCTTAATCGTTCATTATCGACTAACATATCCGATATTGCTCATCTCGAAAGGATTGAATCGGTGTTCTGCGACCAAAATGGGCGTATCATCGATATTGCAACATTATGCCGATTGGAAGATAAGATTTTGATGCTCAGCCAATCAAGAAATGACATTCGTCAGAGGATAATTTCCGGCGTTTCATGGTCTGAAGACGTCTCCATTGTTGATGCAGATAATGCGATTTCTCATTTTACAATGATTGGCGTGCATTGGAGGAGGGCACTACTTGGACTTGGACTTGATATTGACGAACTAGAGTCGGGAAAATGGGTGGAATTTGGAAATATGTTAGTTTCTTACTCAATTATTATGGGAGGGGACTCCGAACTACTTGATTTCGCAATCCCGAAAGGAGAGGTCGGCCCTGTACTGGGCTCATTGATTGACAACGGCTGTGCTGTAATCGAAAATGATAGATGGAATTTCACTCGTACAAATTTGGGCCTGGTCTGCCTAACTGATGCCCAAGGCAGAATACCATTTGACGTAAATCTCGGTAAATTAATTGACCTAAACAAGGGCTGTTACCCCGGGCAGGAGATTCATGCGAGAATGGAAAGTCGTGGTGGCATATCGAAGCAAATCGTACGTCTAATTAGTGAGAATCCTATTGATGTAGGCAGACATCGGGTCGAAGACATAGGAAGGATTGAAGTGGTATCATCTGCAAATTCAGGGCAATACTATGCAAGCTTTGCAATAGTTGACAATGCCGAAATTTCAAATTTTGAGGTTGAAATAGCGGGCATTGGTGCTCGTATCGAGCAAATCACCGTCCCTTGAAGGCGCTTTCGAAGTCCTCTCCTGACTCCACCCAGTCAGTCAGGGGCATTAGTGGGATTAACCGAAGTGCACCCTGATCTCTATTGAATAAGTAGACCATGGGGTTGAACACTTCAGACATCTGATTCTGGAATGTCCTTCTCACTGAGGCTCCCCTATTCCTGAAGAATACAATCTCGACAGTGATACCGATAATTGTTGCAGTATACAGAACTAGTAGCACGCTAACAGAAAATGCTACGGGGTCAATCAGAAGCTCGCCAGTACGAATCTTGGAGCCATACATTACTTGCCGTGATAGAAGGAATAGTAGGCCTACGCCAACCCATGGCCCTAGCTTGTCTTCGACAAAGGTGTCCATTGGGATAATCCTCCTATTTGTTGGATCAGCGAACGTAAGTGTGCTTTCTGTCGCTGCTCTGATTACAGAAATTGCTGATACCAGGACTACGTAAACAGCCGCGCTGACAAGTAGAACCATGCCAGAACTCATTGGGGAGTAAGATACTATCAGGTAAGCAAACAATCCCAGAAATACTGTTGTTGGCATTCTGTGAATAGAGGCTAGAACCTTCTCCAGCCTTTTCGCTCCATCATCTAATCGGGGTATTCCAATTATCTCCCAACGTGTATATTTCTGAATTACTATCGCAACGAATGATAGTACTTTTCGATCAATTAGCACCCATTCAATTAACCTCAGAAAGGGCATCATTGGAATGGTAATTATTGCAGCGAAAACACCAACTAGCGGCCAAAGAATCAAGCTTGGAAAGAGCAAGAAGTGCTGAATTCGTAAACGATGCAGTAAATCTGACTCAATTCGTGCCTGCCTATCTGATGTGAGGTGGACTTTCCTAGCTTCAGCATCTAGTTCTGATCTATATCTTATCAATGGCATCCCCGAGTCTAAAACTCGTCGGACCTTCTCCCTGTAGTGTTCTTGTTCAGGCTCGATTCCTACCCACCATCTCCATGCAAATGATACGGGCAGGGCAAAGAAAACCGGTGAAGCCAGAATCAACAAGGATGTAATCAGTGACTCGTAGTCCTCCACCACGTTTGTTCGATGGCGACTACGTCCAATAAAGAAGCGGTCGAAAAACGTCTCTCGACTAGATTACTGGGCAGAAAGGAAATTTGCGTTTACTTCATCCCAATCAACAACATTCCACCACGAATTGACATAATCAGCCCTCGCAGGTCCGAATTTTTTGTAGTATGCATGCTCCCACACATCAATGCCGAGAATCGGTATTCCCTCGCCAGTCATTAGCGGGTTATCCTGATTAGCCGTAGAGCATATGCATAAATCCCCATTTGTAGAGCATAGCCATGCCCAACCACTACCAAATCTCGTCATTGCTGCTTTAGAAAACTCCTCCTTCATAGATTCAAACGATCCGAATGAATCGTCAATTGCGCGTGCAATATCTCCTTGTGGCGAGCCACCACCATTTGGTGACATTATCTTCCAGAATAGCGAGTGGTTCCAAAACCCTCCACCATTGTTTCTAACCGCTGCATTGTCGAAATGTTCGGTTATCAGCTCCTCAATGCTCAATTCAGCCATATCAGTGCCCTCAACCGCAGCATTGAGGTTAGCCGTGTACCCAGCATGGTGCTTCGAATGGTGTATCTCCATAGTCAAAGCATCCAAATGCGGCTCTAATTCATCATATCCATATCCCAATTCTGGTAGTTCAAAACTCATTGTTATCGCCTTCTGTACGGGGTTTCAAATATCAATTATGCTGATGGTACGTCTCAAAATGTTGATGCGCGTCCTTGTTTCGAACATAAACGTGGGCAGGGTAGCGATTACCGACGGAATGGATGAAGCAGCCGTCGACTTACTTATCGGGGCGGGTCACGAAGTCGTTGCCGAGCATTACCCAGTAGATGAGCTCTTATCTGGAGTTTTGGGCGGCTTTGATGCAGTAGTAGTCCGAAGTGCTACAAAGATTACCTCAGAGGTAATAGAATGCTCTTCTACTACGGGCTCATCTCTAGGATTCATTGGTCGTGCGGGGGTGGGTGTTGACAATATCGACATCAAGTCTGCTACTGAAAGTGGCATATTGGTATGCAATACACCCGCAGCATCTACAAGAAGTGTTGTAGAATTGACCATAGGTCATTTTCTTGCCTCAACTAGGGCGATAGCTAGAGCCGATCGCTCATTGAGAGAAGGAAAGTGGCTGAAGAAGGAACTCAAAGGAACAGAGATAGGGGGAAAGAGACTCGGCCTTGTCGGTATTGGGAGGATATCCAAGGGCGTTGCCGAAGCCGCGAGGGCTCTTGGAATGGAAGTGCATGGCTATGATCCTTATGTCACGGACCCCCCAGAATGGATCAATATTCACCATGATATCGACGACTTATTCAGAACATGTACCCATGTTTCGGTCCATTGCAATTTATCGGCCGAGACAAGGAATCTTGTAAATTCTGCAAGAATTTCTATGATGCCAGGAATAGGGCTCGATGGCACATTATGCGGCAATCACATAGTTAGTTGTGCCAGAGGGGGAATAGTTGATGAAAACGCTGCAGCAGATGCCCTGGAATCTGGCCTACTCAGGTCTCTTGCTTTAGACGTGTTTGAGACTGAGCCACTCGGTCAAAGTCGGTTGTTGGACATTGATGGGTTCCACGGGAGCCCGCATATTGCAGCATCAACTCTTGAAGCCCAAAGCCGTATTGGAACTGAGATGGCAAGCCTATTGTTAGAGTATTTTGATACGGGGGATGTTCGCACTTCACTCAACTAGATTATGCATATTTATCAGTGGTGTTTTGAATAGTTGCAATTCAGTGGGAACCGCGATGCCACCGATAGGTGACTTAAGTGAAAGTCCGACATCCTTCTTCGATTTCCAAACATTGGAGTTGAACATCACTATGGCAGGTGTTAGGCTTCTATAATCATTCGAATCTTCTAAGCCGCAGGAATCAGGCAATTTTGGGAATTCCCTGATGTCCACTGAACTTTCACCGAACAATGTTGTACTAAGGTAATGGGTAAAAAACGGGCATATAGGGGAGAATATGGTCAATAGGTCCCTTACTATCCTATGAAGAGTCCAGGTTGCCGATTCATCATTGTCATACAGTCTAGACTTTGCCATTTCCAGCCAGTGGCTGGGGAATATTCCCGTCCCGAACGATTTTATCGATTGAGCTGCATTGTATATGTCAACCTGAGTCCATGAAGAATGTACTGCACTAAGTGTGTGTTCGAACTCCGATAAAATCCATATGTCTTCTGTGAGTAGTTCTGGGGGGCTTTCCAAATCATCGGGTACGTCAAACTGACTTGCAAATCTGGCAACGTTGAATATTTTAGTCAGAACACCATAGTACTTGGTTTCGATTTCTTCTGGATTTATGTGAAAGTCATCGCCTACCTGCGCATCGCATGCCTTCCATAGTCTGAAGCACTCACTTCCAATTTTATTGGCCTTTAGCACTACTTGCTTTCCATCTGAACCCTTAATCTTCCATGAGCCAGTTCTCCCTGATGCACCACACTCAAGGACGCTGTCTGCATCGATACCATTTCCCAGTGACTTGGACATTTTCCTTCCCCATGGATCCATGCCTAGGCCATCTATCCAGATGTTTGCGAATCCGGGCTTGTCCAGTAGTAAAGCGCTCTTCAAAATTGTATAGTAAAGCCAAGTTCGAACAATTTCCTTTCCTTGGGGCCTAATTGAAGTTGGAAATGCCTTCTCGAATAGATCTGGTTGGGCAAGATATCCCGATACGTACAAGTTGGAGTTCGATGAGTCCATCCATGTGTCGAATACCTTCTCTTCACCCACTAATTTACCAAGTGTTTCACTTAGATTACTGTATAATCCAACAGTTTCTTTGGTTTCACGATCGATCACTTCGGAACCTTCGGGCGGGTCTTCTCTCCATGGTTGTACGTACATACCCCGGGGAGGGACCACGACTTTTCTGCCATCTCCGGAGTACCAAATCGGCACCTCAGTATGATACCACCTTCTTCGACTGATTGGCCAGTCGATCGATATCCCTTCCATCCAATCATGAAGATATTGTCTATTTCGCTCTGGGATAAATCTGCTTTCCTTAGATAATTCAGACAGCCTGTCTAGAATATGAGTTTGTCTGACGTACCATTCTTTTAGAAGAATAATCTCGATTGGATTGCCTCCTCTTTCACTAACCGGGACTTCCTGTTCACGCTCTTCAATGGATGAAATTCGCCCGTTATCATGCAGTAATTTTGTTGCAAATTCTCTTGCTTCCGTCACCGTCAGTCCTTCTAAGGGGCCCGAAATTGAGGTCATTCGTCCTTCTAGATCTATAGCTACAAAAGGATTGAGTGAGAGCTCTCGAAAAACAGAGACGTCATTTTGATCTCCAAACGAGCAAACCATTAGAATGCCCGAACCAAAATCCATTTTCACTGAGGGGTGGGATTGGATCTCTACAAACTCGTCTCTACCAATTACTGGCAATGGCAAATTGACTCTTTTCCCAATTAGGTGCAAATATCGCTCATCATCCGGATGGACTACAATTACTCCACAGGCGCAAATCATCTCAGGCCTGGTGGTCGTAATGACGATATCTTCTCCATCCTGTGTCGTCCATACAACATCGCAAAGATTCGTCATCCTCTGAATTCGCTGCACTTCAGCGTCTGCAATTGTGGTGCCTTCGACGGGGTCGTAAATGTTCGGTCTCAGGTCCTCGACCACATCGCCCTGTTTGAATAGCTCAACGAATATTGATTGTGAGACGGCTCGATAATCAGGCGAATCAGTGAGGTACTCGTTTGCATAGTCACAAGACAGGCCTACTCTCTTTGCTGTTTGGCGCATTTGCTGGGTGTAGCTCTCAATTGTCTCAGAACACAGATCCAAAAACTCGCCTCTATCATATGTACGCATTTTCCTCCCAGTTTTCTTCTCTACAGTGAACTCGATGTTGATCCCGTTTCTGTCTACTCCCCATGGGAAGCGGACTTCCTTCCCCAGCAGCCGCTGACTTCTCGCAATCACATCGATCATACTGTATTGCGCAACAGCACCTATGTGCCATGTCCCACTTGGGTACGGCGGGGGAGTATCGATAACGAATATCTCTCGTCCACTGGAAGGATCGAATTTGTACCTCTCTTCGTACTCAGCGTCTTCATAGTGCTCTTCTTGGATGCGCTTCTCAAGATCAACGGTCCAACGCCTGTCCGTAATCCTAGCCTCTCGCACTTTGGGCACCAATCTGATGGCACAGCAACGCATTCTTGACCATTGCCTATCTTGTATGAAAATAGGACACAATATGATATCTATGCCGAGGGATTGAAGGTATGCCGATTAACGTGGCTATCTGAGCGCAATGCCGGATGACGAGCGTACAAGAAGCCTCGAAGCCCTTACTGGCTCCTTGAAGTCTTCATTCGATAAGACGGTAAAGTCAGTTAATCCGTCCGAAGTGCACAAGTCATTAGGTCTTATTCCCAATAGAATAAGACGGAGTATTGCCGAAACGGAGAGCTCTTCATTGCTTACTATGTTCCCGAAGGTTGCCGTAGCAGCATCACTGATTTTCACACTTCTCGTAGGCCAGCATTCGGGAATTCTGGATTGCCGGGATGGATTCGATAATACCGCAATTTGTAGTGAGGAGCCAGCACTGAATGTCAATGGCGACCTGGAGGTATACCTGCCCGACAGCTCGGAGGATGACAGTGTGAAGAATTTGATTGCATCTGTAGAAGAAGACTGGACTACCAATGTGATGGTTATTTACGTTGAATCTGAGAACTATAACGTAACCCAAAAACGAATTCTAGACGAGATAGACAAGGTCGAGAGGGAGTTGAACTATGCAATGAACGACGGTGGTGAAGAGGATGACTTCATTTACGTCCTATCCATTTCAACAGTTATCAAAGAGGTAAATTCCAGTGGTGGTAGAGTAGTAAAGGCATTCTTTTCAGGACTTGCAGAGGCAACGGGCAATGAGCAGCTTTCCGATGAGATAAATCAGACCATTGATGCCCAAAGTGATATCATTGGAAACTATGCAATTCCAGATGAGCAGGAGAGGATTGACCAAATTTTACAGGAGATGCCCCAAAATGCTCTTGACAAGCTAGTTAGGGATGTCGGGACCGACACAGAAGACAAGGCATATTTCTGGAATAGGGGCGTGATTATCCTCGGTATCGCAGATGGGGGTAACAAATCTGTCGGAGAGATCGTTGATGAGACGCAGCTACGGATAAACGAAATTGCACTAAATTCAGGTTGGGATGATATTGCATTGACAATGACCCTTACTGGTCCGGCACCATTGACAAATGCGGTCACTGAAGAGTCATTCAAACTATTTTGGGAGGTATTCCCAGTAGGTGTCGCGCTAGTTGCATTCGGACTGTTTCTTTTCCACTGCGACCTACTTCAGACCGGTAGGATAAGATTCGTCCAGGGAGTGAAGGTAGTGATCATTTCCGGTCTCCCTACTCTTTGTGCTGTATGGGTCACCCTCGGTCTAATCGGCATTACACAATATGAAGTCACTATGACAGTGATATTGGTGGGACCCATAGTTCTCGCTCTAGGTGTTTCATATGGGTTACACATTACAAATAGATATGCTGAATGCAAAGGCACCCCGCAGGAGAAGATGTCATTAGCCCTAAGCTCTACTGGACGTGCAGTTTTCCTATCGGCAATGACTACTATAATTGGGTTCATTTCACTTACATTCGCACCTATGAAACCAATCCAGACTGTAGGATGGGCATTGGCTGGAGGGATAGTTGTTGTCTATGTTATGACGATGCTAATGGTTCCAAACCTGACAATATTGCTAGATCTAAAGAAGCCATCTCACCCACCTCCGAAAATATTTATTGCAACGGTAAATATGCCTGTGAAATGGTCGAAGATCACCCTTTCTCTATTCCTAATACTGATGCTTATTTCTGCAGGCTATAACAGGAACAATGTTGAGGAAAACATCGATCTATTGAAGATGGCCCCAAATGACGAAGATGACTGTCCCGTTTGTCCTGTGGATAAGATGGCCGTGTATTCTGAAGAGTTTGAGGCCGGTCAGCCGGGTTTCTTATTAGTCGAAGCAGATATTCA
>TARA_B100000686_G_scaffold151157_1_pt1 | contig 10283 bp, 14 predicted proteins | sample TARA_B100000686 | Tara Oceans TARA_B100000686 (sample SAMEA2622733) | marine metagenome | biome: marine biome (ENVO:00000447); feature: marine epipelagic mixed layer (ENVO:xxxxxxxxx); material: "saline water (ENVO:00002010), including plankton (ENVO:xxxxxxxx)" | depth 150 m
CACAAGCCAAGGTGTAACAAAGTACGAAGTTATGTGAGTTTCAGTTGAAGCTGTATATCTATCAGTCATACGGTCAGAATCATCATCTAAATCAATAACTGACCCCGTATTAGCAACACATCCCCCCAAGACTTTTGCACGTTCATTAGGTGGACGGTATGAAAGCAGGGGACCTGCATCAATATCTGTTAAAACCCAAGCCCCAGCTTCACCCAAAGTCGGATCATAAATAAGAGTTCTGCGTGTAGTCGTAGCTCCTTCAGTCCAGTCAACAGACACATAAACCCTGTTGTCACCCCAAGCCAACTCAGGTGCAGTATCGAAAGTGATCTTGTTTTGCGTTATACCAGGAAACAATTTCGTAAACAAATAAACGAACTGTTGCCCGTTGTATAAGTAAACTCCTTCTTGAGCAGCCCAAAAAAACACGCCGTTAGGTGACACCGCTGGTGTCGAATCAGGGATCATACCCACAGAAGCTGATTGTAAAATAACTTGAAAAGAATCAGAATCGAAACCAAAAACTGCGTAAGTGCTGTTTGATTTAAACACAACAAGCCTGTCACCATAAGCAGCTAAACCAGTTATGTAATCACCATGTTCGCCGACATCAATGTCAACATAATCTGATGCTTCCCAACTTTCAGGATCATTCTGTTTAGACCAACGCAACCTAGATCTGTAAGCAGTGCCCGATTCATAAGTGTGAGCCACCCAAGCAAAATTGTTCCACATGGCAATATATCTGCCTTGCGGCATGTTACCTGTGGTTCCATCCAAAGTCGTGCCTAAGTCTGCTGCGCCAGCACCTGACACACCATCCCATTTGAAAGAAGGCTTATCGTAAGAAACAGCGTACATAACGTCGTTCATTGTTATTCCATAAACTTTAGAACCAGCAGTTCTGGCTGTCATACCAGTAAGTTCCTTAAAGTTATCTGCCGTAGACCAACCTATTTTAGTATCATAATTAACCATCACAGCGTTAGATGTAAATAAAGCTGTCGTACCTGTAGTCCTATGGTAAGCCCACATTCCTTTAACGTCCGCTGATAAAGGGGTGCTGTTGCGACGGTCAATACCATCACGTTGCTTAATGCCACCCCTAGGGTCAACAATAACGTTCAACAAATCTGGGGATTCATTAGGAGCCAAATTGAACTGATCGGCTCTCATGTTAAGACCGCCAGAAAAAGACTCTAAAGCGGTTAGTTTAAAATTCGATTTACGTGAGGCTGCTGCCATCAGCTACTCCCAAGAGTAGCGTAGCCGATTAGGTAAAATAACTTGGGAACGCCAACGACTTGCGTTCCGACTGTTTAACAACACAGGTTGCGGAGCTGGCATATCCTCATACCGTTCCCTAAGATTATGCAACTCTGATAAAAATAGACCCATGTATTCTGAAGCCATCTGAGGGTCTTCTTGCTGTTCATAAGCTCTTGAAATGCCGTAAGTAGCTACAAGAATATGAAACGGAGTGGGTAAAGTCGTTGGTTCAGTACTGTCACTTGAACCAGCCCCAAAAGCCGCAGCTTCCTTATAACCTCGTACATTTATTGTCGTGCCAGATGAAGGAGTCGGATATAACCTTACTTTGTCACCCCAGTAAGACCACCACCAAGGGTCACCTGAAGTACCGACATTCAACGGGTAAACCACATCACCTTCGTCACGACCAACAAAAGTAATGACATGATCATCAGTGCGTAAAGCAGCTACTTCACGTAAACCGTTAGTAACTGACGCACCCACAGCAGCCAGCGTGTAATCTTTCTGATCGGCTACTGTTGTGAAAGTTGTTGAAACTTCCAAAAAAGGCCAGCGTTTCTGACTGTAAATAATACGGTCATAACCCTCACCTAAAAAACGATTCAAAACATCATCTGAAATGTCTGTCGAATCTATATCCACCACAGAACGGATATAAGTTCTCATTTCTGAAATTTGCATTTTATTCCTTGTGGAAGACGCATAAGTCACTGCCCGCAACAGGGCGGCCTTTACAGGCGGCCCCGCTGCGAGTCAGTGAAATACACTTGGTCACCTTCTCAGGAATGGGTTTTTGCGTTACTGCTGTGTCATTAACACGAGTTACATTTCTGTTATTCGGTCCCACCGCCGCAGGGCGGGGAGAAGCATCACGGAAATTAGTATCAGATCTAGGTTGACCTGCTGGACGTGCCCCTGACTTATATGCGTAAGCAAATTCCCTTCCCATGATTAAGCAGGTGTTATACCGTAGATGTATCCTTGACGGGAACGGTTGCTCACTGTCAAGTTTCCGTAGCAGAGAATCTGTGAGAACACAGCATCCTGGTTGGTTGGGCGCACAAACGGGGTTGGTTTGAACCATACGTCGCTGTGGGCTACCAACTGGAGGTACTTGGTGTTAAGGAAATACATTTTTCCTTCACCAGCAAGAGTGCCATCAAAAGTGATTGGGCATCCCTTGAACAGAAGATTCTGGAACCCTCCGTCTGCCATATCGGTATCTGTGTAACGAATCTGTCCATCAAGGAGAGCTTCGTAAGCTTCGTACTGGCTTTGGCCAGTTACGATGATTGTTGGTTGGTCGTTACCAACGGAACAGTTGTTGTACATGGTAGCCATTGAAGCAATGTCTATCGCACCAGCTTGGTTAGAAACTTGTGATCTCCACCAAGAGTTGTCTGAGTCAGTTGCGTCAATACCAGCGAAAGAAGATCCGCCAGCGTCGTTGCCAAGACCGATGCAAGCTGAAAGCCCAAGCATGTCTTTGCCACTGTTACCTGTACCATTACCGAAGAGCATGGTGTTCATGTTCTCGATAATTGTTTCTTGTGTTTGGAAGATTTTTCCTTCCAACAGATCAATGATCTGTGCTTCGCCATTGTTTTTGGCTTCTTCAAGACCGTTGATTGTTACCGTAGCAGCATACTGTTTCCAGTCGAACTCAGCGGCTGTGATGCCAGTCTGAGCTGTAGTGGAAATAGTGTCTGTTCCTGAGTAAGAACCAGCAGTTGAGTTTGTTCCATAAATAAGAGGAACGACGATCTTCGCACCACCCGAAACACGCCTAATTGTCTGACCATTTGTCAAAGCGTAGAACAATGGTCTAGCTGTGAAAATGTTGTCAGTAAGCTTAGGTATATAGTTGTTTAACGTAGTGGAGAGAATCTCATCAAAGTTAGCGTTTCCTGCCGCCATTTTAATTTCTCCTTAAAAGGTTAGTTGCCTAATTGTTGTTTAGCTAAAGCAAAAGCCTCACGCAACGAAGAAGGAGGTTTACCTGAATCTGTGCTCAACGCACCCTCTTGAACGGATTTACCGCCCTCAACAGGTGCACCTTTCCTTTTAGCGTCTAAAGCATCAGCGTCACGCTGTAATTGTCCAGCGTAACTAGCCATAGTGCCAAAATTCTTATGAGCATACGCAGCTTCAAGGTTAGCGATTTTGTTATTTAACGCATGTTGAAACAACTCACGTTCATCAAACTCGCCGTAAACCCCTTTAAGTCTTGCTACCTCTTTGTCTAAAGCTTGTTGTCTATGTGTCTTCGCTTGTTGAGCAACTTGAGCTTCAAGTTGTGCCACACGCTGTGCTGTCGGGTCCTCATCCTCCCAAGACGTGTATTCGTCTTGAGTACCAGGGTTGCCCTGCACTCCAAGTGCACCACCTAAAGCTTCCAGAGTTCCTTGTGGATCAGCTTCTAAAGCGTTCACAATGGTCTCTGCTTGCTGTAAGCGTTGACGTTCAGATGCCAACTCTTGCGTCTTACGGGTGTAATCCGCTTGTCGTTGATATCCTTGCTGAAGTTCCTCAAGGGTGACCTGATGCTCTTGACCATCAATCTTGACGGTGTAATCACCACCAGGTTCCGTCGGTTCTTCTACTGAAATTTCTGAATTGTCCGTCATCACGGGTTCCGTTGTTTCTATGTTTTCTTCGGGCACTATTGCCTCCTAAGGAGTCCTATAAATTGGTTGCTCCTATTACACACCATAAACTGTCCCAAATGGGGGATTATAAGTTAGGTAATTCCAATCCCATCTGATTTTGTAACTGTAATAACAGCTCAGGAGGGACCCCACCAGTAGGAGCAAATGAGCCACCCTCAGGTGTCATTGGCCCCATTGCCATTTCTGGCCCAACCCCTTGCGGCATAGGAACATCACCCTGAGGTGGCAAAGGTTCCTCACCCGCAATCGCCTGCTCCTGAGGTGTTGCAGGTTGCTGTATCAAAAACTTGGCAGGGTCTTTAATATCAAACCCTTCTTCAAGTATGTGCATAGCTAACGCTGCAGGATCAATAACAGTGCCCACAAACGGGGCTACCGCATTCATCAAAGAAACAGCTTGTTGTTTACGAATCGTGTCGTTAATAGGTTGGGTTGAACCGCCTTCTACTGAAAAATCGTACTCTCCTAAAACTTCTTCCCTGGTGTAAGGAACGTACAAACTTTCGCCGCCTTTCAAAGCGACTCTAGCCATAGCCTCACCAGTCATAAATTCTTGAATAAGTTGCAAAACACGTCGAGCTACGTGACCTATAGAAATTTCAACAATCGCAAGTTTGTCCGCAGCTCTAGCGTTTTGTGCATCAGCAATAATTGATGCTTCCGTCGCTGTGCGACGGATCTCAGGCATAGCGCCTCTCGCATATTCTGAAACACCTGAAACAGTATTAATGTCTTCTTCAATAATGTTTGAATATGCATAAATGTCGTTTGAAATAGGAACCTGTGGCATAGGTACAACAACCTCGCTTAAAGGTTTGTTCTCATCCACAACAGGAACCAAACGACCATCTTCATCCGATTCTAAAGCTTCACGACCTTCAGGACCGAATGAACGCTCGTGATACAAATATTTACGAGCATATCTTTTTCTGTCATTCATCAACTGTGATCTGGTTTTATCCAATTCCAGTTGCAAAGACTCTATAGGTTCAATATCACCCACAGGGTAAAACAATTCAGGCACATCATAATTTCTTATCATTACGAAAGGCTGCCCGAAAGCATAAGGCATAGGTGTTGGAGGAACTAAGAAACCTTCACCATTGTCTGCGAATACTGACATTGTGTTAGCGGGAATATCATAATATTCCCAAATAACCACACGATCATCGCTAACAAATTCGTCTTTAGAATCTTCGTAATAACCATCCGAGTACATAGGGTTAATGTTTGCATTAGCAGTTAAACCTCTGCGAACAGATGGACTGTAACGTCGATCTTCTTTAGCTTCTTCTAAAGGACGGATAACTCTTTGAGCTATCCAAGTCAAATCTTCCATGCAAGTAGCTTCAGGATCAACGAACATGTCGAACGGAGAAACCCTCTCAACAAACGGTTGATCTTCAACAACTGTCATTTCAGTTGTCGGAAGGTTTGCTGCTATTTGTTCATTAGTTGGAAGTTCCCCTGCCATAGCAGGATTCTCCACAGCAAACATGTCTGCTTCTCCAACAGCCATATCATAAATTTCTTCACGTTCACCGTCACCTAAAGAACGTTCCTGTTCAATAAAACGCCAACCGACTTTTAACCAGCCGTGACCGAAAATAAGAAAATCTTTAACAGAACGACGGAAAGGCTTACGGAAATCGTGATGCCTCCACAAATGATTAATAACAGCTTCAACAAACGCAGCTTGATCTTCCTCATTAGGATGATTAGCTTTAACCGTGATCTTAGGATGATTAACAGAAACACTAGGAGCTATAACGTTAACAGTTGAAAAAGCCAAGTTAACAGCTATCAAATCTCTTTGAGCTGTCGTGGTTAAAGGCCAATGTTTACCACGGTATAAATCTATTAAACGTCTCCAAAGGTTGTCGTAACCTTCTTGATCACGCCAACGTCTAGAAAGATCCAACTTGTGTTGAAAATCACCTAATTGTTCAGACCTGGTTTTACGAGCCATCAAACTTTCTCTATGTTTCTGCCTTGTGCTTTTGCTTCTGCAATCACTTTTTGTTCACGTTCACGGCGAGTTAAATGCATCTCATCAGGAGCTAAAGCACGTTCACGCCATGCCTTACCCGTGACAACACGCAAACCTAGAAGCTTCTGCCGCCATTCCCACAACTCCAACAATTCCTCATGTGTTTTAGGACCTTTATGATCCTTCACATATTCGCAAAATTCTTGGTAGGTTGCCTCAGCAGGGAGGACCGCCATGATTACGGACGCTTAGTATGCGGTGTGTAAGTGTGACCAGCTAGATCAGGTTGTGGTTTAACATTAGGTTCAACCTTGCCTGTTGTACCATGCTGATTCATTGGTGTTTCACGAACAGTTTGCTCGCCGTAACCACCAGTCATGTTTGCATACTTAGGTGAGTCAAATCTTTGACGAGGTGAATTAGGTTGTGAAGCATCCCATAAAGGATTAGTTACAACTGAACCGCCCCGTTCCATTTTATTATTCTGACCTTTCGCACCATCGACAGTTTCACTGGCACTGGTATGCGAAACGAAATTTGGTCTTGCCATTAGCAATCTCCTTGTAGATATATCTATAAACCAAGCTTAGGTGTCCCACGCACTGTATTAGCGCCAATTCTCATAGAATCAGAAGAATCTTTACTTTCACCCGTAGCTAACCTACGGAACCATTCAACAGTCCAATAATCGTCAGCTTGCTCCACATATTCAGGAGCGAAAGCAAACTTTCGCATCTGATTAGCTAACGCTAAAGCCATCACACGGTCATCAAAAGGAGAACCTGACATAGAACCACGCTCATTACGCACAAAAGTTCTCAACTCTTTAACAGTGTTTTTATCATAAATAGTTAATTCACCGCTACGCAAAGCCATAGACAAATCATCAATCATCAAAGGTTTAGAAGTTCTAGTTGTCTTCCACCCATACTCTTGAGAAATCTTAGTTGTAACCTGATTCAAAGCACGTTTACGAAACAACCTGGAATAACCCAACTGTCTTAAAACAGTGATCGTAGTCAAACCATGGTTGTTAGACTCAACGCAACACAACGCATCCCTGTAAAACAAACCGACACGCTCACATTCGTGAGCTAACTCGTCAGGAGGAATGTGACCATGCCAAATAGCTACCTGTTCCCCAGTACGAACATCCAACACTTGAATACAAGAATAATCTCCGTGACCTAAACCCTCAGCAGTATCAACACCCATAACATAAGAACTTTCACCATTAGGGTATTGCCAAATCTCTAAACTCATACTCTGAACTCAACAGACTTAGCTGAAACATTATGCAAATAACCTTCAGTACCAGAACGGCACCTCAACTCCATTTCATCCAAAACATCCAAATCAAACACAGGGTTACCTGACCTTACAAACGCCTCTTCAGGCGTAGTTGGATACTCTTGAGCCAACTGCCAAGGCAACATCGAAATTTGCTTAGATTCGTACCAAGACTGGTCACGATCTTCAGTCGCAGACCATGGATAGAACATCGTCGCAAACTTGTTGTTACCCGCTGTTGCACCAGTCCAAAGATGATGAAAAAAATTGCCAGAACCATTAGCGGTGGACAAACCAATAATGCGACCACCGACATCAGCGACTGGTTCAATCGAAGCCCATGCTTCCTCAGGGTTAGGTAAAAACGCCCATTCATCAACAACAATCAGTGTAGCTGACTCACCACGAGCAGGATCGGATGCTGAAGGCATCGAAGTTATTTGAGAACCATTCCCAAAAAATAATCTTTGCTGATGATCAACCAAAGACTTAGGACCACGCTCAATCATCCACCTAGGCAGATGCGAAAAACCATATTTGGTTTTACGCAACAACAACACAGCTTCACGTTCAGTACGAGACAAATCAATAATGTTCTGATCATCATTAAAATAAGCTAACCAAAACTGGTGAGCAGCCACCAAAGTAGTCCACCCAATCTGACGTGCCTTTAAGGTGAGACTGTAACGATTCTCGCTCCAGTGTTCGAGGGCATCTGCTTGTGCACGTCGTAAATCAAATAAAATACGACCATGAGCAGGATGAGCGATATGCCAATACTTGCGTAAGAAATACGACTCATCCCTCTGACATTTTCTCCACTCTGCTTCTTGTCTTAATTCGGCTACACGAGACATCGTTAACCTTCGAGCATTTCAACCTTATCAGCTAACAACCTTAACTGGTCGGCAATAGATACAGGTTTTTCAACAGCTTTCTCAGCTTCCTCAGTTTGCTTATCAGCCTCTTCTTTAGCAGCCACAAGTTTAGCTATAGCGTCCCAATCCACCTCATCTACCTTCGGATCAACACCCCAATTCTCCAACTTGTAATCCCTAACAGTCCAAGCCATGTTCTTATTAGGAACAGCAGGACCACCATAATAAGCATCCAACCAGGCTCTAGTAACAGCAGTCTTATCGCTCACAACAATATTGTGACGAACCCAATCTTTCCCATCAACACGGGCACGAATAAACCCCTCATCAAAATCAGCTTCGCACTCAAACAAAACCTCAGGGCCACCAACCTTAACAGACCCAACCTTAATGGAATCACCCCACCTAGGTTTCTGCCCAAGATGGTAAACGTACATACCGACAGGAACCATCAAACCAGAAGTCTTACCAAACCATGTACGAAAAGAAAAACCATCAGGACTAGGACGACGATTACCATGACCGAAAGAACGACCCCTAGAATCCTTCCAACGTAAATCAGCAAAACCCAAAGTTTTACCAGTCGAATCAGAGTTCCAACTAGGAAGAATCTTAAGCCTGTAAGACATCTTCACATGACGTGAAGGTGTCACATCCCTATGCAAAGCGCAACCATAATGCTCATTACGTTTAAACATCAACTGCAAAGAATCTTCACTCACATAAGAATTGTGAATCTTCCCATCCCAAGATTTCTCCCAACCTTTACCGAAAGTTTCGTGAACCAAAATTGCCATACCAACTCCTAACCAGGGTGATTAATTAAAAATTCCTCATATTTTTCTGGTGAATCCAAGATTATCGTAGTATACGAATAACTGCCGCCATCCTTATTATCTTTCCCCAAAGTAACCGTAATAGCACCCACAAGAGTACCAATAGCCACCAACAAACCCGTGATAGCCGTAATCAACTTAACTGTCTTATTCATTCCACCTCCAAGAAAATACACTCACCAGGACAATCTTCAGCCGCCTCAATAGCAGCCTCAGCCAACTCATCTGGGACTGTCGCAGTTCCAGAAGCCATTTGTAAGAGAGGAGTGCTTTTATCTGTACGAGAGTTATCTGGTCCATACAAAGACTTCCAATCCGCTTCCTTCACATACGCTAAACCATCATCATGCATGTCGAACAAACCAGGGCAAATCTCAACACACAACCCATCACCTGTGCACAGGTCCTGATCAATCCAAACTTTCATCTAACGGAACAACGACTGTACAATCCGAGCTAACACCCCAACCAGAAATGCTGAACACAAACAGCTCCCCATTATGATTACGCCGATCAAACTCTTCTCCCAGTTGCTCAACCGCACGATTCGCATTCCTCAGGTGTTTCCAACCCGCAAAAGATTTCCTCATCGACAAAGGGATCAACCCACTCTCCCATAGCTTCTTCGGGAATGTCATTCCACTGCCTCATCAGCCGCCTCCTCAGGTTTAAACTCAGCGACCAAAGCCTCCAACTCTTCAGCCAACTCCAAATCAGACAAACTAGACGCATCCTTATCCTCAACAACAAGACGACGCTTCGGCGTAAACTTCTCAATATATTGCAAATACAAAGAAGCAGCCTTAACATCACCATCAGAAGCCTGAGCAAACAAAGCATCAATCACAGTCTGAGTGCGCTCAGGATGAATATTCAACTCCGCCGCACGACGATCCCACTCCTTCATAAACCTAGGATCACGCTTAATACGCCTCAAAGAATCCTCATGTACATCATTTAAATTAGCCCACTCGTACTGGTGTTTCGGGTCACGTTGCGGACCCTGCAACAACCAATCCAACAAGTCTTTCCACAGATCAGGCATAAGCTTCTCGCCTGTATCTGGATCTAATCTCCAACCTTTGCCGCCACCATTTTTTGGCATATTAACCTCCATATAAAAGTTTGTTAACGTCCCAAACTTAATGTGGGACCCTTGGACACTATAGACGACGGAGTGCTGATCTCCGAGTTGAACTCCTCCAAAGAGTTCAACGCTAGCTACAAGCTACTAGCTTTTGGAACAAGCTAGCTCACGTTCATAGTACGTAAAAGAAACAGTTCTAAAATTATTACGCATTTGGGAACGCTTATCTATACATATGTGTCCGCCCGCCCCCCCCCCCCC
>TARA_B100000686_G_scaffold96264_1_pt1 | contig 10270 bp, 12 predicted proteins | sample TARA_B100000686 | Tara Oceans TARA_B100000686 (sample SAMEA2622733) | marine metagenome | biome: marine biome (ENVO:00000447); feature: marine epipelagic mixed layer (ENVO:xxxxxxxxx); material: "saline water (ENVO:00002010), including plankton (ENVO:xxxxxxxx)" | depth 150 m
TGATCATCGTCATGGCCTTTATGTGAATCATGATCATCGTCATGGCCTTCATGTGAATCATGATCATCGTCATGGCCGCCATGATTATGGCCTTCATGTGAAGCAAAGTTTGCACCTTCACGGTATGCCAACCGCGTGGTGTTCTTGGTTTCCATCAGTTCGACAATAATCGATTGAGAAGCCAAATTCTTCAATGGATTTTCTAGCCATGGTGTTAAACCACCCCCTACAAAAAATACAATATCGGCTGATTCCAAGGCTTTAGCGTTCGAGGGGCGCAGCATGTATTCATGTGGTGAGGCTCCGTGCTGTACAATTAATTTTGGCTCACCGATTCCGTCCATCACTTTTGCTGCTAGGGAATAAATAGGCGAAATATCTGTTACAACATCAGGAACATCCGCACTTGCGATGGCAGGAAGAAAGAATAGATTTAATAACAAAAGTCGAAGATTTTTTAACATGATTATATTTAAATTGTTTTTTTAATTTATGGGAAACATATGTTATATTATCACATAACAAAATGTGTGTGGCAATGTTAAATACGAACTATGGGAGGGAAAACTGATGCCAGGAGTTGGTTTTTCTCGACACAATCATTCTGAGTGTATCCGAACAGGGTTGGATGCAGCGGATATTCACTGTAAATCTCGTGGTCTTCAGTTTACGCCGATACGTCGAAGGGTATTAGAAATTTTGTTAGCGGAACATAACGCTCGCGGTGCTTACGAAATTCTTGATAGACTTCGAGAGGAAGGTTTCGGTTCCCAACCACCAGTGGTCTATAGGGCCTTAGACTTTTTAGTCGCTAACGGATTCGTGCATAAAATTGAACACCTAAATGCTTTTGTTGCGTGCGCTGAATGGGCAGGTGCCCATAATCCAGTTTTTCTAATATGTCGATCGTGTGATTCAATCGTTGAAACTCAAGCAGATTTAGGCAAAGGTGCAATGGGTCGAATGGTCAAATCTCTTGGGTTTCTCGCCGAAAAAAGCGTTGTTGAGGTTGAAGGTCTCTGCGTTTTATGCCAATCCTAAATATCATATGAATCTCATTCAGGTCAGTAATTCTGATGTTTATTTTCGAAAAAATAGAGTGCTGCATGATATTACGATGCACGTTGATCAAGGTGAGATAATCACTATAGTCGGGCCTAATGGATCGGGAAAAACCACTCTGTTGCGCGCCATTATTGGCGCAATTAAACCAAGTTCTGGACAGATAAGCATAAAATCTGGATTGCAAATTGGTTACGTTCCCCAACGTTTGTATGTAGATGAGACTCTTCCCCTGACGGTCCGCCGGTTTTTGTGTTTACCACGTCCCGTATCTAAAGGCGTCATTGAAATCGCGTTGAATAATGCAGGTGCAGGAGGTTTAGCCTTGAAACAGATGACGGAGCTTTCAGGAGGTCAATTTCAGAGGGTATTGCTGGCGCGCTCGTTGATCGGAGACCCAGAATTACTACTTTTGGATGAGCCAACCCAAGGGTTGGATCAAACGGGATCAGCTTCTTTTTATAAACAGATTGAATCGGTGAGAAAAACTTTAGGCTGCGGTGTTCTCATGGTAAGTCACGATCTTCATGTAGTGATGGCGTCTTCTGATAGAGTCATTTGCCTTAACGGGCATATTTGTTGTCAAGGTGCACCGGGGCATGTAGCTAACGCACCTGAATATCAAGCTCTTTTTGGGTCTGGCACCGAAGGCGCCTTAGCTCTTTACCAGCACGAGCACACCCATTCGCATGATCATGAGGTTAAGACTTGAGTTGGCTCGATAGTTTTTTAGTCAGAGCGCTTATTGCTGGAATAGGTGTGGCTATAGTTGCGGCACCATTAGGGTGTTTTGTTGTATGGCGTCGTATGGCGTATTTTGGAGATGCGGCTGCCCAGGCTTCAATACTTGGTGTTGCGTTGGCATTGGCATTTTCGATATCAATATTTATAGGCGTTATAGTTGTATCACTCACTATGGCGTTGCTAGTGACAGGTTTAAGTAAACAAAAATACGCCATGGATACCTTGTTAGGAGTGCTCGCTCATTGCGCACTTGCTTTCGGTTTGGTTGTGGCATCATTTTTGTCAGGCATACGTATAGATTTAATGGCATATCTTTTTGGTGATATTCTCTCTGTGGGAAAAAATGATTTGATCGTAATATGGGGTGGAGTTGCTGTCGTGCTAGGCCTCATGTGGTGGCGTCGATCACCTTTGCTGATGACCACCCTCAATCCCGATTTAGCGCATGCTGCTGGTTTTAGCCCAAAAAGAGAACAGTTGATCCTAACGGTCGCTTTAGCCATAGTTGTGGCAGTGTCGATCAAGGTCGTAGGCGCTCTTTTAATAGTGGCTTTTTTAATCATTCCGGCGGCAACCGCTAGATCGTTCGCTAATACTCCTGAACAGATGATGATATTAGCCACAATTTTTGGAGGATTATCTGTCGTAGGTGGATTACAAACTTCCTACAGTTTCGATACACCCACTGGCCCGTCTATGGTTTGCCTTGCTGCCGTATTTTTCGTGGCCGTATCGTTACTAAAAACGGCCCGAAAACGATTGTCCTAGAGAAATCGTTTTTTAGTACGCTTTCAAAACATTAATCTACAGGGAAGAAAAAATGTCATCAATACAAAAACTTGTCTCTTCTTCAAGAGCTTAATTTCGTGAGTCATTGCTGATCACTATAGTTATCGCGCATCCAAGTCCGAATGCTACTATTGTTATCCATATAGCGAAAATGATCACAAAGCCTTGGATAAAGATCGATACAGTCCGTAGGAATTCCGTCCAATTTACCGCTCCTAAACCAGCCAAGTAGACGCCAAAGTGCCAAATCCGCAATTGTCATATCCTCACCAATACAATATAAAGCACCTCCATTAGTGGCGACCCTTCTTTCTAAAAATCCGAGCCACATGGGCAAGGTATGTGTCGCAATTGTGTACCGCAACTTAGCTTTTTTTTCAGCATCACTTTCATCGAGCGATGCTGAGAACAATTCGGTCACTTGAGCAACACTATCAAGTAACTCATCAACTAGTGCTGCATTGATGGCGCTATTAACAGGATAGAATCCGCTTTTTTTCCCACAAAATCTAGCAATAGCAAGGGATTGCGCAATCACTTTGCCATCGATTTCCAAGATCGGTAATTGATTATACGGAAGCTGATTTGTTGCTTTCATTTCTTGGAATTCGTCACTAGCAACTCGAATATCCTCAAACGGTATGCCTCCAAGAAACAGTGCTAGTCGACTGGCTTCTGCTCTCCAAAATGGTAAATCAAAATATATAAAACGAATACTCATAGTTGATCTCTACCCTTTTAAATTACTGTTTTTTATGCGACTCAAACTTTTTGAGTCCCGCTATTAATACGCATATTGACGTGTTTGGAGAGATTCACACTCTGAATCACTTGGTTGAAAACCAGGTTGTCATTCTGCCAATTCTTGTCGCAACTATGCAGTTTATTAAAACTGTTCCCTAAGAAAGCGCTAATTTTACACCTTATTTAATAGATTAATTAACTATTCCTATATTGACGATTTCTTCATTTTCTAATAACGAATTTTTGACATAGGGATTGAAAGAATAGCCATTCAAATTTAATCAAACCAAAGGAAAACACGATGGAACTATTTTTGATAAGCCTCGTCGCTGCAAGCTTAACAGGGATCTTGCTGCTTACAATAGCCAGTGTCACAAAAACACTTGAAACAATGAATCAAGCAACTGGCCAACTGCGACAACTCACTCCGGTGTCGATACAATCACGTTGGGATCGATGAAGTATGGATCATTATCGATATATTAGCGATTTGAGTCTCCAGGATCCTTTTGTTTTAGCGAGTTTAGGCCAAGTTCACTACCGCTCAGGCAATCTACCGGTTGCCGTAGATTATTTGCAAAAAGCATTTGGAATGAGTAGAGAACCAGAAATTATAAAACATTTACTGGAAGTCTTGACAACTAAACGTCAGATAGAGCGGGCTAAAAAATAAGGGGGAGGGGGGTGATAGATATATTTGATACCCATTTTCAAATAGCATGAATATATTTTATTTGGATACCGATCCCATCGAGATATCTAAAATGTTGTGCGACAAACATAGCGTTAAAATGGTGTTAGAATCTGCGCAGATGTTATCAACAGCTCATCGAGTCTTAGATGGTAGTTCCTACGCAAATGAGCATGGTCTGTATAGGATTGCCCACAAAAATCACCCTAGCACAATCTGGACTAGATCCAGTAGTCAAAACTACTTTTGGCACTTATCTTTATTTAGGGCAATGCTAGACGAGTATAGCCATCGTTTTCATCGGACGCACAAATCTAATAATTTATATGATTCGCTAGTGCATTTACCAAAAAATATAACAAGCGGGAGGTTTACGCCTCCCCCCCAATGCATGCCATCAGTATATAAACGCGATGATGCCATAGAAGCTTATAGAAATTTTTATGTCAGCGAAAAATCCCATTTCGCACAGTGGAGTTACCGAGAGCCGCCAAGCTGGTTTGTTAAAGGCATCAAAAATCATTGATTCAATTATTTGTGTGATTATGGTCAACTACTTCTGATGCAATTCTCCTAGAATATAGAAGGTAGAGCGTTAATCATAACCTTAGTGACTGTAATGATTATCAGCTTTTTAGATGTCCGCGAGACATTTTGCTAGTAGCCTTTCAGTTGTTCTCCAATACTTACTTAGAGTCCCTTAATCTTTTGTTTTCTTTTTTCTTCTAATACCCCAACGCCATAGCAGATGCGCTCCCACTGCTAAAACTGCTACTGTCACTTGATTCCAATCACAGTAAACAAAAAAAATAGCCGCACCCCAAATAGCAACTAAACCTTGCCAATAGATGATCTGGTATCTTCTTTCCATAGATAGAATCTTACTCCAAATTTCATAGCTTTTTTCTCTATGCTAGGAGTGTAGTGTTTCTAATTTTTTGTAAATCTCTAGTCACAGCGTTGTTAATTACTTTTTAATGTTTTGGGATCGAAAAGCGTAGCAATTTGTTTTATGGCGCTGCGTTAGAACTTATTCGCGGTAGGATGACATTGTCCGAGGCATCGTGACCTAGTATAGATTCATTATCTATTTTTTTAATATAATAAATATTTCTATTATTACATAAAAATAAAGAAAAAATTACCTTTTCTATAACAAATCTTTATTTTAATAGAATAATATTCTATATTTGATCCTGTTTTGATAAGCCGATTGCGTCTATTTAACAGATGCATCTGAAAAAATTTTTAGACAACACTTTTTGACTAATTTGTTTTCTGATCAGTTTCTAGACGCATCACTTGTTGAGTGCTCAATAATAAAGCAGAAGCTTGTGTTGCTCTTGAAAAGATATAAAACAAATTAACTACAAAGGAGACGTAATGAACGTAACAAAAAAAATCGCATTATTTTTAGTGTTTTATTTTACTACACAGGTGACATTAGCTCAGTCGGAGTTCTTAGTAGACACTAATTGGTTAGAGCAAAATATTAACAACCCAACCGTTCATCTAATTGAGGTTAGTGTTGCGCCGGGAGTCTATGAACGGGGTCATATTGAGGGAGCTGTCAATTTTAAGTGGCATACTGATTTAGTAGACACAGTGAGTCGGGACATTGTTAGTAAGGATAAATTACAAAGCCTCCTTCAACAATCTGGAATTAATCAAGAAGACACTATCGTTATCTATGGAGATAAAAATAATTGGTTTGCAGCATGGGCTGCTTGGGTGTTTGATATTTATGGTATAGAGAATGTGAAGTTACTCGATGGAGGGAAAAATAAGTGGAAAGCGGAAAAGCGCGCTTTAACTCCATTAGCGACTAAAAACAGCGCGGGAAACATTCAATTAAATCAAAGTAATAATCTTCTAAGAGCACGATTAAAAGATGTTGTTGCTGTTGCAAACAAAGAATCAGATTTTGCATTGTTGGACATTCGGTCTGCAGCAGAATATTCTGGCAAGATATTTGCCCCTGAAGGAGTTCCCGAATTAGCAGTAAGGGCAGGCCACATTCCTGGGGCAGTTAACGTTTCTTGGGGTAAGGCTGTTAATAAAGACGGAACTATTAAATCAGTCAGCGAATTAAGGGAAATATATGCAGAGGCTGGCATTGATGGCTCTAAGCCGATTATTACGTATTGCAGAATTGGAGAGCGTTCTAGTCACTCGTGGTTTGTTCTTAAAAAAGTACTTGGTTATGACGCTAGAAATTATGATGGTTCCTGGACAGAATATGGAAACTCAGTAGGAAGTCCTATTATTAATTTATCTGGAACTGTGTGGGGTAAAATTTAATCTGTGCCTAGAAAAATTAAAGATAACGGCAAATAATTTGCCGTTATCTTTTCAATTAAAATGAAATATCCTATACAGATACCCTCGCTCTATAATTTTTCAGGGTTTGGTGTTGTTCTAATTCTTTCTTGGTGGATAAAAATTGAACTGGAGCAGATTCAAACTAATGTGGTGTATTTGTCGTTATGGATAGGTATATTTTTCGGTGTCGTATTACAACGAAGTAGATTTTGTTTTTACTGCTTGAGTCGTGATTTTATTGAGAAAAAAGATTCCAAAGGATTGCTAGGAATTGTAGTTGCTCTTATCATTGGAACTATAGGATATCATTTTATTTTTGGGGCGTTTCTAATTGATCCTATATCGCCCAACCTACCTCCCAATGCACATATATCTCCTGTAAGCTTAGTTTTAGTATTGGGATCGTTTTGTTTCGGTTTTGGTATGTCGATAGCGGGTTCGTGTATTAGTGCTCAGTTATATCGATTAGGCGAAGGTTTGTTGAGCGCCTTGATATCTCTGATCGGAATTGTTATTGGATTTATAATTGCGTTTCAAGTGTGGAATTTTCTCTACTTAGAGTTTATTGCTAATGCTCCTGTAATTTGGTTCCCCCATCATGTTGGTTATGGCGGATCTATTTTTCTACAGTTGACTTTATTGATTTTACTTGCATTTTTTTTACTTGTATTCAACAAAGAACAAAAAAAAGATGAAGGTATCGTTTGGTGGAAAGTTCGATGGCCAACTTATGTGGGAGGAATATTGGTTGGATTGATAGCAATGCTTTCGTTTTTGCGGGTTGCTCCTTTAGGGGTCACGGCTGAAATTAGTGATATAGCAAAAACTACAGCTGGATACTTCCAATTTATGCCGCCAAGGTTAGAAGGATTAGAGACCCTGCGAGGATGCATTATTCTCGTTAAGAATTCTTTTTGGTCTAATAATGGGTTATTAATTGTTGGATTAGTATTGGGATCTCTTGCTTCTGCTATCTTTTCAGAAGATTTTAGAATTCAATTACCCAACAGAATTGAAACAGTTAATTCTTTTATTGGTGGTATTTTGATGGGATTTGGCGCAATGATCGCCTTAGGTTGCACGGTTGGAAATTTACTATCTGGCATAATGGCCGCTTCTTTATCGGGATGGGTATTTTTGATTTTTTGTGGATTGGGACTATATTTAGGTTGGCTGATAAAGAATAAGTACTTAACAAAAAAAAGTAATTAAACCCCATGAGAAACAGTATTGAGAATTTTTCTCTTTTGAATCTAAAACATATTTACAAATTAAAAAACGTAACCCTCCATCGATCAGGAAAAAAATTTGATTAATTCTCGTTGGAACCAACCGTGAAAAACAAAAATTATAAAAACTATAGAAAACAAACACAAAGAGTGCGGGGTGGTTTGTTTCGGTCTGAACATGGAGAGACGAGTGAAGCAATATTCATGAACTCTGGTTATACTTTTCAGACTGCTGAAGAAGCAAGAGATAGATTTGCGGGAGTAATTGATGGGTATCTTTATTCTCGATACAGCAATCCCACTGTATCTATGTTCGAAGAACGCATGGCTCTTAATGAGGGAGCCGAATCTTGTTTTGCTACTGCAAGTGGGATGAGTGCTGTTTTTTCTTCACTAATGAGTTATCTGAAAAGTGGTGATGAAGTTGTATCATCTAGAGCTTTATTTGGTTCCTGTTATCATATCCTTGATCAAATATTACCACGCTATAACATTACTACTCATTTAATTGATGGAACTGATTTAACTCAATGGGAAAAACACGTAACAAAAAAAACTAAATGTATCTTTCTTGAATCACCATCTAATCCTACAATGGAAATTGTTGATATACAATCTGTTGCAAACATCGCACATCAGTACAATGCTCTTCTAATTGTCGACAATATTTTAGCATCCCCAGCTTTACAAAAACCTCTTGAACTAGGGGCAGATATAGTCATCTATTCAGCAACGAAACACATAGATGGGCAAGGGCGGTCAATGGGTGGAGCCATACTTTCATCCGAAGAGCATTACAAAGAGTTCATAAAACCATTCATGCGTCATACCGGGCCAGCTCTTAGTCCGTTTAATGCATGGATTTTATTAAAGGGACTTGAAACATTGCAATCTAGAATTGACCAACATTGTCATAATGCTATGAGAGTTTCGAAATTTCTGGCTAAACACCCAAAAGTAGACAAAACCATTTATCCTGGTTTAGAAAATCACCCACAATATGACTTAGCAAAAAAACAAATGCTGCAATCAGGCTCTGTTGTAACATTTTCGATTAAGGGAAATAATGCATTTAAATTTATTAACGCTTTAAATCTTTTTGATATTTCAAACAATTTTGGTGATGCAAAAAGTTTGGTTACGCATCCAGCAACAACAACCCACCGTGTTATTGGAGAAGAAGGCAGGAAAAAGTTAAACATCTCTGACAACATGATTAGACTTTCGGTTGGACTTGAAGATGTAGAGGATTTGCTTGATGATATCGATCAAGCATTCAAGGAAATAAATATATAAATCAGAGGTTTGAGGGAGAAACTACGCTGCCGGTCTAAAACAATCGACCACTATGTAATGAGACCTCTACGTTGTATATCGTCGAAATTATTTTTATTAATGAGGACTAAATCTTTATGCAGCAAATCGTCAGGATTAGACATCAACTCCTGAGTTAATTCCTCGAGACCCTGATGATCCAAACGCCTTAAATTACCTCCAGCTATGAGCTGAAAGATTACTAATTGTTTTCTGCTACAGAAACTAGAAAATTCTTGAGATGATGTCCCTGCTTGCAGCATTAGCTGTGGGCAATATTCTATAACCGTGATCAAATGTGGATTCGTTTCAAAAAGTTTTTCACCGCCAATTAATACTTTGAATTCGAATCCCTCCACATCGATTTTTAGTATCGTTCGGCTTGTTAAAACGTTCGATAAAAAGATCTGATCTAAAGTAGTTGTTTCAATTGCTATAGATGATCTCTTTCCGGGCTCATCTAAACGATCTTGGGTTAGCTCATAGAGTACATTGTTGCCTGTACGATTTGATGAGAGGTATAGCTGACTGGTGCCCACACGATCTGACACTGCAATATGGTATGGCTGTGTATTAGTACAATTGTTCAAAATCAGATTCTTTTCAAGAAAGTGAAATGCCCGGCTGTCTGGTTCAAAAGCTAAAACTTTTCCAGATTTTGTCACTAGACTAGAAAAGTATGTTGTCAAATAACCAATATTCGCCCCTACATCAATAATTGTCGCATCGGGACTAATTATTCGTGAAAAAAATCTAACGAGATCAGGTTGACTACTTCTTTTGGAATAAAGAGAGCGCGAGCTATCACATTTAGGATTCAAAAATAGTTTGATCCCCCAACGCATTGAAACAGGATTACCTCTGTAGTATTCCCACTGGTACCAACGCCACTTTCTTAAAGTGTTCTTAATGTATCTCTTCAAATTTCCAAACATCAGAAGTCTCCAACACTGTCTCCCAATTCTTGGCGCGCTTACTGGGTTTCTTGGAAACTCACCACACCAATAATCACTAATTTTACACCTTAATTAATGGCGTTATTACTAGTTTCTTAATTTTTTTTGTAGTTAAAGGAGGAGTTTTAGTAGCTGAGGGCGTTGTGCGCGCATAGGCATATAAAGGGGGAAGGCAAAATACTTTTCAAAAATTAGGAATACTATTCTACTTAATGTCGACTGAATTTTTTTGCCATTCTTTCACACACTATAGACCATTTTTTTTGCACCATTAAAAAAAAATCATGTGACAGACTCAGTACATGTGTTTACAAAGCCGAAAAAAATGTTTTCTCGATATTTTCCAAATTGACGTGCTTGTCATCACTACTTGATGATTGTTTATGAAAAAAGTCCTCCTAGTCAACGCCGGCCCGTTT
>TARA_B100000686_G_scaffold201738_1_pt1 | contig 10264 bp, 5 predicted proteins | sample TARA_B100000686 | Tara Oceans TARA_B100000686 (sample SAMEA2622733) | marine metagenome | biome: marine biome (ENVO:00000447); feature: marine epipelagic mixed layer (ENVO:xxxxxxxxx); material: "saline water (ENVO:00002010), including plankton (ENVO:xxxxxxxx)" | depth 150 m
ATCAAAACACGTTGTACGAAAAGTTACAAAGTGTAGCGAACATAGGCACGTGGGAAGTTGATTTGACCACGAATGCACTTAGCTGGTCTTCACAAACTCGGCTTATTCACGAAGTCTCAGAGGACTTTGTACCCACATTAGAAACAGCTATCAACTTCTATAAAGAGGGGTTTGATAGGGATGAGATTAACCGCATTGTCTCTCACACGGTCGCTACGGGTGAACCGTGGAGTGCAACGCTTGAACTTGTCTCCGCCAAAGGTAATTCGGTTTGGATAGAAACCCACGGCATGGCTGAGATGAAGCACGGAAAGTGTATTCGTTTGTTTGGAACTTGCCAAAACGTAAACAAGTCGGTGCAACTTAGACTCGAATTGGAAGAGAGAAGAAGAGAAGCCGAAGCTGCGTCTAAAGAACGTGGCATGTTGTTATCTCGTATAAGTCACGAATTAAAGACGCCGCTTAATGGCATTACCGGCATGCTGCAGGCGCTCAAGTTCGAAAATAAAGAAAATGTGCGAATGCGTAAAGCGGATGTGGCGCTTCATAGCGCAGACCGCTTATTGTCTCTTATAAACGATGTTTTGGATTACACGTCCATTATTAACGGCGAATTCTCACTAAAATATAGCGACTTTTGTGCGCGTTCGTTAATCGAAGATATCCTGGATGTATTTAAAACAAAATGCGCAGAGAAAGGCGTAAGGCTTTACGCGGTGCTGTCTTTTGACGAAAACACTTATGTCCACGGAGATGCCGCCCGAATCAGTCAAGTCATTACAAATTTACTATCGAACGCGGTTAAATTTACGCCGAAAGGGTATATTTCGGTACAAGTTACGTTGAAGCACCAAGGCGATGTGCCTATCTTACTTGCGTCAATTGAAGACACTGGGGTGGGCATGAGTGATGAAATATTGTCACGTATTTTTAGACCATTTCAAAACGACACCGCCAGTGCCTCTGAAGAGTTAAATGGAAACGGTTTAGGGTTGTCTATCGTCAATCAACTTGTTGGCAAAATGGATGGCGAGCTTGAAGTACGTTCAAGCGCAGGGAAAGGTTCCTGTTTCGATATAGCTATACCTGTAGAAATGGCAATTTTAGATAAAGAAAAGCAGAGTGACGTTGTCCTCTCTTCAGACTTGCTTAGCGTTCCTCTAAACGTTTTGGTTGTTGATGACAACGATATAAACCGTTTCGTGCTTGCATCCATGCTAGAGAAGTTTAATTACCTTCCAGATGAAGCCGAAAATGGCGAAGTGGCCGTTCAAATGGCCCGAGCTAAAAAATACGACATTATATTTATGGATTGCGCTATGCCAGTGCTCGATGGGGTAAGTGCGACTAAGATTATTGTCCAAGAAAACTTATTGCCCAAACACGGTCGTATTGTGGCTGTAACGGCAAATACTACACCTGAAGATAAAACTAATTGTAGCAAAGCGGGCATGGCCGATTTTCTTGCCAAGCCCGTGGTACAAAATGACGTTACCCTTCAGGTGCGCCATGCACTAAATGCTAAATCAGTGACAGCGTAGAGGTTAAAGTGCGTTTATTCCGCTGAAGGGGTCGTATCTTTTACGGTTTCCCAATGCGTTACAATATAGTCTGTAACCTGCGAGCCGACATTATAGGCGGCTTCTATAGCGGCTCCCATTGCTGCATATCCATCGCCAGAACTCTCTAACTTTAGGTTCTCCGCTGCGCTCAACGATGGTGGCTGCATGGTAAAATTGCTCGCCGTTCTAAGAATAAGTAAGCGGTCTTTATTGACTAACCCTGCATTGTCCAAGTAGCTCAAGCTTTGAAGTGTTGCTGAGTCTTCCATGCCCGAGGTAACAAAATTTCCTTTGCCCTGCGTCCAGTATGCCACCCAATCGTTTGCCCACGTATTTAGTTTTTCGCCATGCCAAAAGGTAGAAGCAGATAAATGCGCACCCATAGATATATTGGGAAGTGCCCTCGCATTAGCTGAGTTGGTGTACTTGGCTCTCAGTGCATCCATCGCTTCGTTGTTTAAAAGCTTGGTGTCTTTTGTCAACGAATAGGCCCACTTTGCCAACGGTAAGTTCAGCGCGTACACCTCGCCATTTGGGCTGTTGTTTACGTCTACAGCGTCAGCGTTTTCAAAGGGCGCATGAGCGAAGAGGGGGAAATAACCCGTACTCCACTGAGACGGAATTTCTCTAGCGTCAATTTGATGTGCTAGGTCGCCATCGACTACGTAATCGGTCCAAATTGCACTTCCAATGGTGTTATCCGCAGGGTCGACTCCCGCGATCCCTGCGACCAACCAATAGGCTTGGGATAAATCAAAGCGAGGATCAAGACCTAGTGCCATTATTGCTGCTGAAGCGCGCGCAATGCCCATTCCCGTAACCATACCGATTACACCAGTATCAGGATTGGCGTAAATATCGTGAAAGCCATGAGGCAAAGGGTATTGGGTTGTGAGATTCTGGCGAGCCTTCCACAATTGAAATTCACCAGGCGCGTCGCCTTCGTCGTTGCCAATTTCGAACATACTTACTACAACAACCTTCACTTTCATTGGCGGCTTAGCGTCATTGGCTTTAACACTGGCAGAATAACTACTGCTACAGAAACCCAAAAACATAGCCAATATAAGCAAAGCGTTGAAAAAGGCAGACCGTTTTTGTTTAAGCAGTGGATAAAAAGAAAGATGCATTTAGTACTCCTAAAAAAGAGCCCAGCATTATTAAACTGGGCTTCTTATCGAAAAAACTTACAGGCCTGAGAGCGTGTGTCGAACGTTCAATCTACACGTGAAGCACGACCACGCTCAAAGAGTATGCGAACTTAGAATGAGTAAGTAAATTTAGCATTCCAGTGACGCGGTAGTTCAGGTAGTACAATTTGACTACCAAATAGATCAGGGAAGTTAGAGCGGAAATAACGCTCGTCAGTTAAGTTTTTAACGGTTAAGTTTAACGACCAATCTTCTGCCTGATATGACAAGCCAGCATTGACTAACGTGTAGGCTGGAAGTGTCACTGCAGCTGAGTAGCCAGACGCGACCTCATCCACATCCACAATACTCACGTTGGCAGCATAACCATTTTGGAAGTCATAGGTTGCTGTCAGCGTGTAAATATTTTCAGGAATACCGGCCTTTCGTCCGTCAGAGTTTGTTTCTCCTTCACCAACAAGGTTAAGACCTACTACGTTCCCGCCAAAAATTAACGAAGGATCATCAAGAGCAACTAAATCGTCAGCACCTAAGAATCCAAATTGGTTTCCATTGGCAAGTGCAGTTAAGTTGATAACTTCTATATTTGTATAGCCAGCAGAAACAACAAGGTTCTCATTGACTACCCAACGAAGTTCAAATTCGGTGCCTTCGTTATTGGTTGTGTTGTTGGTGACCGTATTCTGAGTATTGAAGTCGGTACGCTCTTGCTCAAAGAATGAAAGGGCAAAATAGAGTGTATCGTCAACGAGAGAACCTTTAATACCGTATTCCATCAGCTCAGAGGTGTCGAATGCACCGCCACCACCAGGTTGATTGAGTTGGCCAACACCAATCTCGGCGCCCTGGCCTGCAACAAGGGTAGCTTGCTCTGCTGCAGTGATATAAGGAATAAGGCCAAATTCAAATTCATATGAAATACTTGCGTTCCAAGACCATCCATCTACGGTTTCTTCAGCATAAACTGGTGTTTCATCTCCAGTAGCACCCAGAAGTAAATCCGTGCGCGATGTGCTTTCAATATCAATAGTGTCGTATCGTAAACCTAGTACTAAGTTTAAACCCCAGTCCCAAGTTAAATCGGTCATTGCAGCAATGCCTAAGTCTAAGTAATTACCTACGTCATAGTTGTCGTAGTTTTTACCCGAGCGGGTAGACAAAAGGCGGCGATCGAGCGCTGAAGACGGCATGGTTAGGTCGCGACGATTGAAAAACTCGTAAGTGAAGTCGTCGCCGTGCTCAAAGTCGGTATAGCGTATAGATGGTGAAAATTGAAATTGCGCTAATAGTCCGTCGTTCTCATATTCTGTCGCAAAAATTAGCTTGTCTTCTATAACCCAGCTGTCATGGAATTGTGAGAAGCCATAAGCATTTTCGTTTATGTTGTCGTATGCATCATAGAAAAGCTGGTTGCGAATTTCCCAATTATCCGTGTAGTAAATGGTGTCGAAGTAGAGCGTTATGGCTTCGTTACCAAGTTGGTCATCAGGTGCTACCAAAGTTTGGCTACCACTTAAGGTCGTAGTACCTGGGTTTTGTAATGCCATTAGAGGATCGAAAAAGTCGCCTGTAACCGAATCTAATGGGACAGCTGGCGTGAAAATAAACGGTGAAATCAAGTCGGCGACTTCAGCATATTCTTCGTGACTGATTTGACCGTCGCCGTCCGTATCTAATGGTTGAGCCGTACCTGTAATATAGGTTCCGTCGTCAACTAACTCCTGAGTTAATCGGTTCCAGCCGGCCACTTGGTTACCATCGTAGTCGTGGTACATACCACCAAATTCAAAGCGAAGGTTATCGGTAATATCGATATTAAATGATGCTTGAAGTACGGTTTGATCAGTCTGGGTATTGTCGTAGTAACTGTCAGAGTTTTCTAGCTCACCGTATATGTAATAGCCCATTTCTTTACCGGCAACACTAGTCGGTCCGCCAACTTCTGCGGTTAAAATGCTTTTGTTCCACGACCCCGTTGTGTAAGACAACGCGCCTGTTGGTGCATCTAAATACTGCCCCGATGACGCACGGGCAGACTTGGGATTAAAGTTCAGATAACCACCAATTTTTGATGGGCCGTAAATAGGTGATGCCGGACCACGAACGATGTCGATTCGGCTGGACGCGCCAATAGGCGTAGGGTAGTTACCTGGGTTGTCTAAGCGCTTAACACCGCGGAAGTAAGTTTCCCCAGGCGTGCCCCGCACATCCAGAGAGCCTGCAACACCGAAGAACGACTGAGTGAATGTACCTGGTGCGAACGCGACGAGTTCATCAATATCTGAAACGTTGAAGCGCTCCATTTGCTCTTGAGAAATCGTGGACGCTGAGCGAGGCGTTTCGAGAATAGATTTGCCAAAGCCAAAAACTGACTCAACGTCTTGGCCAGGAAGGCTCCCAAGGGATCCTGTTACCTGAATTTTTTCAACGTCTTTTTCTTTAACCTCTGTCTCTCCTTGAGCAAAAGCTTGCGACGATAGCGCGACCGCGGTAGTCATTGCAAAAGCTTTTGCTAGAGGAGATAAATTGAATGTAGTGTTTTTCATGGTTTCCTCGTTATTTTTAGTTGCCCCTTTTTAGGGCTCTTTTCACGCATTTTTATATGCGTTTTGTTATTGGCAAGAGAGTTAGCAGGATGAGTGCCAACTACTTGTCCAGTTGGTCAACTTTTAACCTTCTCTTAAGTTGCTGAATTATAGGGATAAAAATATATAATGTTGTTCTTATATTGTTATTTTTATGTAAATAAACTCAATCGCATAAATGCATGCACTTATAAGGTGATTTTTAGCGAGCTTTTGCACTAAAAAGAGCAGAGGTTACGCCCGGTTGTCCGTCTATACTTAAAATGTGTGTCGAGTGAGCTGAGTGCTTAACAACCTCATGGTTTACAACGGCTTTTTCATTGAGTGCTTTCGGCGCCCTACGGTTACCTTCTGGCTTTGGGTTGTGAATAGGCTCGTAAGCAGGGTTGTCCTGTGCAACGCCAGTGCTGCTTTCAATTTTTTGTGCACTAGCGTGTGGGGAAGCAAGGGGCTTTTTTCCAGGTAAGGTTAAATCAAGGATGACGGCGGTAAGGCCGGCCGAGGTTACTGGGGAAAGTAAGATATTTTCAAGCCATGAAGGCAATTCAGAAAGGGCTTCTGGTACCATCATTACACCAATCGCCATACCTAGCGCACACGCTGTCACCAAACTACTGCGCCTATCAAGTGCGTAGCTGGCTAATAGCTTTAAGCCACCCACGGCCACCATGGCAAACATAACCAGAGTAGCACCGCCAAGAACTGGCTTGGGAATAGCCTGCAGCACACCACCTACAATGGGGAAGAACCCAATAACAACGAATAGCGCTGCAACAAAAAAGCCGACCTTACGGCTGGCGATGCCGGTTAATTGGATAACCCCGTTATTCTGGCCAAATGTAGTATTTGGAAAGGTGTTGAACATGCCAGCAAGTAACGAATTAACGCCGTCGCCCAAAATCCCGCCTTTCACTCTTGCAAGATAAATCGGACCGCTCACAGGCTGCTTACAGAAAAGGCTATTTGCGGTTAAGTCGCCGGCCGTTTCTATTGCACTAAACAAATAGATGAGCGCGATAGGTAAAAAGAGAGTGATATCAAATGCAATGCCAAAGGCAAAAGGGGTGGGGATCGCTACGACGGAAAGCGAAGCAAGGCCGCTGAAATCTAATCCTTTTGTAATGCCAACATAGGTTGCGCCAATCGCCATACCTATAAAGATGGCACTCAAACGCAGCCAATGATTTGTTGAGGCGTTCAAGAAAACAATAATGAGCAACACGCCAAGGCCGACGGCTAAGTTTTCTGTGCTGGCGAAGTCAGCCGCGTGAAAGCCGCCCGCAAGATCAGTCATGCCTACGTTTATCAAGCTTAGCCCAATAGCGGTTATTACAATTCCTGTAGTTAATGGTGTAATGATACGTTTGAGTTTATGTACAAATAGACTGAACACCACTTCGACCATGGCACCCGCCATAGTTAATCCAAACAACAAAGACAGAACGTCTTCGGGTGTTCCTCCATCCGCCTTGACCTGATTTCCTGCCAGTATCAACGCGCTAATAAACGCAAAACTGGTACCTTGGATGGCTACCAATCCACTGCCTACCGGGCCTATACGCTTTGTTTGAATTGCCGTGCCTAAGCCGCTTACAAACAAGGCCATACTGATAAGATAAGGCGTGTATTCAGTAAGGCCCAGTGTTGATGTAACAATAAGAGTCGGGGTAATAACACCGACAAAGCTTGCAAGTAAATGCTGAATTGCCGCGGTAAGTGAAGGAAGAAATGCCGGACTATCATTTAAATCGTAAAGTAGTTCGCTGTGATTTGAAGACATGGTTATTTCCTTGTTATTTCCTTGTTATTTCCTTCATTGGCGCAGACCGAGGCGGCAAACTCGCAGATGAAATCACTGTAGCGTTCCACGTTGCTGTTAAGAGGTTGTACTTTGCTGTTTGCAGAAGGTATTTGGTTAGCGCTTTCCGCTATTAAGGCTAAAAACTGTGTTAGATCTCGGTTTAGCTCAGTAAGTAGTTGCTCTTTTTTCTCGTCTTGTAAAAAGCTGTACTTGATACTGTTTTGACTTAATGTAACTAGCTCACTCCAGCTTAGATTGAACTGGGTAAATGCCAGGTAATATTCATCTGTGAGTGTGGCATCCCACATCCCTCGGTCGTCGGTTGAAAGTGCAGTGGGTACACCGGTTCTTAGAAGTTGAGGAAAGGGATGAGCGCTCAAATCATCGATGTATTCTAACTTTAGGTTTGAAATTAAATTGGTTTCAATCAAATAGCGGTTATGGCGCATGAGCAAATACGTTGAAGGATCTTTTAGCAGATTAATGCCATGACCTATTCGCTCTGCGCCTAACAGTAAGGTGTCGCGAATATTGGTATCTGCATGCTCAGATTCACCTGCATGAAAGGAGAGGCGAATGGCTGGATATTGAGCTCTAAGTCTCGTTATGGGCGCTAAAAAGCGTGTGGGTTGACCTCGGGGATCATCCTCCCTGCCAACCAAATTTATCCCTACATACCATTTTCTATTGGCGTCTACGAATTTGAAGATCCAGTCTAGTTGAGCTTCAATGTTGTCAGTAAAACGAACCAAGGCATATTGAAAACGAACGGTGACACCAGTAGCTTTCGCTGGTTCGCTATCGAGCATGTCTGTAATGACTTTAAGCGCTTCAGCAGGGGGAAAGCGGCTCCCGTCTGCGCGATTCATAAACCTAACGTTCATTTGCGTTTCTAAATAGCGCACATTTTCTTGTTGATACAGCTGCATGTTTCTAAGCAGAACCAGCGCTGTAATATAGGGGTTTTGAGTAAGCTCGCTTAAACGCTGCCAGTGAAACTCAAAAAACTCCTCTCGACCTTCTTCTGGCTTATCAAGTTCAACACTATGGATAAACGCTTCTTGCTCTTTGTTACTTAGGGCATTCAGCGCTTTATATTGCTTTTGCTCACATTTCGTTAGTTTAGAGTGGGTTGTGTTAGAAATAGTATGAAACAACGGCGCCGAGTCACACTCGCTATGATTTATCTTAGTGAAGTACTGATAGCCGCCGTTTAGCGCTTGATTAGTTGCTAGCTCATACCACCATTTGCCGTACGCCGAGCCTGATAAGTGATGGTGCAAGTCACCGCCTTTTGGAAACTGTTTAAGTAGTTGATAGGTCTGTGAGTCGGTCAATGACTGTGTATATTGCTTAAACCAACTGTTTGCGTTTTCTTCAGTAGGAAAGGGGCTTGCGGCGGAATAAAGACCAACAAAGGATAAAGACAAAATGAACAGGGTTCGTACAACAAATGACATGAGCAATTTTTCTTAGCAATAGTTGCTCTGTGGTTGCAAGATATTGACCAGTTGGTCTGCTTAGTAATGTGTTTTTAAGTTGTTGTTTTAAAGTGTTTTTTATGTGGATTTGGGTCAGGAGTAAATAATTAGGCAATTCGTAAGCCCCATTTTGGTGCCTAAACAAAAAAATGCGCTAAATTAGCGCATTTTTTCAGAGCAGTGCGAACGGTCGTTTTATAGGGCTACGCCTTCATCTAACGTCACAAAAATTGAGTGGCGTACTTCATTGTACATTGCGCGGGAACAATGGCCTTCGCCTTCTGTGTCTTCTAGCAATAGTACGTCACCTGCTCCAAACACATGACGTTCACCGTTAGACACCGTAAATTCAGCACGCCCTTTAATTATGAAAAGGAGTTGTCGCGCCGGCGCTGGATGCCACTTAAAATCATAATCTGCAGGCGTTTCGCGAAAAATGATCTTATCGGCTCCAAATTTTTCTGAAAGCATGCCGATGGGACCGCCGTCTTTTAGCGCAATCTCCACTTCGCCAAAGTGACTTTTGCCTGCTTCATCGTTGTAAATCCTTGTTATTTTCATTATTAACCCTTCATTGAAACTTTACTGATTTAACCATTACGTATGCTTGAGCTTGCTAATGGTTTTATAAAGTACTGACAAACTAGCGGCCACGTCATCAATGGTAATAGATTCTGCAGGGTGGTGACTTATTCCGCCCTTACAACGTGTGAATAGCATGGCCACAGGGCAAATATCAGCAATAGCCATAGCGTCATGACCTGCGCCCGAGGCAAGTACCCTCGGCTCAATCCCGCTTTCTTTTACGCCTCGAACTAGCGCTTCTTTCAGTTGGCTATCGCAATGCACCGCAGGTGCGCTGTGGGTTTGCTCCCGTGTTAGCGTTATTTGTCTTGCATGCGCAATGGCATCAAACTTTTGCAATATTTCTGCCAATACAGAATCTCGCAATTCATCATCTTCGCTTCTGATATCGAGAGAAAAACGTGTGCGACCAGAAATGACGTTAACGCCGTTTGGCGCATTTTCAATTTTACCTACCGTGGCTACAACGCCCGGACGCTGCAAGCTTATGCTCTCTACAGCCAATAGCATCTCTGCACTTGCGCACAACGCATCTCGTCGCATAGACATCGGCACAGTGCCAGCGTGACCCGCCATGCCTTCTACTGAAAAATTAAAACGTTTTGCACCAGCAATAGCACTGACAACGCCAACAGGCAGATTTTCTTGCTCTAAAACAGGGCCTTGTTCAATGTGAAGTTCTATGTAACCCAAAATGTCGGTACGGGAAATAGCGGCACTGTTTACTGCATCGAAACTAAGACCGAAGTTCGCCATGGCTTGCTCTAAGTTCACGCCATTTTCATCTTTTAGATGACGCCATTGCTCTTGCCACTTACCGGTGAGCGCGCGGCTTCCTAAAAGGGTGGTGCCAAATCGCGTGCCTTCTTCATCACAAAAACCCACAATATCGATATGAAAAGGGAACTTGGTTTGCGTGCCGTCAAACATAGCGACCAGCGAAATAGCGGCGACCACGCCTAGCATGCCGTCGTACTTTCCGCCGTTAGGCACAGTGTCGAGGTGGCTACCTAGAATTAATCGCGGTGCGTTGGGCACGCTTGATGTATAGCGCCCCCATATATTGCCAACGGCGTCTTGCCAGGTGGTCATTCCGGCT